>Ga0302326_10004494_pt1 | contig 32271 bp, 27 predicted proteins | sample Palsa_T0_3_FD_202264 | JGI IMG/M metagenome (GOLD analysis project Ga0302326, IMG submission 202264) | Peat permafrost microbial communities from Stordalen Mire near Abisko, Sweden - Palsa_T0_3 | ecosystem: Environmental > Terrestrial > Soil > Palsa > Peat permafrost | place: Sweden: Abisko...
AATCCCTTCACGCGTCACGAGTTCCTCGCCGCGCTCGAGCGCACGCACTGCGTCGGCCCGGGCAGCGGCTGGGAGCCGCGCTATCTCACGCTGCGCGATGGCAGCGGGCTCACCGCCGCCGTGGCGGCCTATCTCAAGAGACATTCCTTCGGGGAGTTCGTGTTCGACTTCGCCTGGGCCAGGGCCTACGAGCGCGCCGGGCGCCATTACTACCCGAAGCTCACCGTGGCGGCGCCCTTCACCCCCGCCACCGGGCCGCGGCTTCTGATACGCGGTGACCGGGATCAGGCGGCCGTGGCGGGCAGGCTCCTCGAGGAGCTCGAACGTCACGCCGCAAGCCACGGCCTCTCGGGCGTGCACGTGTTGTTTCCCGATGAGGCCGGGCGTGCGGCGTGCGCGCGGCGCGGCTGGCTGCTGCGGCGGGACTGCCAGTTTCACTGGACCAACCGCGGCTATTCGAGCTTCGAGGACTACCTGGGCAGCTTCACGGCCGAGAAGCGCAAGAAGGCGCGGCGCGAGCGGCGGCGCGTGATGGAGGCAGGTGTGCGCTTCGAGACGCGCTTCGGCGGTGAGCTCGATGAGGCGCTGCTGGATCGCATCTACGAGCTGCATCGCGACACCTTCCTGCGTCACGGGCACGAGCCGTACCTGACGCGCACGTTCTTCAGCGATGCCGCGAAGAGCCTGCCCGACTCGCTGATGGTCAAGCTCGCGCTGCACGGGCACACGGTGGTGGGAGCGGCGATCTTCTTTTACTGCGAGCAGGGGCTCTTCGGTCGCTACTGGGGCGCCGCCGCCGAGTTTCACAGCCTGCATTTCGAGGCCTGCTATCACCAGGGAATCGAGTTCTGCATCGAGCGGGGCATTGCGCGCTTTGAGCCCGGCACGCAGGGTGAGCACAAAGTGAGCCGCGGTTTCGAGCCGGTCATCACCTACTCGGCGCACTACATCGCCGACCCGGACTTCCGCGCCGCCATCGCCGACTACCTCGCACGCGAGGCGGACGTGGTCGATGCCTACGCGCTCGAAGTGCAGGGACATGTGCCCTATCGCGGGCGGCGGGCGTGAAGAGCATCACCTGGCTCTCCCCGCAGGATGCCCCGGAGTGGTTCCCGCCCCCCGAGCAGGCGCTCGATGAGCCCGCCGGGCTGCTGGCGGCGGGCGGGGATCTCTCGCCCGAGCGGCTGATCGCCGCCTATCGGGTCGGCATCTTCCCCTGGTACTCCCCGGGCCAGCCGGTGCTGTGGTGGTCGCCCGATCCACGCGCGGTGCTCTTCCCGGAGGAGTTCCGCTGCACGCGCTCACTCGCCAAGACGCTGCGCAACGGCGGCTTCAGCGCCAGCCTCGACCGTGACTTCGCCGCGGTCATCGACGGGTGCGCCGCACCGCGCGCGGCCAGCCCCGGCACCTGGATTACCAGCGAGATGCGCGCGGCGTATCTGCAGCTGCACCGCCTCGGATGCGCGCACAGTGTCGAGACGTGGCGCGACGGGAGCCTTGTGGGCGGCCTCTACGGGGTGCGCCTCGGCGGGGTGTTCTTCGGGGAGTCGATGTTCAGCCGTGAGCGTGATGCCTCCAAGGCGGCGCTTGCGCACCTCGTGGCGGTGTGCCGACGCAACAGCCTCGCCGTCATCGACTGCCAGCTGCCCTCGCGCCACCTCGCAAGCCTGGGCAGCCGCACCATTCCGCGCAGTCAGTTCCAGGCGTTGCTGCGCGAGCAGGTACGCGCCCCGCAGGTGCCGCTCGCGCCACCGTGAGCGCGCAGCACTCAGCGCCACAGGGGTAAATTGCCAGCGCGGCGCGCTTTGTGCTCCAATTCGCGCCCCGCAGGCCGTTTAGGGCTCTATGGCCAAAGAAGATGCGATCCAGATGGAAGGCGAGGTCGTCGAGACCCTGCCCAACACGACTTTCCGCGTGAAGTTGAAGAACGGCCACGTCGTGACCGCGCACATCTCCGGCAAGATGCGCAAAAACTACATCCGTATTCTCACCGGAGACGCCGTCACCGTGGAGATGACGCCCTACGACCTGACTAAGGGCCGCATTATCTACCGCGGCCGCTGAAGAGCTCGCCTACGCCGGCACCGCCGGCACCTGCGCCACCTCGTACTCAAGGGCAAGCCCCGTGCCGTCCTCGGACACCGACACACGCACGTGACCGCCGCCGCCGGCGAGGCGCCCGAACAGCAGCTCCTCGGCGAGCGGACGCTTGATGTGCTCCTGGATCGTGCGCGCCATCGGCCGCGCGCCCATCTTCGGGTCGTAGCCGTGCTCGGCGATCCAGCGGCGTGCCGCATCATCGAGGCTGAGCGTCACACCCTTCTGCTCGAGCTGGCTCTCCACTTCGAGCACCAGCTTGTCGACCACGCGCTCGATGGTATGCGGGTCGAGCGCGGCGAACTGGATGACCGCGTCCAGACGGTTGCGGAACTCGGGGCTGAAGATGCGGCGGATCGCCTCCATGCCGTCGCTGCTGTTGTCGGCGTGCGTGAAGCCGATCGGCGCGCGCGCCATCTCCTGGGCGCCAGCGTTGGTGGTCATGACGATGATCACGTGGCGGAAATCGGCCTTGCGTCCGTTGTTGTCGGTGAGGCTGCCGTGATCCATGACCTGCAGCAGCAGGTTGAACACGTCCGGGTGCGCCTTCTCGATCTCATCGAGCAGCAGCACGCAGTGCGGGTGTTTGGTGATCGCCTCGGTGAGCAGGCCACCCTGATCGAAGCCGACGTAGCCGGGAGGCGCGCCGATCAGGCGCGACACGGTGTGGCGCTCCATGTACTCGGACATGTCGAAGCGCAGGAACTCCACGCCCATGACGATCGCCAGCTGCCGGGTCACCTCGGTCTTGCCAACACCGGTGGGACCTGCGAACAGGAAGCTGCCGACCGGCTTGCGCGTCTCCCCGAGGCCTGAGCGTGCCATCTTGATGGCCGCGGCGAGCGCCTCGATCGCCTTGTCCTGTCCGTAGATCACCAGTCTCAGGTTGCGCTCGAGGTTCTTCAGGACCTCGCGATCGGAGATCGACACGTTCTTGGCGGGGATGCGCGCCATGCGCGCCACGACGTCCTCGATGTGGCGCACCTCGACCGTCGGCTCGCGCTCGGCCATGGGCTTGAGGCGCGCGCGCGCCCCCGCCTCGTCCACCACGTCGATGGCCTTGTCCGGCAGGTGGCGCTCGTTGATGTGGCGCGCGGCGAGCTCTGCGGCTGCGCGCAGCGCGGCATCCGCGTAAGTGATGCCGTGGTGCTCCTCGAAACGCAGCTTGAGCCCGAAGAGGATGTCGATGGTCTCGGCCACCGAGGGCTCCACCACGTCGATCTTCTGGAAGCGCCGCGCCAGCGCGTGGTCCTTCTCGAAGATGCCGCGGTACTCGTTATAGGTGGTCGAGCCGATGCAACGGATCTCCCCGTTGGTGAGCACGGGCTTGATGAGGTTGGAGGCGTCCATTACCCCGCCAGAGGCAGCTCCTGCGCCGATGACGGTGTGGATCTCGTCGATGAACAGGATCGCCCCGGGCTGCTTCTTCAGCTCGGTGATCACCGACTTCAGGCGCTTCTCGAAGTCGCCGCGGTATTTCGTGCCCGCAATCAGCGCACCCATGTCGAGGGCGAAGATGGTGCAGTCGGCGAGCACCTCGGGCACCTTGCCCTCGATGATCAGGCGCGCGAGCCCCTCGGCGATCGCGGTCTTGCCGACACCGGCCTCGCCCACGTACAGGGGGTTGTTCTTGCGGCGCCGGCACAGGATCTCGATGGTGCGCTCGACCTCGAGCTTCCTGCCGATGAGCGGGTCGATGCGCCCGTCCTGGGCCATGCGGTTCAAGTTGGTGGTGTACTTCTCGAGCGCACTGCCGCCCTCGCCCTCGCGCTCGGCATCGGTGGAGGCTTCGTCCTTGTCGGTGGACTTCTCCTCGGCGATCTTCGAGAGCCCGTGCGAGATGTAGTTGACGACATCGAGGCGCGTCACGTGCTGGCGGTTGAGCAGGAACACCGCGTGGCTCTGCTTCTCGCTGAAGATCGCCACCAGCACGTTGCCGACGCCGACCTCTTTCTTGCCGCTCGACTGCACATGAAACACGGCGCGCTGCAGCACGCGCTGGAAGCCGAGCGTCGGCTGCACCTCGCGCTCCTCGCCCTCCTCCAGGCGCGGGGTCGACTGCTCGATGTGATCCTTCAGCTCCTGCTTGAACTTGCCCAGATCAGCGCCACAGGCACGCAGCACTTCGCGCACCTTGGGCGTGTCGAGGATCGCGAGCAGCAGGTGCTCGACGGTAAGGTACTCGTGACGCGCCTCGCGGGCCTGGTGGAACGCGTCGTTCAAACAGTATTCGAGCTCGTTGGACAGCACTTAAGCGAACCTTTCAGGTTGTGCGTTCATCATGCCTCAAATCGCCTCACGCCTCCTCGAGCGTGCACATCAGCGGGTGCTGATGGTCGCGCGCGTAGGTCGTCACTTGTGCCACCTTAGTTTCCGCGATCTCGTATGTGAAGACCCCGCACACGCCCTTTCCCTTGGTATGGACCTCTAGCATGATGCGCGTTGCCACCGGGCGATTCAGTCCGAAGAACTTTTCCAGCACGTCGACGACGAACTCCATTGGGGTGTAGTCATCATTCAGCAGCACTACCCGGTACAGCGGCGGCTGCTTGACCTCGGGTCGTGCCTCTTCAACGACGACGCCGGTGTCGGGGCGGACCGGAAGCGGATCGGGCATGGCTGTCTTTATAGGGGTCGCGAAACGGCAACACAAGTCCACCAGAATGTGGAGTAGTTACTCCTGCAGAAACAATTGCTTGAGAGCGCAAGCGTTGCCCCCGTATGATGGCATCGCTTGTGACGCCGACGCTTGGGTTCTGCCACGCGTGAGGGCCATCGTTGAACCGCGAATTTTAAGCCTATGAACGCCGCATCCTGGCTCGAGAGTCTCCCCGCGCCCGAGCGCTGGCGAACGCTGCTGCTCGGGGAGGGTCCGCGTATCGCGACCTGGATCCTCGGGGCAGCACTCGGGGTGCAGGCGGGACTGATCCTGCTCGACCTGTGGGGCAGCGGCCATGCGGCAGCGGTTGGCGCACCGCGCCCCCTGCTGCACTCCCGTACGCTGGACGTCGCCGCCATCACCAGCGCGCATCTGTTCGGCGTATCGGCGGCCCCGCAGGACGGGGCGAACGCCCCGCAGACGAATATTCCTTTGGTGCTAACCGGAACCATTGCCGGCAATGATCCTCAAAACGGCCTGGCGATCCTGGGACCAACCGCACAGACCGCGAAAGTGTATGCGGTCGGAGACAACGTTCCCGGTGGGGCAAAGCTGCATTCCGTGTACAGCGACCGCGTAGTCATCGATCGCAACGGCGAGCTCGAATCCCTCGCGCTGCCGCGGCAGGTCACGAGTACCGCCCCACCGCCCTCGACCGCGATGCTCTCCTCCGAGAATTCCATGGAGCACATGCGGCGCATGATCAGCGAGCAGCCCGCTCTCCTCGCAGACGTCATCCACCCACAGCCGGTGATGGATCACGGGCACATGAACGGCTTTCGGGTCTATCCGGGCCGCAATCGCATGGCCTTCATGCGCCTGGGGCTGCGACCCGGGGACCAGGTGACGGCCATCAATGGCACCCCGCTCGATGACCGCGACCGCGGTGAGCAGATCATGCACACCCTAAGTAGCGCGAGTGAGGCACGCGTCACAGTCATTCGCAACGGCCAGACGCAGGATCTCAATTTGAACATCGCCCAGATCGCGCAGGAAGCCGATAGCCTCGCCACGCAGTCTCCGGCGGCGCAGACCGGCATCGTGCCCCCCGTGGATCCGGCGGTGGCGGCCCCACCGCCGCCTGAGCCGCCGCCCCCAGACGGCGGCCAGTAGCGGCGGCGACTTCATTTTCGCGGGGGAAACAGTCGTAATGTCAGGTTCAGGTCGGTTTGCAGTGTACGCGCTGGCGGGGCTGCTCGGCGCCTCGCTCGCCGCGGCGCAGCCGCCGCCGCAACCCGTAACGCCAGCGCCCCTGGCACAACCCCCGCAGCAGCAGCCGCAGCCCGTGATGGCCCCTCCGCTGACGCAGTCCGCGCAGCGCATCACCCCGAACTTCAAGGACGCCGACATCACGCAGATCGCCGAAGCGGTCGCGGCAGCCACCGGCAAGAACTTCATCATCGACCCGCGCGTGCGCGCGCAGGTGACGATGCTGTCCTCGACCCCGATGTCGCCGCCGGCCTTCTACGAGGCGTTCCTGTCGATCCTGGAGGTCTACGGCTTCATCGCCGTACCCGCAGGCGGCAACGTGGTGAAGATCCTGCCCGATGCCAACGCGCGCTCGATGCCCGGGCTCGACCTGCCCGATCACGTGAATGCGGGCTCGGATGAGATCGTGACCCAGGTGCTGGACGTGAGGAACGTGAGTGCGCCGCAGCTGGTGCCGATCCTGCGGCCCATGGTGCCGCAGTACGGTCACCTGGTCGCCGTGCCCTCGGGCAACATCCTCATCATCACCGATCACGCGAGCAACGTGGCGCGCCTGACGCGCATCATCCGCCGCATCGACCAGGTCGGGAACCAGGACCCCGAGATCGTGACACTCACCAACGCCTCGGCCTCGGAGATCGTGCGCGTGGTGAACTCGCTCTACCAGGGCGCGGCGGCCAGTGAGGGCGTGGCGGTCAAGGTGGTGGCGGATGAGCGCTCCAACAGCGTGCTGGTCGCGGGCGATGAGGCGCAGCGCCTGCGCATCCGTGCGCTGATTGCGCACCTGGATACCCCGCTCGAGTCAGGCGGCGATACGCGCGTGCGCTACCTGCACTATGCGGACGCGGAGAAGCTCGCGCCGAAGCTCAAGGAGCAGATCACCGGCATCGCCCAGGCCTCCGCGAGCCCGACCGCAGGCGGTGGGGCTGCGCAGGGCGGCACGGTTGCCGCTGCGGCGGAGAAGAACGCCATGGTGTGGGCTGACCCCACCAACAATGCACTCATCATTACCGCCCCTCCGAAGATCATGCACGCGGTGATGGACATCATCGACAAGCTCGACATCCGCCGGCCGCAGGTGCTGGTGGAAGCCATCATTGCCGATGTCGACTTCGACAAGGACGCCGAGCTCGGGGTCAACTGGGCAGCCTTCGCCAACGGCTCGAATGTGCCCGCCGGTGCCTTCGTGAGCCCGGTCGGGGGCACCAGCATCGTGGACCTCGCCGGTGCCATCGAGAACCCGGCGAGTGCCACGACCACGCTGCTGCAGGGAACCACGATCGGCATCGGCAAAGTCAACGGCGGCAACGGCCTGAACTTCGCCGCAGTGCTGCGCGCCATCCGCTCCGACACCGACGACAACGTGATCGCCACCCCCTCGGCGGTGACCATGGACAATCAGGAGGCGGAGCTGAAGGTCGCCCAGGAAGTGCCGTTCATCACCGGGCAATACACCAATTCCGCCTCGAACACCGGCGGCATCACGAGCGGCGTCAATCCCTTCCAGACCATTCAGCGCGAGGAGGTCGGCACGATCCTGAAGATCACGCCCACGATCTCCGCGGAAGGCACGCAGGTCATGCTCAAGATCTCGATCGAGAGCTCGAGCATCGGCGTGAAGCCTGCGGGGGCGGTGGACCTGGTGACCAACAAGCGCACCGTCACCACCACGGTGATGATCGAGGACGGCGGCATCGTGGTGCTGGGCGGCCTGATCGAGAACGACTACACCAAGGGTGAGAACCGCGTACCGTACCTCGGCAACATTCCGATCATCGGGCTGCTGTTCAAGACGCGCAGCGAGAGCTCCACCAAGAACAACCTGATGATCTTCATCCGGCCGCAGATCCTGCGCGATGGGGCGCAGGCGGCCTACCAGACCGATCTCAAGTACAACTACATGAGGGATCAGCAGAAAGGCCTCAAGACGAAGGAAATCTTGCCGCTGCTGCCGGGCGTCTCGCGCGGTCAGCTGCCGGACCTGCCGCAGGGCGCCCCCGGTGATCAGGCACCTCCTTTGGGCCAGTCGGGAGCCGCACCCGCCGGTGCCGGCGCCTCGCAGTCCACCGTTGTGGCCCCAGAGGTCGTCCCGCCGAACCCTGCGCTGAGCCCGCCTGCGACCAGCCCGCCCCCGGCCGGCTCGCGCCCCTCCGGGGCGACTGTGGCTCCGGCGCCCGGCTCCCCGGCTCCCCAGAGCACGGCGAGCCCCGCTGCCTCTCCGCCACCCCCGCCGCAAGGCAATCCGTGAGCGCGCCCAGCCCCATCATCTCTGCCGACGCCAACGACAGCCCGCGCCGGCTGTCGTTCGCCTTCGCCAAGCGCCACGGCGTGCTGGTCAAGCGTGTGGTCGACGGTGTGGCCGAATGCACCTACCGCGATACCGCCACCCCGCAGGCGCTCGCCGAAGTGCGCCGCTACCTGCGCCGCGCGGTGCGGCTCGAGCGGGTGCCCGAGGACCAGTTCGATGCGCTCTTGCGCGTGGCGTACGAGGCCGGCTCGGACACCATGCAGGCGGTCGAGGGACTTGACGACACCACCGACCTTGCGCACCTCGCCCAGGATCTGCCCGAGCAGGCGGACCTGCTCGACAGCGAGGACGATGCGCCGATCATCCGCCTGATCAACGCGGTGCTCACCCAGGCGGTCAAGGAGAACGCCTCCGACATTCACGTCGAGCCGTTCGAGAACCGCCTGGTGATCCGTTTCCGCGTCGACGGCGTGCTGCGCGAGGTGCTGCAGTCCCGGCGCGCAGTCGCCCCGCTCGTGGTCTCGCGCATCAAGGTCATGTCGCGCCTGGACATCGCCGAGAAGCGTCTGCCGCAGGACGGGCGCATCAGCCTCAAAATTGCCGGCCGCGCGGTCGATGTGCGCGTCTCGACCATCCCCTCCGGACACGGCGAGCGCGTGGTGCTGCGTATCCTCGACAAGCAGGCGGGCAAGCTCGACCTGAACTCCCTCGGCATGGACGAGCGCACACAGGCGGCGATGGACGAGCTGATCCACAAGCCGCACGGGATCCTCCTGGTCACAGGCCCCACCGGCTCAGGCAAGACCACGACCCTGTACGCCGCTCTCGAGCGCCTCAACGACAACACGCAGAACATCATGACGGTCGAGGATCCGATCGAGTACTACATCGACGGCATCGGCCAGACACAGGTCAACACCAAGGTCGAGATGACCTTTGCCCGCGGCCTGCGCGCGATCCTGCGCCAGGACCCCGACGTGGTGCTGATCGGGGAGATCCGCGATCTGGAGACCGCACAGATCGCCGTGCAGGCGAGTCTCACCGGACATCTGGTGCTCTCCACGCTCCACACCAACACCGCTGCCGGGGCCATCACGCGTCTGCGCGATATGGGCATCGAGCCGTTCCTGTTGTCCTCGAGCCTGATCGGAGTGCTGGCGCAGCGCCTGGTGAGGGTGTTGAGCCCGGACAGCAAGCAGCCGTTCCAGGCTGGCGAGTACGAGCGGCGGCTTTTGAACCTGCGGCCCGATGAGCCCTCCCCGACGCTCTACCGTCCGGGGCGCGATGCCAACGGTGGCTACCGCGGCCGCTCGGGCATCTACGAGCTGATCATCGTCGATGATGCGATGCGCACCATGATCCACGACGGTGTCTCCGAGCAGGAAATCGAGCGCCACGCGCGCCTGACCACGCCTTCTATCCGCGACGACGGCCGCGCGCGGGTGCTGCGCAGCGAGACCACCATCGAGGAAGTGCTGCGCGTCACGCGTGAGGACTAAGGCGCGGTGGGCGCCTTCGAATACACAGCGCTCGATGCGGGCGGCAAGGAACGCCGCGGCATACTCGAGGGCGACACCCCGCGACACATCCGCCAGCAGCTGCGCGAGCAGCAGCTGCTGCCGGTAGCCGTCGCCGAGGTCGCACAGAAGGAGGCCAAGCGCCAGCGCAGGTTCAGCCTCGTGCGCCGCGTGTCCTCGGCGGACCTGGCGCTCTTCACCCGCCAGCTCGCCACGCTGGTGCGCGCAGGCCTGCCGCTGGAAGAATCCCTGCTGGCGGTCTCGCAGCAGACCGAGAAGCCGCGCGTGCAGAGCATCGTGCTCGGCGTGCGCGCACGCGTCATGGAGGGGCACACCCTCGCCGACGGCCTGGCGGAGTTCCCGCGCATCTTTCCGGAGATCTACCGCGCCACGGCGGCCGCGGGCGAGCAGTCCGGACACCTCGACAACGTGCTCGAGCGGCTCGCCGACTACACCGAGGGGCGCGACCAGCTGCGGCAGAAGATTCTGGGCGCCATGCTCTACCCGATCGTGCTGAGTGTGATCTGCTTCGCGATCGTTTCGGCACTGCTGGTGTACGTGGTGCCGCAGGTGGTGTCGGTGTTCCAGGCGAGCAAGGCCAAGCTGCCGCTGATCACGACGATCCTGATCACGACGAGTGACTTTCTGCGCCGCTACGGCATCTACATGCTGGTCGGGGGCATCCTCGTGGCGATCGGCTTCCGGCGCTGGCTGCGCGATCCGGCCGCGCGACGGCGCTTCCAGCGCCTGCAGCTGCGTATGCCGCTGATCGGGCGGCTGACGCGCGGCTTCAATACCGCCCGCTTCACGCGCACCTTCAGCATCCTCTCCGGGAGTGCCGTACCGGTACTGGAAGCGCTGCGCATCGCAGGCGAGGTGGTCACGAACCTGCCGATGCGCGATGCGGTGGGCGATGCGGCCGCGCGCGTGCGCGAGGGAGCCCCGATCGGGCGCTCGCTCGCGGCGAGCCGCCTGTTCCCGCCCATGACCATTCACCTGATCTCCAGCGGGGAGTCGAGCGGGCAGCTCGACAACATGCTCGAGCGCGCCGCGATCAGCCAGGAACGCGAGCTGGACGGTCTGATGGCGGCAATGGTGGGTCTGCTGGGCCCCATGCTCATCATTCTCATGGGCTTGTTCGTCATGGGGATCGTGTTCGCCATGCTGCTGCCGATCTTCGAGATGAACAAGCTGATCCACTGAGGCACCCGGGCGGCGTGGGGGCCGGACCGGAAGCGCTTCACAAACTGCCGCGCACGACGTTGCAGTTGTCACGCGATCTGTTTTAAGTTCGCGCCGTCCAATTCCCGCAGGACTTAAGGTCCCGCATGAGCGAGAAGCCGGAATCAGAGGAATTCGAGGAAGAGCCCGACGAGCCGGTCGTTGAGGACGGTGACGTCGATCTCGATCAGGTCATCAAGGACCTCGACCTCGCCAAACGGCGGGGACAGAAGGCCGGCGATCCCGCGTGGCGCCGGCTCGAGCGGCTGCTCGAGGACAAGCACACCGCCGAGCTCACCAGCGACTTCGAGGATTACGAGATCGGGGATGAGGGCGACACGCCCCGCAAGAGTCGCCGCAAGTCCGGCCGCTGAGTGCTGGGCGAAGGCGCCAAGCGCGTACGCCCTTCAGTGAAAATCCCGCGAGCGCGTCACGAGCTGCCCCAAGAGGCTCGTGCGATCGATCAGGCGGTGCGCGATGAGATGCATGACGCCCTCCTGCTGCTGCAGTTCCCCGTGCACCTCGAGCAGGCGCGACTCGATGAGGGCACGGCGCTGCTCGCGCCCGATGCGCTCCCAGACGATGACGTTCACCTGGCCGCTCTCGTCCTCGAGTGTGAGGAACGTGACCCCGCTTGCGGTGGCCGGCCGCTGGCGCATGAGCACGATGCCGGCAGTGCGCACCCGCCTTCCGTGGGCCACCCGTGCCAGCTCAGCCGCCGGCAGCAGCGCCCCGGCAGCAAGCTGCGGGCGCAGCAGGGCGAGGGGGTGGCGCCCCAGGGTGAGTCCGAGCGCTGCGTAGTCGGCGACGATCGCTTCGCCCTCGGAGGGCATCGACAGCAGCGGCCGCCCCTCAGCGGCCACCGGGACCGGAGCGAGGGGCAGCGGATGCTCGGCAGCGGCCACTTCCCAGAAGGCCAGGTGGCGGTTGCCGCTCAGGGCTGCCAGCGCGCCGGCGGCGGCGAGCGCCTCGAGGTCGCCCCGGTCGAGCGCGGCGCGCTGCGCCAGATCCTGAACGCTCGTGAACGGCCGCACCCCGCGCGCTGCGAGCAGTCGCGCGACGGCCGCCTCCGACAGCGACTTGACCATGCGCAGCCCGAGGCGCAGCGCGGGCTCACGGTCCGCGCCCGGCTCGAGCGTCGACTCCCAGTGACTCGTGCACGCGTCCACTGGGCGCACCTCGACGCCGTGTGCGCGCGCATCGCGGACCAGTTGCGCGGGCGCGTAGAAGCCCATGGGCTGACTGTTGAGGAGCGCGCAGGTGAAAGCTGCCGGCTCGTAGCACTTCAGCCATGCGGAGTCGTACACGAGCAGCGCGAAGCTCGCGGCGTGTGAGTTGTGGACCACAAGGTTGTTCGCAAGGAAGCTGTGATCGCCTTCGATCTGCAGATCGTAGGTCGGCCGTAGCCCAATCCTCTCGATGTCCACAATCCGGTCCCAGTCGAGCTGCGAATCTGCCAGACCTAAGAGATCGTGCGAGTGCGGAGCCGCTGCCACACGCTCACCGGCACGCAGCTGCCCGAGCTGACGCCATCCTGCCATGGTCAGAAAGGGATGCTCGGCCGTGGCGATGACGGCATGACCGAGAGCGGTGCGTAAACGCCATACGGGCTTCAGGCCACTCGGCACGACCGCCAGCACCCTGCGGCGGCGCAGGCGTAGCGCCTCGTCACAGGCGATCGTATGTTCCAGCCGGGCCCGGCCGGAGACGATCTCGTCCACGGTCAGCCAGCGCCCCAGGTCTGCGTCCACCACGCGTGTCTCCCCGACGACGCACTCCGGGAAGCCGTATTCGCCGAACCCGAGCATCTGCTGGTAGATGCGTTCGGCGAACTCCTGCGGATAGCCCCGCGCGCTCATACCCTGCAGCAGCCGCTCGCGGAACGGATCAAGGCCGCCGGTGCGCTTCCAGGCGCCCATGGCGCGGCGCAGTGCATCCGCCTCCCCCGGCGTGAAGCCCGCCGCGACGATCGCGATCTGCATCACCTGTTCCTGGAAGATCGGCACGCCGAGTGTGCGCTCGAGCACCGCGCGCACCTCCTTGCCCGGGTACTCCACCGGCTCCGCGCCGCTGCGGCGCCTGAGGTAGGGATGCACCATGTCGCCCTGGATCGGTCCCGGGCGCACGATCGCAACCTCGATGACCAGGTCGTAGTAACAGCGCGGCTTCAGGCGCGGCAGCATGGCCATCTGCGCGCGCGACTCGATCTGGAACACCCCGATGGTGTCGGCACGGCCCACCATGTCGTACACCCGCGGATCCTCGGGCGGCACGCTCCCGAGCGTGTGGCGCGTGCCGCGGTAGGCGTTCACCAGCGCGAACGCACGGCGCAGCGCGCTCAGCATCCCGAGCGCGAGCAGATCCACCTTGAGCAGGCCCAGATCGTTGAGGTCGTCCTTGTCCCACTGCACCACCGTGCGCTCGGGCATGGCGGCATTCTCGATCGGCACCAGCTCCTCCAGCAGGCCCTGCGCGATCACGAACCCGCCGACGTGCTGCGACAGATGGCGCGGAAATCCCGGAAAGGCCGTGAGCTCGGCGGCGAGGGGCAGCAGGCGCCTGAGCCAGGCACTGGAGAGGTCGAACCCCGCCGCACGCACGCGCTCGGGCAGTGCCGCGCTGCCATCCCACCACTGCATGACTTTCGCAAGGCGCCCGCACTCCTCGGGCGTGAGCCCGAACACCTTGCCAAGATCGCGCAGCGCGCTGCGTGGCCGGTACATGATGACGGTGGCGGCGAGCGCGGCGCGCTCGCGGCCGTACTTGCGATAGACGTACTGCAGTACCTCCTCGCGCCGCTCGTGCTCGAAGTCGATGTCGATGTCCGGCGGCTCGCTGCGCTCGCGCGAGATGAAGCGCTCGAACAGCAGCCCGGCACCGCGCTGCGGGTCGACCGAGGTCACCCCGAGGCAGTAGCACACGCGCGAGTTGGCGGCCGAGCCGCGCCCCTGGCACAGGATCCCCTGCGAGCGCGCAAAGGCGACGACGTCGTGCACGGTCAGGAAATACGGCTCGTAGCTGAGCTCGGCGATGAGCGCGAGCTCGTGCTCGATCGCAGTACGCTCAGCCGCCGGCACGCCCTGGGGCCAGCGCCAGCGCGCGCCCTCCTCGGTGAGGCGCCGCAGGTAGCTGCTCGCGGTCTCACCCGCGGGCACCAGCTCACGCGGGTACTCGTAGCGCAGCTCGGCGAGCGAGAAGTGGCAGCTGTGGGCGAGCTCCACCGTGGCCTCCAGCAGCTCCCGCGGGTACAGCCGCGCGAGGCGTGTACGCTCGCGCAGGTAGCGCTCGCCATTGGCGTAGAGCTGCGCCCCGGCCGCGCTGACCGGCACGTTCAGGCGGATGGCGGTGAGCGCATCCTGCAGACGCCGCCGCGCGCGCACGTGCATGTGCACATCGCCGCTCGCCAGCAGCGGCACGCCGTGGCGCGCAGCGAGCGCGCCGAGCTGGCCCAGGCGTGCCCCGTCCGCGCCATCGCGCAGCAGCTCAACGGCGATGCGCAGCCGCCCCGCGAAGCGCTCGTGCAGCCACTTAAGCTCACAGGCCTGTGCCGGAGTCGATGGCAGCCACAGGATGAAGCAGTTCTGGGGGTTTAAATCCTCAAGGTCGGCGCGCCTCAGGGCGTAGCTGCCCTTGACCGCCGCGCGCCGCGCGCGGGTGATGAGGCGGCACAGCTGCCCGTAGCCACGGCGGTCGATGGCGAGGGCTGCGAGCTTCAGCCCACAGGTGAGTCGGAACTCCGCGCCGATGATGAGCTTCACGCGCAGGTGCTTGGTCGCCATGTGCGCGCGCACCACACCGGCCACGGAGCACTCATCGGTGATGGCGAGCGCGGTGTAGCCGAGCGCCTCGGCCTGCTGCACCAGCTCGTGCGGATGCGAGGCGCCGCGCAGGAAGGTGAAGTTCGACAGGCAGTGCAGCTCGGCGTACGCCGGCAGCACCGCCGCAGACCCGGCGCTCACCCGAAGATGCCGTGCAGGAACCAGCCGTGGGGCGCGCTGCGCTCGCGGAACACCCATAAGCGCACGCCGTGGATGTCGAGCGCGCGGTAGTAGTCGCGTGCGATCTCCCCCTCGTCCCACCAGCCGCTCTCGATGCGCTCCGGCTCACTCACCAGGCGCAGCGGACCGCCACGCCGCGGCAGACCGCCCTGCACGGTGAGTGGCTGCGGCGCCGGCAGAATCCACAACGGGCGTCGTTCCTGGCCGGCGGCAGCCGCCGTGCGCCGTGGCGGCACGACCGGCGGGGGCGCGGTCACCTCCCAGGCACGCTCCGGACGGTGTCCATCACGCACGGCGAGGCCATGCACCGCCTCACTCCCCAGGCGCGCGCGCAGGCGCTCGATGAGCTCCCCGGCCTGCGCGCCGGCCTCCCCGCCATGCTCTCCGGGCTGCCACAGCCCGTGCGCCCCGGCCTGGTACGGGAGCGGCGCATCAGCGCGCAGCTCGCAGGCGCGCACCGGCTCGGGCAGCACAATCGCCTGCAGGTGCTCATCCAGCAGCTCCGCCAGCCGGGCCGCGTTCGTGCACGGAGCCGCCAGGGCAAGCACGCAGCGCGTCGGGGGCGACTGCCGGTGCAGCAGGCGGCACTCGAGCTCCACCACGCCGCACTGGCGCGCGGTTAGAAAGTCATCGAGCGCCTTGAACAGCGGGGCGAGCGCAGCGTGCAGCCGCCCATGATCCTCGAGCTCGTACAGCAGTTCGCGGCGACGGCGAAAGCGCTCGCGCGGCCGAAATGTCGCACGTACCTGCGCCGTGCGTCCGGTGAGCTCATCCAGCATGGTGAGCTGTGCGGCGCCGAAGCGGCGCGCAAAGCCAGCGCGCGGTAGGCGCAGCACCGCTCCGACGGTGCGCACGCCGAGGCGCGCCAGGCGCTCGCAGGTCTCTGGCGGCCAGCGCAGCGCGGCGAGCGGCAGCGGTGCGAGCTGTCCGGTGAGCTTGGCCCGGTCGGTGATCTGCAGTGACTTGCCCGCACGGGCCGCGGTGAGTGCAGCGCGTGGCGTGGGGGCGAAGGCGAGCACCAAGGCCAGCTGCTGCTGCCGGCAGGCGTGCGCGAGCTGTGCACGCAGGCCGCTGAGGCCTGCGAACAGGTGCAGGCTCCCCTGCACCTCGAGCAACAGGCCATCGGGGGGCTCAAGGCTCACGCGTGGCGTGAAGCGCTGCAGGGCGAGTGCCAGCTGCGCGAGCACTTCATGGGAGGTGAGTCCCGGCAGGTGCAGGGCTGCCCACAGCTCACCTGCGGATGGCGCGGCGGGCAGCGGGGGCTGTGCCAGCGCGCGCAGTGCAAGCGGTGCAGCTGGCCTCGCCGGGCGTGCGCCGGGCACTGCGGCGAGGATCAGGCGCGGACGCATGTCGGTTCGTCTTCCAGGGAAAGATCGAGCGCATCGCGTCGCGCACTGCGACCCTTCAGGAGCGTGATGCGCGCCCCGTTGGGGCGCGGCTCGAGTGCGAGCCGCAGCACGGCAGCGGAAGACTCCCGGGCCACGTGTCGCGGACGAAACAGCACCCCGAGCGTGCGGCCGCGCTCGGCCGCCAGCTGCAGGCGGCGCAGCTCGCGCAGTCGCGGCCGGGCGGCCCAGGCGAGCACCGCATCGCAGGCGCCCGAACCGAGGGTCTGCTCGAAAGCCCACACGGGACGCGCGCCGCCCACGACGGCCACTCGCTCGAGCACCACCCCGCGCCTCACAAGTGCCGGCGCAAATGGCATCAGCGGCGGAGCCACCCATATGCACCAACGGGCCGCCGCGGTGCGCGTCAGCGCGGCGAGCGCCGGCAACAGCAGCGACAGCTCACCGCTGCCGAAGCGGGAAACGAGGATCTCGATCAGACCGGTGCGTGGCCAGCCTTTGTCGGGCAGCAGCTCATCCAGCGCTGCAAAGCCGGTGGACAGCCCGCTCTTGCGCGCAGCGCTGCGGCCGCGCCAGATGGCCGGATGCTCGAGCAACCGAGCGAGCTTCGGATCCCCGCCAGCCATGTTGGCGCAAGCGTGTCAGTCACATCAGGCCGCTCGTGCGGCCCCGGCGGACCACTCCCACCACGATCCCTTCGATGAGTAAGGGCTCCTCCTTCAGATCCACCTTGATCGGCTCGAAGGCGGCGTTCTCGGGCAGCAGCCATACGACGGAGCCTTCCTGGCGATAGCGTTTCACGGTGACTTCATTCTCCAGGCGCGCCACCACGATCTGGCGGCTGCGCACCTCGGAAGTACGGTGTACCGCCACCAGATCCCCATCGAGGATCCCGGCATCTTTCATGCTCATGCCGATCACCTTCAGAAGGTAATGCGGCCGCGGCTGGAACAGTCCCGGATCGATCTGCAGCCGCGCCTCGAAGTTCTCCTCGGAGAAGATGGGCTTACCGGCAGCCACCCGCCCGATGAGCGGCAGTCCCATCTGCTCGCGGATGGTGTCCTTCAGCTGGATCCCCCGCGAGGTGCCCGGCACGAGTGCGATGACACCCTTGCGGGCAAGTGCCCGCAGGTGCTCCTCGGCGGCGTTCGCCGAGCGAAAACCCAGCTCGTGCGCGATCTCGGCGCGCGTCGGGGGCATCCCGGTCTGGGAAATGAACCGCTGGATCAGGCGCAGGATTTGTGTCTGTCGGGGGGTGAGGTCGGACATTTCAGCGAGCCTGTTTATATATACAGCTACTGTGATTATATCCAGACCGGCGCATACGGCAAGAGGGCAAATCCGAAGCTTCCGCAATGCCCCAGCCCACGGCTGGGAACGGAACGCACCTATGAAAAGGCCGCTTCCGCGAGCGCCCCACCGAGGCGTCTGCGGCAGATGCGGCTATTAAAAATTCTTAAGAAACGCACCCGCTGCGGGACAAACACGCTCCCGCTCTGCAACAAGTCGTAGCGCGAAGCTGACACAACCGTGAAAAAGTCCCGCCCGCGTGCTGTCAGCTAACGGTGCCTAACACCTCCGCTTACAGCTAAAGCACTGTCGCGGCCAGAAGACAAGAGGGAACAGGAGAGGATGTTTGTAGTTGCATTCCCGAGTCAAATTTGATGCAGTTGCGCGCGGCGAAGACGGCGGAACTTGCCCACCGGACTCGCATCGTTAACAGGACTCCCGAATCAACAACCCAAAGGGGTGTTTATGAAGTGCGCGAGCGTTGTGAAGGCGGCGGCTGCCGTTGTCTTGGTGGCTGGACTAGCAGCCTGTACGGACCTCAAGCCTCTCCAGGCTGATATTGCGGATCTGAAGTCACAGGTCGCCAAGCTGCAGGGCGACGTAGCAGCGGCTAAGAGCTCTGCCGACCAGGCCAACAGCGCCGCTCAGTCGGCGAGCCAGGCGGCCAGTGGTGCGCAGAGCACGGCAAACCAGGCGTTGGCGGCGGCTCATGCCAGCCAGTCGTGCTGCGACGCTACCAACGAGAAGATCGACCGGATGTTCAAGCGTTCCGTGTCGAAGTAAGACCGGATTCGAACTGTTCGAGAACGCCGCGCAAATGCGCGGCGTCTTTTTTTTGTGCGCCGGAAACTGCCGCGCACCCTCGCCCGCTCACGCGGCTAGTAGCGCACCAGCGCCGAACCCCAGGTGAAGCCCCCACCGAAGGCCTCAAGCAGCAGCAGCTGGCCGCTGCGGATGCGGCCGTCGCGCACCGCGACGTCCAGTGCCAGCGGCACCGAGGCCGCCGAGGTATTGCCGTGGTCCTGCACGGTCACGATCACCCGCTCCATGGGCAGGTCGAGCTTGCGCGCGGTGGCCTGGATGATGCGGATGTTGGCCTGGTGCGGCACCAGCCAGTCGAGCGCGCTGCGCTCGAACCCGTTCGCAGCCAAGGTCTCATCGACCGCCTGACAGAGCTTGTTGACGGCGATCTTGAACACCTCGTGGCCCTCCATGGTGATGACGGGCTTGGCAGTAAAACCACTCGAGATGCCGCCAGCGGCGTAGAGCATGTCCTTGTAGATGCCGTCGGAGTGCAGGTGCGTGGAGAGTACCCCGGGGGTGTCGCTCGGCTCGAGCAGTACCGCGCCCGCACCGTCTGCAAACAGCACGGCAGTGGCGCGGTCGGTCCAGTCGGTGATGCGTGAGAGCGTCTCGGCACCCACCACCAGTGCACGTCGCGCCTCGCCGCAGCGTACGTACTTGTCCGCGATCGAGAGCGCATACATGAAGCCGGCGCAGGCGGTCTCGAGGCTGAAGGCCGGTGCGCCGCGGCAGCCGAGGCGCTGCTGCAGCAGTGTTCCGCAGTTGGGGAACACGAGGTCCGGAGTGGTGGTGCCGAAGGCGATGAAGTCGACATCCCCCGGTGCGACACCGGCGGCATCGAGTGCGCGCCGCGCGGCGTGCTCGGCGAGATCGACCGTGGTCTCACCATCGGCGGCCACGTGGCGCCGCTCGATTCCCGTACGGCTGCGGATCCACTCATCGCTCGTGTCGACCATCTTCTCCAGATCTTGGTTGGTGATGACTTTCGCAGGCAGATACGAGCCGGTGCCGGTAATTCGCGAATGGATCAATTGGCCGCCCCTTCCGCCTGCATGGTCTGCATTGCCTGCGCGATGCGTGCGGTCACATCACGACGCGCCGCGAGCGCTGCCGTGCCGATGGCACGTGCGAAAGCAACACCGTCGGCGCGACCGTGACTTTTTACCACGATACCGCCGAGCCCCACCATGCAGGCGCCGTTGTAGCGGCGCGGATCGAACCAGGCGGCGGCACGTCTGAGCACCGGGCGCGCAATCAGGCCGGCCATGCGATCAAGTGGCGACACCCGGAACTCGCGGCGCAGCCGGTCCCCGATGAGGGCGGCGATGCCTTCCATGGTCTTGATCGCGACGTTGCCGGTGAAACCGTCGGTGACCACCACATCGACGTCCCCCGAGAAGATGTCATCGCCTTCCACGAAGCCGACGTAGTGCAGCCCGCTCGGCTGCAGCAGCGCGTGCGCGGCCTGCACCACCTCGTTGCCTTTGATGTCCTCCTCGCCGATGTTGAGAAGCCCGATACGCGGGTTGGCCACCCCGTGCACGTCGCGCGCCACGATCGCGCCCATGGCGGCGAACTGCAGCAGCTGCCCGGGCGTTGCCTTGGTGTTGGCCCCGAGATCGAGCATATAGGTGAGGCCATGCGCGGCCGGAATCGCGGAGATGATGGCGGCGCGCTCCACCCCCGGAAGCGTGCGCAGCACGAAGTGCGCGATGGCGGTCAGCGCACCGGTGTTGCCCGAGCTCACGCAGGCGCTGGCGCGCCCGGCGCGCACCTCATCGATCGCAAGCCGCATCGAGGAGTCCTTCTTGCGCCGGATGGCATCGCGCGGCTTGTCGTCCATCGCCACCACCTGGGTAGCGGGGATCACCGCCGCACGCTGGCGCACTTGCGGGGAGAGCGGGGCGAGCGCTGCGGAAATGAACTGCGGCTCTCCGACCAACCGCACGGTGAGCTGCGGATCGTCGGCGAGCGCGCGCAGCGCGCCGGCAAGGTATTCCCGCGGCTCGTGGTCGCCGCTCATCACGTCGATCGCGATCGGCAGCAACGCGCTAGCCCCTTGCGTCAGGCGCTGCGCTTGCGGGTCAGCCCTTTTCCTCGCTCTCGGCGGGCTTCTCGATCACACGCCGTCCCCGGTAGAAACCATCCGGCGTGATGCGGTGGCGCACGTGCGTTTCGCCCGACTGCGGATCACTCGACAGTGCGGGCTTGGCAAGCCCGTCGTGCGAGCGGTGCATGCCACGCCGTGAAGGTGTCTTGCGGCTCTTTTGGACGGCCATGTATCAGCTCCTGATGCGTACTTTCCAGAACTCTAACGCTTCACCAGTTCGGCGAGGCGCGCAAACGGCTTATGCGTTTCGCCCTCACGCGCCTGCGGCCGCGTGGCCGTACAACTACCTGCCCCCTCGTGCAGCGGCACGATCGGCAGAGTCAGCAGCAGCTCCTCGCTGAGGAGCTGCTCGATGCTGATGCGTCCGCCGCCAGCGAGCACAGGCTCAAACTCTGGCGGCACGCCGGCAGCCTCCTCCTCCGTGGGCACCAGCGCGACTCGCGTGAGGACCTCGAGCGTACGCTCCATCGGACCCATACACCGCTGGCACTCGAGCACGGCGGTGCCGCTGAAACTCAGCTCCGCGACGTTGAACTCCTGCTCGCGCCCGAAGCGCACGTGCCCGCGCACGCTGCCGGCAACGCCCGCGCGCAGCGTGCGCAGCCCCGCAAGCTCGGACAGCTCGATGGCAAAGTCGACCTCGGCTCCCTCGCGGCTGAGGCGGTCGACGTCGAGCGGCTCCCGGGGGCCACGCATGGGGCGCGTATAATAGGTAGCAGGTCCCCCCAAGTCAAAACCGGATTCCGGGCTAAGCCCTTGTTTCTCGAAGATGAATCCCGCTGCCCGTGACAGACGTGTTGCCCCTGATCCTGGCCTCCTCTTCCACTTACCGCCGCCTGCTGCTGGAGCGGCTCGGACTGGCTTTCGAGGTCCATGCCCCGGGGGTGAGCGAAACTCACCTCGCGGGCGAGCCTGCCGCTGAGCGCGCGCGGCGGCTCGCGCTCGAGAAAGCGCGCGCGGTCGCCGCCGAGCATCCGGGCGCTATGGTCATCGGGAGCGATCAGGTCGCAGTGGCGGGCGAGCAGATCCTCGACAAGCCCGGGGATGCGGCGCGCGCTCGGGCGCAGCTCGCGCAGCTCTCCGGCAAAAGCGCACGCTTCTACACCGCCTGCGCGGTGCTCGGCGGCAGGCCTGCCGCCGAGCTCGCGTACATCGACACGACGACGGTCCTGTTCCGAACGCTCACCGCGGCCGAGATCGAGCGTTACGTCGCGCGCGAGCAACCCTACGACTGCGCGGGCGGCTTCAAGATGGAAGGCTTAGGAATCGCACTCCTCGAGCGCATCGAGAACTCAGATCCAACCGCGCTCATCGGCCTGCCCCTGATGTGGCTGGCGAGCGCGCTGCGCGGCTTAGGCTACGAGTTGCCCTAACCGCCCGCCGCATACGCGCGGCGCGCGCCCTGGGATGCGCGGCCCTTGGGACGGGGCTGCGCCGCGAGCGCCTCGAGGACCGTGGCAAGATCCTCGGGCAAGGGCGTATTGACGCTGAATTCCCCACCCTGCGGCCAACTGAAGCTGACGCTGTGTGCGTGCAGGAACATGCGCCGCAGTCCCACCTCGCGCAGCTCGGTGTTGAAGGCGGCGTCGCCGTACTTCTCATCCCCCGCCACCGGGTGGCCGGCGTGGGCGGCGTGCACGCGTATCTGGTGCGTGCGGCCGGTGCGCAGCATCACCTCCATGAGCGTTGCGGTGCGCCCGAAGAACTGCACGGGCCGAAACTCACTCACCGCGGCTTTGCCGGAAGCCCCTGCACGCACCGTGCGCTCACCGCCGACCCGCGTATGGGTGTGCAGCGGCACGTCGATGCGTTTGGCTCCGAGCTGCCAGTGCCCTTTGACCAGGGTGAGGTAGCGCTTCTCGAAGGCGCCCTCGCGCAGCAGCGCATGGAGCGTGCGCAAGCTCGCAGCACGGCGCGCCACGAGCAGGCAGCCACTCGTGTCGCGGTCGAGGCGATGTACCAGCTCCAGGGTTTCCTGCGGGCGCAGCGCACGCAGGGCCTCGATGACCCCAAAGCTCACCCCGCTCCCGCCGTGCACGGCGATGCCGGCCGGCTTGTCGAGCACCATGAGCCGCTCGTCCTCGTAGACGATTGCGCGGGCCATGCTTTCGCACACCTGGGCACCTGGACGGCCCGTCTCGGCCGGCGGCTGCACGCGCACGGGCGGGAGGCGGATCTTGTCGTGCAGCTTCAGGCGCAACTGCGGCTCGGCCCGCTTGCTGTTGACGCGCACTTCGCCCTTGCGGATGACCCGGTAGACGCGGCTGCGCGGCACGCCTCCCAGACGCCGCTGCACATAGTTATCCAGGCGCTGCCCGGCCTCCTCCTCCGAGACCTCAAAATGCTGCACCGGTGTGCGTTTCTCGGGCGGATCCTGGGCAGACACGGCAGCTATGGCGTAAGGCATTGTTTCTACAACGGTCTGTCAAGTATACTCTCTGGGTCGTCCGCAATTCGGACGCGCCAGTGGTTGGCGGCGTTGCCGCCGCCCGTTTAGTTGGCCTCGTTGAGGCCATCGCATTGGGCCGCCAAGATCGCACCAGTTGCGTCGAATCCCGCAAAGACAGGGCTTCCGCAGCCAGTGCCGTCGGTTGAGTTCACCGAAGGTACCTTTTTCATTGCCGCGCGCTAGGACCGCGGTCATCAACGTGAAACCCGAGACTCGCTCTCATACTTCACTCTGGTTCGGGACCCTTCGTCACCGCGGACACCCAGTCCTGCGGCCTCCCGTCGCGTGCTTGCCGGCCCCTCACCGCACAGTAGGGGCACATGAAGAGAATGCTAGTGAATGCAACTCAGGAAGAGGAGTTGCGCGTCGCTCTGGTTGATGGACAGAAGCTGTTTGACCTGAGTATCGATTTACCTTCCCGCGAACAGAAAAAAGCTAACGTCTACAAGGCCCGCATCTCGCGCATCGAGCCCTCGCTCGAGGCCTGTTTCGTTGACTACGGCGCCCAGCGCCACGGCTTCCTGCCCCTGAAGGAAGTCTCCAAGGAGTACTTCCGACAGGGTGCGCAGGGCGGGCGCATGAATATCCGCGAGCTGCTCTCGGAGGGGCAGGAGATCATCGTGCAGGTCGAGAAGGAGGAACGCGGCACCAAGGGTGCGGCGCTTACGACCTTCATCAGCCTCGCCGGCCGCTTCCTGGTGCTGATGCCGAATAATCCGCGCGCCGGGGGCGTCTCACGCCGCATCGAGGGCGAGGACCGCGACCAGATGCGCGAGATCATGGGCCAGCTGCAGATCCCCGAGGGCATGGGCGCGATCGTGCGCACCGCAGGGGTTGGCCGCTCGCTCGAGGAGCTGCAGTGGGACCTGGACAACCTCAAAGTCCAGTGGGAACAGATCGAGGCGGCGGCCAAGGAGCGCCCGGCGCCGTTCCTGGTGTTTCGCGAGAGCGATGCCGTCACGCGCTCCATGCGCGACTACCTCTCCGATGACGTCGGGGAGGTGCTGGTCGACAGCCCGGGGGCGTTCCAGAAGGCGCAGGAGTACATGCAGCGCTTCATGCCCGCCGATGCGCACCGGCGGCTGAAGCTCTACACCGACGACATCCCGCTCTTCACCCGCTTCCAGATCGAGAGCCAGATCGAGTCGGCCTATGCCCACAAGGTGCAGCTGCCTTCCGGCGGCAGCATCGTCATCGATTACACCGAGGCGCTGGTTTCCATCGACATCAACTCCGCGCGCGCCACGCGCGGGAGCGACATCGAGACCACCGCGACCAATACCAACCTCGAGGCGGCGGACGAGATCGCGCGGCAGCTGCGCATCCGTGACATCGGCGGCCTGATCGTCATCGACTTCATCGACATGGAGTCGCCCAAGAACCAGCGCGACGTCGAGGACCGGCTGCGCGATGCGATGAAGATGGACCGGGCGCGGATCCAGATCGGGCGACTTTCGCGCTTCGGCCTGCTGGAGATGTCGCGGCAGCGGCTGCGTCCCTCCCTCGGAGAGTCGAGCCACATCGTGTGCCCGCGCTGCGTCGGGATTGGCAGTATCCGCAGCGTCGAATCCATGACCCTGGCGGTGCTGCGCCTGATCGGCGAGGAGCTGCGTAAGGACCGCACCGCGCGCGTCATCGCGCAGGTACCGGTGGCTGTCGCCACCTATCTGATTAACGAGAAGCGCGAGTGGCTGCGCACGCTCGAGGACAAGAGCGAGACGGAACTCTTCATCGTGCCGAACGAGAACATCCAGACGCCCGAGTACTCGATCAAGCGCGTGCGCGACGATGAGATGGAGCTGCCCGAGAATCGGCAGGCCACTTATCTCATGCCCACTGCTCCCGAAGTCGTAGAACCCGGCTCCCAGGACAAGAAGCCACCGCAGGAAGCCCCCGCGGTGGCCACGCTGCTGCCGGCGACGGCAGCGCCGGTGAGTGCACCGGCCGCTCCCGCCCACGTCCCCGCCGCGGCCGCGGCGGCCGCTCCGGCTTCGGGCGGGTTCTGGACGCGCTTCAAGAAAATGATTGCGGGCGAGACGCCGAGCGCGCCCGAGCCCGCGCGCGAATCCAGCCCGGCGCTGCCGGCACGCGCGCCGCGGCGCGATGAGGGTCAGCGTCGCGACCCGCGCCGCGAGCACTCCCGGCCCGGGCGCTACGCCGACGGTGCGCGGCGCGATCGTGGCGACAGCCGCCGCAACGAGGGTCGCGATCGGGATCGCAACCGCGACAACCGCAATCGCGACGGCGCGCGCCGGCCGGAGCGCTCCGGTGAGCGCAACGTGGAAGCGCGTGGCGGGGCGGATCGTGCCCCTCCCGGACGCGAAGGCCAACAGTCGGACCCGCAGCGCCAGGATGCCGCCGCGGGCGCTGCCCAGTCTGCCTCCCCGCCAGGTGAGCCGCGCGCGGATCGCGGTGAGGGCCGCGGGCGTGGGCGCCGTGGCCGACGCCGCGGGCGCCGTGGCGGCGGCGGGACACGGGAAGGTGCACCGTCACAGGGCCCGGTCGGACCGAACGGTCCTGCGCAATTCAGCGGCGATACCAGTGCCCCCGGCGCTTCGGGTAGTGCGGCGGAACCGCGAGGCAACGGCTCGCCGGAAAACCCCGCGCCCTCTTCCGAGCGCGCGCGCGAGAATCCTGCGCGTGAGATCCCGGCCGAGCCGCGTGAGTCGGCCACGACGCATGAGCCGGTGCCGCTGGCTCACTTCGAGCCGCAGCCCAGGCCCGAACCAGGCTCGCAGCCCAACAAAGCCTACGTCGTTTGGTCGTCGGTGCCGGAGCAGAAAGACACCAGCGGTCGCGGTCCCGAGGAGTAGATCGAGTACGTGCCGAAAGGCACGCGCAGCTCAGGCGGCGCGGGCGCCCCGGCGCAGGTGGGCGATGAGTCCGCGCGCGGCGACTTCGACGAGGTCGAGTACTTCCTCGAAGCCGTTGGGGCCGCCGTAGTACGGATCGGGGACGTCCTCGATGCCACTGTCAGGGGCAAACTCCAGAAACAGCTGCAGCCGCTCGTGCGCCGTCGCAGGCGCCCGGCGGCGCAGCACGCGCAGATTGTCGCGATCCATCGCGAGGATCAGGTCGAAGCGCTCGAAGTCGAGCGGCTCGACGATGCGCGCGCGTAGCGCATTGAGGTCATAGCCACGGCGCGCGGCGGCCTGGCGCGTGCGCGGGTCGGGAGGTTCGCCCACGTGATATCCCGCAGTGCCGGCTGAGTCGATCTCCAGGGCGAGATCGGGAGCCTCGCGCGCGGCCAGTACGCGCAACACACCCTCGGCAGTCGGCGAACGGCAGATGTTGCCCAGACAGACGAAGAGTATTTTCATTCAGCGACTTACCAACGTAACTGCCAAATACGCAAACTCCGCCCGCTCTCGAGCGATCGCTGGATATCCGATTCCTGGGGCAGCCAACTATACCTCCGCGTGCGCCGGACCGGCACTAAGAGCTGGGTGCTGCCTAGGCGCGCACAGGATCGCGCTCGACGTCGCGATCACTGTCTCGACTGCGTCCGAGTGCGTTGTCGGCGCCTCGCCGCTGCCTTCAGAAAGGCAGGGTTCCGTGTGCACTCACCTGAAATGTGATCGCTCTCAGCAACCAATCCCCAGGAGACTCACACCGTGACCACAGTTGTGCTCATAGAATCCCCGTTTCTGGATCGGCTTGATATTCGTGAGCTGGCGGGATCTTTCCGCTGCGCGGTCGTCTCCTTGTCGATCGTGCGAATTTCCTCCCTCCGCTGCCGGCACCTGGCGGGGAGCTCAAAGGCACCTGCTCAGACCCGACAAAACGCCTGCGGAGCCCACGCGGCCAGAGGCGACCGCCCGCGGGCAATTTGACTTTGCTAAATCCGATGTCGTTGTCCGATGCGCGCCGACGGCGCAGGCCACTGGTGTTCACGTCCCACGCCGCGTCGACCCGGACGCAGAGTTTGACGACCGCGAGGAATGGCAAAACGACCAGAAACGCGATGGTCCAGATCAACCAGACTGCGCCCATTGCTAATGATCTCAAGATCAGTCCCCACCTGTTCAGCGCATCGCCAGCGCCAAAGTTCTTCTTTGATTAATGGTAGGCACGCCGACGCCGCCCGCGCTGCGACCTGCGGCACATTCGGCGTAACCATGCGCGTAACCCCATGACTTACAGGCACGAAATGCACGCTGCTACCGCGGAATTATTTCAACATAACAAGCGCTTGAGCAGCGCATTGGCTGATACGAACGGGGGGTCGTAGACCCACACAGCAGAGCAACAGACAGGATCCGCACGGATCTGATTATTACCTCACGCTGTAGTTGCGGCCCTCGAGGCAGGCGCGCATGGCGCGCTGATATTCAGCGCGCTTGTCATCGGCAGGCTGATCCTGCGGCAGGCCGCCGTTGGCCTGGGTGGGATCGTAGCCGGTCTGCGTCTTCGCCCACTGGTGGCATTCGTACTTGTCGGTCGACTGTTGTTCGGCCGATTGGCCGTTCTGCGGGTAGATGAACAGATCGTCGCTCGCGGGCGGCTGCGTGGTGGCCATCGTCGGATCGCTCGGCGGCTGCACAACCTCGTAGCCGTTCTGCGGAGCATTCCACATGTAATAGGTGTCGTTCGCGTAGTAGTACGGCACCCCTCCAACCCACAAAGTCGTGTAGTACGGCGGCAGTATCGGCACGAATACACCGATCGGCGGCCCGATGACGACGAACCCGGGACCGCGCGGTGCGTACCACACGCCACCGGAGTAATAGTAGCGGCCTCCGCCGAGGACGTACGGTCGGCCAGGCACCGCCCCCACGTACGCGCCGCGTGTCGAGTAGTAGTGGTTGCTGCCGTAGCGGGCATCGAAATGTGCCGCGCCGCGCGGCGGCCCACCACGGTACTCCTGCGCCTGCGCGCCGATCGCTGTCAATGCGAGCGCCACGATCAGTGCAGCACGCGCGCCTATATGAAAGCTGCTCTTCATAGACTTCACCGTGTGTACATCACTTCACGCTGTAGCCGCGGGCATCCAGACATGCACTGACCGCGCGACGATAGTCGGCGGCCTTCTGCTCCTGGGCCGCGAGCGCATTGCGATCCTGTGCCGCAGCGATCTGCGCCTGCTGCGCGTTCGCTGCGTTCGCCTGGGCATTCGCGGCATCGCCGACGCTGCCGATGGCGCCGCCGACGATCGCCCCTGCGATGGCCCCGCCGGCAGCCTGCCAGGGCCTGGAGATGGCTGCGCCGATGATCGCGCCGGTCACCGCGCCGATGGCGGTATTAGTGCCCGGGGGCGGACCGGCCGAGACGACGCGTACGCGATCGTGCGGGGGCACCCCTGGGGCGCTCGGGTCAAATCCGGTCTGCTGGGTCGCCCACTGGCTGCACTCATACTGATCGCGGTTCTGCTGATCCGCCGGCTGGCCGTGTAGCGGATACGCGTACACCGTGGTGTTCGGCGGCGGAGGCGGAGGAGGCGGCGGCGGCATCGGCCGCGGCGGCGGCGCTGCGACGCACCCTGCGAGCGCGCCGCCCAGTGAGGTGAGTGTCGCGCATACGAGCACGGCACGAAGGATCGTTTGGCTGCGGTTCATCATCGTAGGGGTTCCATGCTGACGTCGCATTGGTAAGTCGCAGAACGCTGATTGCGGGCTCCGGGTTGACTTTCAAGCCCTGGAACCAACACTGATTTGACGCCACATGATGGGCCTGAGTTCCTGCGCGCCACGCTCACGCCTTCGACTCGGGAACGCACGGGTCTAATGTGACCAATTGTTACCGCCCTCCTCGCACAGGGGCGACAGTGTAGCGGTTCATGGCCGGGTCGGTGCAAGCAGCGTCCTGACCTGTTCGAGATCGGCCAGGGTGTTCACGTCCGGTCCGGGCCGTTCCAGGGCATCCTCCACACAGATCGACAGGCCGTGCTCGAGCGCACGTAGCTGTTCGAGTCTCTCGCGCTGCTCAAGAACGCCCTCGGGCAGCTGCGCGAGGCGCAACAGCGCTGTCACGCGATACGCATAGATGCCGCGATGTCGCCGTGCACCGGCACAGTCGGTCTGGCTCTCGAGCGCGGTTGCTGCGCCGTCACGGTTCCAGGGAATCGGCGCGCGGCTGAAGTACAGTGCCATACCACGCGCATCGGTCACCACTTTCACGATGTTGGGATCGAGGAGCTCGGAGAGCGCGGTGAGCGGCGTTGCGAGCGTACCGATGTCGGCTTGCGGATGCCTTGCGAGCAAACTCGCCACCTGATCGATGAGCGCGGCGGGAATCAGGGGCTCATCGCCCTGCACGTTCACCACGATCTCGTGCGGTGCCCAGCCGCGGGTACGCGCGACCTCAGCGATGCGATCGGTGCCAGACGGGTGCGCCGCGCCGGTCATCACGGCTTCGGCGCCGAAGGAGCGCGCGGCATGCGCAATGCGCTCGTCATCGGTTGCGATCAGCACTTCGCGCGCACTGGAAGCGCGCGCGCGCTCGTACACCCACTGCACCAGCGGCTTGCCCGCGATCGCAATGAGCGCCTTGCCCGGCAGGCGGCTCGAGGCGTAGCGCGCTGGAATGACCACCCGGAACAGGTGCAGATCTCCGGCAGGGCGCCGCTTCAGCGCTCGAGCAGCGGGTCGTCGGCGGCGAGCTGCTTTGCTTCCTCTTCCAGCATCACCGGCACGGAGTCGCGGATCGGATAGGCGAGCCGGTCCATGCGGCACACCAGCACCTGCGCCTCACGCCGGAATTGCAGGGTTCCCTTACACACCGGACAGGCGAGAATTTCCAGCAGCCGTGCATCCATCACAAACGACCTCCGGCGGGGGCAATCGTGCGAATCTTCGCCAGCACGCGCTCGAGCAGCGCACGCGCATCCTCCGCTGCGAACTCGGCGTCGACCGGGACGTACCACAGCCGTGGGTCGGAGCGGAATGCGCATTTTACGGCATCTTTTTCCGTCATGAGCACCGGCAGCTCATCCCCGAAGGCCAGGTCGGCGACCGTCAGCGCGTGATGATCGGGAAAGGCGTGCTCGGTCACCTCCAGACCCCGCGCGCGCAGCTCCTGAAAGAAGCGCGCCGGATTGCCGGTGCCGGCCACCGCATGCACGCGCACGCCGCGGAAGGAGGCGAGCGGCCGAGCCGGTACGCGCGCATCGACGCGCAGCGCCCTCTCGGCCTTCAAGGACATGGCAAGCGCGGTCCCGGGGGGTAAGCCCTGGAGCGAGGGATGTTCGCGGGCGCCGTTCACGACCAGCACGTCCGCGCGGGCAAGCTGCGTCAGCGGCTCGCGCAGCGGGCCTGCCGGCAGCAGTCGCCCGTTGCCAAAGCCGCGCATGCCGTCGATCACGACGATTTCGCAGTCGCGCGCGAGATGCAGGTGCTGCAGCCCGTCGTCGGCCACGATGACATCCACGCCCGCGGCCATCACACGCGCGGCGGCGAGCCGATCGGTGGAGACTACGGTCACGCAGCCACTGCGGCGGGCGATGATCAGCGGCTCATCACCCACCTCGCGCCACGGCGCTCCGGCCCCGACGGTGCGCGGCGTACGGCCCGTGGTACTGCCGTAACCGCGCGACACGATCCCTACGGCAACGCCAAGCTCGCTCAGCTCGCGCGCCAGCCAGATCGTGAGCGGGGTTTTACCCGTGCCGCCCACGGTGAGATTGCCCACCACCACCACCGGCTTGCCCGCGCTGCCGCTTCGCAGCCAACCGGAGCGGTAGGCCCAGCGCCGCAGGGCGAGCAGCGCGCCATAGACCCAGGCGAGCGGCTGCAGCGGCCAGCTGCGCGCGCGCTCGCCATACCACAGCTCGGTGAGCCAGTGCTCCACGGCGCGTGGTCCGGCCTTAATCGGAGAACTGCAGGCGGTGCAACTGGGCGTACAGGCCGCCGCCGGCGAGCAGCTGCGCATGCGTGCCGCTCTCCACGATGGCACCGGCATCGAGCACGATGATGCGGTCGGCCTGCTCCACCGTTGACAGACGGTGCGCGATGATGAGCGTCGTGCGCGTGCGCACCAGCTGCGCGAGTGCCGCCTGGATATAGCGCTCCGCCTCGGAATCGAGCGCCGAGGTCGCCTCATCGAGTATCAGGATGGGCGCATTCTTCAAAAGCGCGCGCGCGATCGCGATACGCTGGCGCTGGCCTCCCGAGAGCAGCATGCCGCGATCGCCCACCAAGGCATCCAGGCCGCCCGGCTGGCTCTTCACGAACTCGAATATGTGTGCCGCCTCCGCGGCACGCTCGATGGCCGCATCGGGCACATCGCGTCCGAAGGCGATGTTGTTGCGGATGGTGTCATCGAACAGCACGACATCCTGGCTCACTACCGCGATCTGCTCGCGCAAGTTGCGCAGCTCGTACTCGCGCACGTCGCGGCCGTCGAGACGCACGCTGCCGGTGAGCACGTCGTAGAAGCGTGGCAGCAGGTTGACGAGTGTCGACTTGCCGCTGCCGGAGCGTCCGACGATCGCCAGGCTCTCCCCGGCTGCCACCTCGAGGGTGATGTCCGAAAGCGCTGCGGGGCGCTCGCTGGCCGGCGCACCGGCTGCCCCGCTCGCAGCGCCGCCGGCGGGGTAGGAGAACGACACGTGATCGAACTGCACCGCCCCGCTCGCACGCGCGGTGCGAAACGTGCCGCCCTGCGGCTCAGCGGCCTCATCGAGTACCTCGAAGAGACTCTGGCCGGCGGCGATCCCCTGCTGCAGCGGGCCTGCCACGCCCACCAGGTCGCGCAGCGGCTGCGCAACGCTCACCAGCGCGGTGATGAAGCCGGCGAGTGCCGCCATGCTCATACGCCCGTTGACCGCATCGGTGATGGCGATCAGCAGCACGATCGCACAGCCGATGGCGGTCACCTCCTGCACGACGGGGTTGGAGATGCCGCGGGTCAGAATCAGCTTCATGTTGGAGCGGCGGTTGTGCTCGTTGACGGCGTCGAACTGCCCGCCAAGATGCTCCTGGGCGTTGTAGACCTTCACCAGGCGCGGTGCCTCGAAGCTCTCCTTGGCAACGCGCGTCACGTCTCCCATCGAGTCCTGGATGCGGCGGCTGTAGCGGCGGAACTTGCGGTTGATCACCGACACCAGCCAGCCGACGAGCGGCCCGAGGGTGAGCGCAATCAGCGTCAGGCGAGCGTTGGTCCACAGCAGCCAGCCGATCGATCCGAGGATCGTGAGCGTGGTGCGCACCGCGGTGTTGAGCGAGTCGGTCGTGGCCTGGCCGATCTGCTCGCTGTTGTAGGTGAGCCGTGACAGCAGCGTCGCCGAGGAGTGGCGATCGAAGTAGCCGATCGGCAGATGCAGGACGTGCCGGAACACGTCGCGCCGCATCCGGCCCACCATCTGGCGGCCCACGTAGCCCATGAAA
>Ga0302326_10004499_pt1 | contig 32239 bp, 27 predicted proteins | sample Palsa_T0_3_FD_202264 | JGI IMG/M metagenome (GOLD analysis project Ga0302326, IMG submission 202264) | Peat permafrost microbial communities from Stordalen Mire near Abisko, Sweden - Palsa_T0_3 | ecosystem: Environmental > Terrestrial > Soil > Palsa > Peat permafrost | place: Sweden: Abisko...
GTCGACAACTTGGACCTCGACGTGCGCAGTGGAGAGATCTTCGGGCTGCTCGGGCCCAACGGCGCAGGGAAGACGACCACTGCGGGCATGCTGACGACGCGGGTGGTGCCGACCTCTGGACGCGCCTTCGTCGGCGGGGTCGACGTGGTGGCCCACCCGGCCCTGGCGAAGCAGATCAGCGGCATGGTGTCGCAGCAGAACACCTTGGACCGCCAGCTCACGGTCTGGGAGAACCTCTACTACCACGGCAGGCTGTTCGGCATCGGTTCGAAGGAGTCGCGACGCATCAGCGACGAGCTGCTCACCAGGTTCCAGCTATCGAAATGGGCCAAGGCATCCGTTTACGCGTTGTCTGGCGGGATGGCACAGCGCCTCATGGTCGCCCGTGCGATCTTCCATCGGCCTGCGGTGCTTTTCTTGGACGAGCCGACAGCCGGGCTCGACCCCCAGAGCCGCTTAGCGCTGTGGGACCTTCTCGGTGAGCTCAACGGCAACGGGCAGACGATCATGCTCACCACGCACTACATGGAGGAAGCCGACAAGTTGTGCGAGCGCGTAGCCATCATGGACCACGGCAGGATCCTGGCACTCGGGACGCCCGCCGACCTTAAACAGAGCGTGGGCGCCGACACGGTCGTCACGGTCAAGACCGCCGAGCGGCCCGAGGCTCTAGGGGAGCTCCTGAAGGGCGCTCTCGAGGACATCACCCTCGCCCGCATCGTCGACGGCGCCCTTCAGCTCCACGTGAAGGGGAACGACCGGCTCGTCCCGAGGATCGTGACAGCCGCCGAGCGTGGTGGGTTCGCAATCCTGGACTTCTCGATCGCCGAGCCAAGCCTCGAGACTGTTTTCATCAACCTGACAGGAAAGGAACTGCGCGACTGATGGCGCTCACGACCGCGGCCGCGGCTCCAACCTCAATCGACCACATCGGGGACCGGCCCCTCCGTTCCGTCACCTCCGCGAGCTGGACCGCGCTCGGAGCGCTCGTGATGCGCGACCTGCTCGTGCTGCGCAAGCACTGGTGGGAGTTCGTCCTTCGCACCCTGATCCAACCGTTCCTGCTGTGCTTTGTTTTTCTCTTCGTGTTCCCCAAGATCGGCCAGGGCATCGGAGGGCTCGGAGCACCCGCACAGTCGGCCTTTGCCACCGTCCTCGTCCCCGGCGTGGTCGGGATCTCGGTGATGTTCCAGGGTGTGCAGTCGATCGCGTTGGCAATGGCTGCGGAGTTCGGTTTCACGCGCGAGATCGAGGACCGTGTCCAAGCTCCCTGCCCGATCTGGCTCGTCGCGATGGCCAAGGTTGTGTCGGGAGCGGCGCAGGGTGTGCTCTCGGCCATAATCGTGTTGCCCATAGCGTCGGTCGTTCACTCCGCTGGGGTAGAGGCCCACCTGCACCTGCACTGGTTGATAATCCTCACCTTCGTGCCGTTGGCGACCATCGCAATGTCGGGTCTCGGCCTGGTGCTCGGCACAAGCTTCGAGCCGCGCAACATCGGCCTCATGTTCGGTTTCATCATCCTCCCCGTCACCTTTTTGGGTTGCACGTACTACCCCTGGACCCGCCTCGCGCCTGTGAAGATCGGGGGCTTCCACTGGCTGCAGACGGTCGTGCTCGTCAACCCGCTGGTCTATGTGAACGAGGGCATGCGGGCGGCGTTCACCGGTTCATCGCATATGCACCTCTACGTGATCTACCCCGTCGTGATCGGCTTCGCCGCGGTTTTCCTCGCCATCGGGTTGCGTAATTTCCGCCGGCGAGTGCTTTCCTGAGCGGCGGGGCCGCCCTATCCGTACGCTCGCAATCCCTAGCGGGGTGGGCGGAGCCCGTCGAGGATCATGGCGAGGAGGCGCTCGCCTTGGGGCTCGGTGAGAGTCGCGCTTGTGCACATTGGGCCGAGGATCTGCATGAGGTCTGACCCGTCGAGATCACTGCGGGCCGCGCCGGCTTGCTGAGCTCGGCCCAGGACCGTGTCAACTGCCTGGTTGATCCGCTCCCGCGACGCCACCTTCAGCTGAGGGTTCTTATCGAACGCCTCATGGAGCTCGTTGAGGAAGGTCCGCTTCACCTGCCCGTAGCGCAAGAACGCCTCGAGCCACGCGACAAGCGCCTCCCACGGCTCGTTGTGAGCGACCGCTTCCTCGGCTGCACGTACTAGCTCGTCGACGTCGGTCTGGTAGACGGCTTCGACGATGTCGATCCGCTTGGGGAAGTGGCGGTAGAGGGTACCCACCCCTACTCCAGCCTGCTTGGCGATCGCCTCCATGGACGCTCCGCCGCCGCACTTCGCGAATACCTCCCGGGCGGCCGCCACCAACCGTTCGTTGTTGCGCCGAGCATCGGCACGCATACACCGCCCGGCGTCACCAGCGTCCTCAATTGCCAGGTGATCGGGAGTAACTACGGCGGTCGCTTGCTGGCCAGTCATATGTTCGGCGCCTCCGGGCCGTTCGGTACGGTTAAGTACTTGCAAAACGGAGGCATCCTCCGTATACTAAGTGGAGGAAGCTTCCGCTTAGTTAATAGGATACCAGCGAAAAGGTCGAAGTCAATGCCCCCCACATCAGTTCTCGAGCCGAGACAGGCTCCGGTCAGTCACCTTTTGGAAGGTTGGTCTGGAGCGGTCCGGCGTCGTCTTGTCAACCCCTCTGTCTTCTTGTTCGTCATCCTTACAGCCCAGCTCATGGTCGTCCTTGATGCCACAATCGTCAATGTAGCCCTGCCTCACATCCAGCGCGGGCTCGGCTTCTCGAGCACCGGGCTGTCATGGGTGCTGAACGGCTACATCCTCACTTTCGGCGGGCTGCTACTACTAGGTGCCCGCGCCGGCGACCTCCTCGGCCGGCGGCGTACGTTCCTCCTCGGTATAGCGATCTTCTCCTTGAGCTCGCTAGTCGGCGGGTTCGCCGTGGACAGCTGGATGTTGCTCGCCAGCCGCGCCATGCAGGGCGTCGGCGCTGCTCTGGCAGCGCCTTCGTCGCTGGCACTGCTCACTTCCGCCTTCCCTGAGGGCCAACAGCGGGTGCGGGCCATCGGGCTCTTCACCACGGTGTCGGCCGCCGGAGGAGCCACAGGCCTGGTGGCGGGAGGTTTCCTGACCGAGTTCCTGTCATGGCGGTGGGTGATGTTCGTCAACGTCCCGATCGGGCTGGCCGTGTGGGCAATCGGGCGCATCGTGCTCACCGAAACAACGCGCCGTCATGGACGCTTCGATATCGCTGGCGCGATCACCTCGACTACCGGCATGACCGGCGTCGTGCTCGGGCTCGTCGAGGCCGGGAGTTCCGGCTGGGGCGACCCCATCACCTTCTGCTCGCTTACCGCAGGAGTGCTCCTGCTAGCGGCGTTCGTCCGGATCGAAGCCCGAGCCGAGGAGCCGATCCTGCCCCTCCGGCTATTGTCCAACTCCACCCGGAACACTGCCAACGTGGCACGCGGCCTCGTCTACGCCGGGATGTACGGGATGTTCTTCTTCCTGTCCCAGTTCCTGCAAGACGTCGAGGGCTACTCACCACTTCGCGCCGGGGTGGCGTTCCTGGCGGTGCCCACCTCGGTGTTCCTGGCGTCGCAGATCACGAGCCGGTACCTCATGGCCCGGGTCCCACGGAAACCGCTGATGCTTTCAGGGATCGGCCTTGCGACAGCGAGCCTCGTGCTGGCGAGCCGGCTGCACGCTGGCACGTCGTACCCGCACATTTTCCTCTGCCTCGTGCTGTTGGGACTTGGGACCGGCATCTCGCTGGTCAGCCTGACGTCAGCCTCCCTCGCCGGTGTAGCGCAGAGCGACGCGGGTGCGGCCTCGGGGCTTGTCAACGCCGTGCAGCAGCTCGGTGCGGCGTTCGGCCTGGCTGTACTGGTGACGGTCTTCGGAGGGGTTACCCACCATGCCCAGTTCGGCACCGGGAGCTCCTTGGCCACCGCTCAGGCGCAGTCCGTCCTGGTCCACGGGCTGGACGACGCGTTCACAGCCGGCGCGGTGTTCGCCGTACTGGCCTTGGCCCTTGTAGCGCTAGTAGTTCGCCCAGTCATGAAGCCGGTCCTAGTGCTCAGCGCCGTCGAAGTAGAAGCACACTCATGAAATGCTCTCGCGTGGCCCGGGCCGTCTAGCCCAGGGCCACTACAGCTCCGACGTCGGGGCACGCCTTTCCACTTTGCGGGCCGAGCGCAGTTGCTTGGCCCGCAAACGGCGTTCACGGGAGGCTTGGGTCGGCTTCGTGGGGCGGCGCGGGCGGTCAACGCGGAGAGCATCGTCGAGACGTTCCGACAGGCGGTCCAGCGCCAGCTGGCGGTTGCGAGCTTGGGAACGTTCATCGCTCACGACAACCCGCACAGCTGAGCCGAGCTTCTCCAGGAGACGGGCCCGCTGGCGAGGACCGAGAACACCTGAGCCCGAGATGTCGAAGATCAGCTCCACCCTCGTGTTGGCGGTATTGGCGTGCTGGCCGCCCGGCCCACCGCTCGCACTGAAACGCCACTCCAGCTCGGCGGCAGGTATGACCAGGTGACGGCGACCAACCCGCAGGCCGTCTGTCGCGGAAGGCAACCTCGATCAGGAAGCGGGCGCGGTCAGCGTTCTCATGAACGCAAGACCACCGTCAACGGCTGCTTTGCCGAGACGACGCCCTAGCTCGGCGCCGACAACCCCTCCAATTACGGCGCCCACAACCGGCCCGACGAAGGGGACTGGCACCACGGCACCAAGGAGACGAGCTCCCGACATTGCTCCCGCCACCGTCCCGGCGGTACCCCCAGCTTGCTTGGCCCGCTGTTCGAAATCATCGTCCACGGCCCACCTCCCGCTTGTTTGCGGCCAGCCTAACCGATCCCCTGAGAACGCGACCGCAGACAGCGTCGGCCAAAAGCAGGTCGCCTTCCTCTCCGTTTGCAGCTATTTGTGCCGATCACAGTCAAGATGCCTGAGCGCGCTGTCGAGGCGAGCCACTCGTACGAGGATGCGAGCGATCCTGGTCCCTTCGCGTCGCAGATGCGAGGCCTCGGGCTCGTCCTGGAGTGACGATGTCGACGGCGACGGAGGCTTCCTCGCGGGACGGCTGGGCCGCCGAACGTTTGACAACGTTCATGTCCTGGCTCCCGGGTGTCGCGGTCGGCGAAATAGCCCAAAGAGCGATCAAGTGGGCAGCCGAGTCGCTCGAAGCCGAGGTCGGCGCACTCGTAGGGCCGTGCGCCATCGAGGCTTCAATCGGCTTGCCTGCCGGCACGGCACGCGCCGAAGACCTGGTCGACCTGGCATCCAGGGGCGCCAGGCAAGCCTCGCTGCCCGGTCTCGGTCCATGTCAGCTGGTGACGGTGCCATTCGAGGGGCCGAACACCTGGCTCCTGTTCGCTCGCACCGGCAGGCCGTTCACGGTCACCGAGGGCAACCTGGCCTGGGGGATGAGCTGGGCGCTCGCTATGGCCCGTCGCGAGAAGGCGGCGTTGGCCGCCCTGAGAGAGCGGCAGACGCTGCTCGCACGCCTGACGCGCATCGAGCGTTCGATCGCCGTCCGGGCGCCGATATCCGATGTGCTCCAGGCCATCGTGACGGGTGCAGCCGAACTGCTGGGCGAACGCGTGGTCGCGCTCCGCCGTACCGACCCCGACCTGCCCACCCAGGCCGTGATTGTCTGTTCGACGGGACTTGAGACGGCTACCGGGCTGGACGCGCCGATCAAGATCGGTGAGGGCGCCGGTGGGCGGGCGATCTCAGAGCGGCACCTGGTCGTCATCCACGACTATTGCGAGGCCCCCAATGCACTGCACGCCTTCGCGACCTTAGGCCTCCAGGCAGCCATGGGCGCACCCGTGCAAGAAGACGGCGAGGTGGTCGGCAGTCTCGTGGTAGCCAGCTACACCCCGGGCCGTCGCTTCAGCCTCGCCGAGCAGGAGGCTCTAATGGCCTTCGCCGACCACGCCAGCGCGGCCCTAACCGACGCGCGCATGGTCGAGTCGCTGCGGCAGGCGTTGTTGACCGCGCGGCACGACGCGATGCATGACTTGTTGACGGGGCTCCCCAACCGTGCGCTCCTGCTCGACCGGTTGTCCCAGGCAGCCGCCCGCAGCAGTCGCAACCAATCAATCGCTGCTCTCCTGTTCTGCGACCTCGATGGGTTGAAAAACGTAAACGACAGCCTCGGCCACGAGACTGGGGACCAACTGCTGGTCGCAGTCGGCGAGCGCTTCGCGCGCCAGTTACGTGAGGCCGACACGGTCGCCAGGCTCGGGGGAGACGAGTTCGCCGTCCTGCTCGAGGACCTCGAGTCCGTCGCCGAAGCCAACGAGGTAACCGAACGGCTCCTGGCGTCGCTCGGCGACCCCGTCGTGATCAACGGTCATGCGATCCCGGTCAGTGCCAGCATCGGTATCGCAATGTGCACGCATGAGCAGAGCGACACCGCAACCCTGCTGCGCGAGGCCGACCTCGCCATGTACGAGGTGAAGCGCGGTGGCGGCGCTGGCTACTTGCACTACCACCCGGACATGCGCCCGTTCAGCTCGGGCAACTACGCGTAGCGATCCTCCTCCTACGTCGTAGGCATGTAAGCAGGACGTGACGCTCCAAGATGACAGGATGACCTTTCATTCGGCCGAGTTGGAACTCGCGGACTGGAGGCGCCGGGTCAGCGAGCTTTACGCCAGGGTCAGGGCCGAGCCGGATGCGGAACAGGGACATCGCCTCTGGCGCGCCGGGCGTGATGACCTCTTTCTTAATCACCCGCAGAGCCCGCTCGAGCCTGGGGACCCGTTGCGAAGGACCGGGGTTCAGTACTGGCCGTACCAACCCACCCTCCGCTTCGAGCTACCTCTGGTCCGGGCGCCCGTGACCTCCCAGCACGTCATCCCGACCGCAGGGGACGAGCCGACAACACTGCGAGCCATCGGCAGGATCGAGATCCCTGATCCCGTGAACGGGATCTTTACTCTCTGGTGGCTGGAGCAGTACGGCGGGGGGTTGTTCCTGCCGCTTCGTGATGCCACAGCCGGTAGCACGACGTACGGCGGCGGCCGCTACCTTCTGGACAGCGCCAAGGGCGCGCATCTAGGGGGCACGCTCGCCACCCTGGTCATCGACCTCAACTTCCTGTACCACCCGTCCTGCCGGTACAGCAGCGCGTGGCAGTGCCCGCTCGCGCCGCCTCAGAACACCGTCGCATTTCCTGTAGAGGCAGGCGAACGGCTCAGCTAGGACACCCCTTACGGCTCTAGAGCGAGACGCACTCCCAAGCCAATGAGCACCAAGCCTGTGCAGCGGTCGATCCGGCGGCGAATGCGCGAATTCGCCATCCATTGCGTGACCGGGCGCGCCGCAGTCAACAGGATCGCGAAGTAACCAGCCGTCATGAACACAAAGACGGCCCCAAGCACGAGCGTCGTCCAAGCCACCGAGTACCCGTGGGGCACGAACCCAGGCAGGAACGTGATGAAGAACACCCCGACCTTGGGATTGAGCAGGTCAGTGAGCAGCCCTGCCGAATAACCGCTGCCGAGGGGGCGCCGTGAGGCGGCCGGGGTCTCACCGCGTGAGCGGAGCGACCTGACTCCCAGGTAAACGAGGTAGGCGGCCCCAACGATCCGCAATCCCAGGTAGGCGTCATGGCTGGCAGCGAGCACGGCCGAAAGGCCAAGAGCGGCGGTGACAACCCACACGGTAAGTCCCGAGAGCACGCCGAGCACCGTACGGACGGCCACGCGCCTACCGCCACGGACGAGGTTCCGGATGACCACCAAAGTGTCGGGGCCGGGCAGAAGGATGATGAGCGTGGCCGCCACCAAATAGGTCGCCAGGCTCACCAGCACTTAGGAGAGCTTACGCGCCAAAGCCCCCGTCAGGTGACCCGTTTTCTTGGGACAGGTGCACGAACGGCCGGGTCGGCCAGCACGGTTGCTATGCGGTCAGCCGCGTCCCAAACCTCGACGAAGCTGGTGTAAAGGGCGACCGGGGCGAGACGCAATACGTCGGGGGGCCGGAAGTCAGGGACGACCAGGCCGCGCTCGATAAGGAGGCGAGCCGCGCCCAAAGCGTCGGGATGCGAAATGGCGAAGTGCCCACCCCTCCGGTCGGCGGCAGAAGGACTGGCAATTTTGGCTCCTAGGGGAACAAGCAATTCCTCGGCCCGCTGCGCGAGGAGGGAGACGAGCCGTCGAGCCTTGGCCCAAATAGCCGGGATGCCCGCCGCGAGCAACGGTGCGATCCCTGCATCCACCGATCCAATGCCGAGCACTGGCGGAGTGCCGGCTAGGAACCGGTCGATGCCTTCGGCGGGGTCGTAGTCCGCGCCCATCGAGAACTGGTCCCGCTGGCCCCACCAGCCCCATACGGGTTGGCGCAACGTCGCCTGCAAGCCCGCGCGCACGTAGAGCCAGGCCGGAGCGCCAGGGCCACCGTTCAGGTACTTGTAAGTGCACCCAACGGCAAGGTCGGCCCCGGCACTGTCGAGGTCGAGCGGGACCACCCCTGCGGCATGGCTCAGATCCCAGAGCATCAGAGCACCAGCTCGGTGAGCAGCGTTTGTCACCGCCGGCAGGTCGACTAGGGCGCCGGAGCGGTAGTTGGCCGCCGAGAGGCACACCAAGGCGACCCCATCGTCGATAACGTCGAGGATGTCGGCTGGCCCGAGCCCGTCGACCGGGTCGGTTTCCAGGAGCCTGACGTGGCCGCCCGCGCGGGCGGCCACCCCCTGCAGGACATAGCGCACCGTGGGGAAGTCGTGCTTGTCCCCCACAATCACCCTTCGGTCGGGGCTCGCGTCCAGGGCGGCGACGGCCAGCTTGTAGAGGTTGACCGTCGTGGAGTCGCTCACGACGACCTGTCCGGGGGCGGCGCCAATTAACTGCCCGATCCGGTCACCAACGGCTCCCGGCAAGTCGATCCAGCGCTCCCAGCCGCCCACCAGATCCCGGCCCCACTCCTGGGCTACGGCCTCGACAGCAGCAGCGGTTGCGCGGGGCTGGCGGCCCAGCGAGTTGCCGTCCAGATAGATCGGGCCTTCGGGGCTGATGAGGAACTCGTCCCTGTACCGCGCAAGCGGGTCGAGGCGGTCAGCCTCGACCGCCTCCTCGCGAGCCCGGGGTACGCCGTCCACCACCCGACGGTACCCGCCGGCGTATTGCCGTTAGTGTCAATGATCCCTGCTGGTGGCCCTGCTGGTCGAGCACCGGGGCAGGGTCAAGGCACGGTCAGAGGATCGTCGGCACACCTCAGGATCTCACTGAGCAAACGCTCGGCTATCTCAGCCTATTTACTCGAGCGCGTGGTCGGCCTGCTGACGCTGCAGTCCTAGTTGACGAGGTGGAACTGCCGTGCCCAGCGGCTGTTCTGATCGAGATTGCACCTGGGTAAGGCGGCTGCGCCGGTAAGAGAGGACGTATGACCGCTGCAAACCCGGTCACCGCTCATTACTTAAGCCTTAGGAATGTGGCGTTCAAGCAACGTTAGGTCTGCTGCGCCCAAGCGATCGCTGGCGGTCTTGGCCTGATGCCAATACGGGTAGGGCAACGGCTGTGCGCTTACGGCATCGAGCCGGACGCGCTCGTTCACGGTCAGGTCTAGGTCCGCAGCGGCCAGGTTGTCCACCAATTGTCCCTCGGTCCTGGCACCGACGATGACCGAAGTTATCGCCGGCTTCGCAATCGTGTATGCAAGAGCAACTTGGGCGGGCGACACGCTCCGGTCAGATGCTATGTCGGCTAATACTTCAACAGTGTCGTACAGCTTCTCCTGATCGTATATCGGTGGTTCATTCCAGTCGTTCAAGTGCCGGCTACCCTCAGGCGCCTTTTTCCCCCGGCGGTACTTGCCCGACAACAGACCACCTGCAAGAGGGCTCCACACGAGAACACCCATTCCTTGGTCAACGGAAAGCGGGATGAGCTCGTTCTCGGCCTCTCGAGCTTGGAGTGAGTAGTAGATCTGGTGGCTCACGAACGGGGATAGGCCGGCTTGTCGCGAGATCCCCAGCGACTTCATCAGTTGCCACGCAGCATGGTTTGAAGCGCCGATATATCGGACCTTGCCCGCCTGAACCAGTGAGTCCAACGTGGTAAGGGTCTCGTCAAGGGCGGTTTGGCCGTCCCAGGCATGAACCTGGTACAGATCGATGTAATCGGTCCGCAGGCGGCGCAGACTGGCTTCCAACCCGCGCACGATGTGGTGCCTCGACAGGCCAGCATCATTCGGCCCGTCACCCATCGACCCTCGCACCTTCGTAGCAAGGAAGAGGTCAGCTCGGCCGCTGCCTAAAGCTTGCCCCACGATCTCTTCCGCCAACCCGGCCGAATAGACATCGGCGGTATCGATGAGGTTGACACCGGCGTCTCTCGCAATATCGATCTGTCGGCGAGCATCGTCGAGCCCAACTTGCCCTACTGCACGTGCCCATCCTGTACCGCCGAAACCCATCGTACCGAGGCTGACAGTCGATATCCGCAAGCCAGATGTACCAAGTTGTCGATATTCCATGATTAGTCGAGGTCCGCTAGGCGGCGCCTTTGCCTCATCCCCTTTCAATCTCGCACGTGCGCCTTGGGCGCACCCGAACTAAGGTACAGGGTACATCGTCGTATTCCGAGCGTCGTTCTTACTGGTCGAGAAATCAGCCGGGTGCTGGCGTTCGCATTTCGCTGGCTCGTCGGCCCAATACGACGATCCTGTTCACCAGGGCGAACTTTACATGGCATCGGCCAGAGGTGCCTCGTGTCATTTGCGGCTAAGAGGGTTAAGGAAGGAGTGGGATGGCTCCGACGTCGTGGGCCGTCGCCGTCGCAGAGACCATCATGAAGCGGAACCCCGGCGCTCCAGGGGATGTGCTGGCCAGCTGGTCATACTGGAAGGCGTACACCCTGCTCGGCTTCGAGATGCTCTGGCGTACCACCGGCGACCCCCGCTATTTGGAGTTCATCAAGCGCGAGCTCGACCCATTCGTGGGCGAACAGGGCAACCTTGTCGGTGTCACGCTTGACTCGCTCGACAACATTATGCCCGGCAGCGCGATCGTCGCGCTCTACGAGCACACCCGCGAGGAACGTTACCGCACGGCGGCGAACACGATCCGGCATGCTTTCGACCTCTACCCGCGCAACGCCGACGGCGGGTTCTGGCACGGTACGTGCCTCGCGGGCGAGATGTGGATCGACGGCGTCTTCATGGGCCAGATGTGCCTCATCCGCTATGGGGCATTTATCGGCGATGCCGACTACTGTTTCGACGAAGCCATACGACAAATTACTGTCTTTGCTGATCACTGTCTCAAAGGTGACAGTGGCCTGTACCTGCACGCGTGGGCTGCTCATGCCGATATGGCGAGGGTCTTGCCGGGCAACATAGAGCGCTGGGCCGATCCGCTGACGGGGCTCTCGAGCGAGGTGTGGAGCGAAGGCCTGGGCTGGTACGCATTGGTTCTCGCCGAGACGCTGGCCGTTTTGCCGCTGAGCCACCCGCGGCGGGCCGAAGTCGTCGACATCTTTGTCCACCTGGCCGCTGGCCTTCGCCGCACCCAGGACCCTGCCACTGGCGGCTGGTTCCAGGTCGTGGACAAAGGTGACCGGCGCGACAACTGGATCGACACCTCCGGCACCGCTATGTTCACCTATGCACTGCAACGGGGCATCGGGATTGGCCTGCTGAAAGAGGCCGAGTACGCACGGGTGGTCACCCGTGGCTATCAGTGCATCGTCGACAACGCGACGATGGACGACAATGGGCTTGTGGACGTGCACCGCGCGTGCGACGGTCTTTGCGTCCAGCAGAGCTACGACGCTTATGTAAGGGCGCCCAGAACCAGCAATGCAAAGGAAGCCGTGGCTGGCTTCCTGTGGGCAACGGCCATTGTCGAGAGGCCGGGGCTGAGCAGGTAACGCGGACGGTGGCTCGCTTAGCTACGCGCTTCTCATTGCCCAAGGTATGCCCAGCTCAGAAAAAAGCTCGCCCGTTCCATGCGCCCGTCTGATTGCCGCCTCCACGCCGACGATGATCGCGCGGGTACCGTCGCCCTCTCCCTCCCAACGGATGTACTCGGCGGGCACGTCCCAAAGCGGCGTGGAATGGACCGCCTCGACGACTTCGACAAAGGGCCGAGTACGCCCAAGCGGGCACGACAGGTGGCCGGAACCTACGTGGCCGGCGACCACGGCGAGCAGTTCCTCGAGCAAGCTCCGCCTGTCGAAGTATTCCTCCCAGCAGCGGCCGTCCGCCACGAAAGACAAGGCGTCGCCCTCGTACTTCCACGCTACCGTGCCCCGAGGGCCTCGGACATGAAGGGCCGGGGCCTCGGTACTTTCGGCGCACAGGGTCACCGCCACCACAAACTCGGCCCCGTTTACCAGCTCGACGCGCATGCAGCCGGTGTCCTCGACTTCGATGCGGTTTGCGCGATAGCGCTCGATGTCGACCGCTCTCACGGCGTCTCCCACCCCGGCGCCGACGGCCCACAGGCAATTCATGACGGCGTGGGCGAAAGGGTTGGAAAAGGCGCCGTCGCGTACTAGCGCCCCCCCAAGGGCTTCTTTCCCCGCCCATTCCGAACGCGACCAGTAAGCACGGTCGCGCTGCCACTGCCCCGTGGCGACCAACCGGACGGGCTCACCCAGCTCCGCTTTTGCGACCAGTCCCCGAAGCCGCCGGAGGCCCAGGGACCCGCAGCTCTGGAAACCCACCTGGCAAAGCACCCCGTTGCGCTCGGAGCCGGCTACCAGCCCCTCGAAGTCTTCGAGGGACACGACGGGAGGTTTTTCTACCAGCACGTTGGCGTTGGACGCGAAAGCTGCGAGGCACATCTCGGCGTGGAGATGGATCGGTGCCGCTATGACAACGATGTCGAATGCGCCCGGTCCAAACAGCATATGCCGCCAATCGGTGAAAAAATGAGTGCCCAGGCGCGAAATGACCTCAGCCTCCGCACCTGCTGGGGCCACCATGTCGGCGCACGCCACAAAGCGTGCACGGTTGAGACCGGCGAGGCGGTCCAACTCATGCACGTACGTAGCACCATAACCTCTAACCCCGATCAAGCCGACCGATGGTGGACGCCCCTCAGGTCGGTGAAAGCTCATCTCCTCTCTCCGTTCACCTGCTCACGGCAACCACTCGACCTTGGGGTGCAAAGTCACATAGACGTTCTTCTGTTCCGAGTACTCGTCGAAACCATAGTGGCCCAGCTCCCTTCCGATGCCGCTGCCCTTGTAAGCGCCGATCCCCATCTCGGGCCCTCCTCCGCTCTGACCGTTGACCCAGGTGCGCCCGGCGCGCACCTTACGGACAGTCTGAAGGGCCGTCTCCAGGTCGCGGCTCCATATGTGCGCCGAAAGGCCGAACTCGGTGTCATTGGCCAACCTGACAGCCTCCTCTGGGCCGGTGAAGGTGAATGTGGTCAGGACGGGCCCGAACACCTCTTCCCGGGCAATCGTCGATTCGGGCTTCACTTGGGTGAAAATGGTGGGGGCGAAGTAGTTGCCGGAGTTCCCTAAGCGGCTTCCGCCAACTATGACCTCAGCCCCATTGGCCACCCCGCTGGCCACGTACCTTTCCACCTTCTCGCGGTGGGCACGATGGATCATCGCCCCGACCTTGACCCTGTCGTCCAAGGGGTCTCCGATCGGGACGCGCAAAGCCAACGAGACGAGCCGGTCAAGCAGGCGCTCGGCAATGCTCTCCTCGACGATGAGACGGCTACCGGCAACGCAGGTTTGCCCCGAATTATGGAACACAGAGGAGGCGATGGAGTCGGCCGCTGCATCGAGGTCACTATCGGCGAACACGACCACCGGTCCCTTGCCTCCGAGTTCGAGCCCCACTTTCTTGATGCGCGAGGCGGCCAGGCCACCAACCAGGCCACCTACACGGCGGGACCCGGTAAAGCTTAGGAAGTCTGTCGCTGGGTGTTCAGCCAAGGTCTGCCCGACGGGGTCACCCATGCCTGTGATTACGTTGAACACGCCGTCTGGCAATCCCGCCTCACGGGCCAGTTCCGCCAGCCGTACCGATGACCCCGAGGTGAACTCCGACGGTTTGAGGACCACCGTGCAGCCCACGCCCAGCGCCCACGGCACGCGCTCGGACGCGATAATCATGGGATAGTTCCAAGGAGTGATCACCCCGACTACCCCGATCGGCTCCCGCAACATCAAGCCCAGGCTGTCTTCGCCAAGAGAATTATGGGTTTCGCCGGTAAGCCCCTCCGCATGGCCCGCGGCAAAATGCCAGAAGCTGGGTACGCCCCTGGCCTCATTACGGGACGCGGCGAGGGCTTTGCCACCGTCGAGCGCGTCTATCAGGGCCAGCTCCTCGGCATGCTCGGCAAAAGTGTCCGCTACCCGGTGCATTATCCGGCTACGCTCCTGCCCGCTCATCTTGGGCCAAGGCCCCTCGTCGAAGGCCAGCCTTGCAGCCAAGATGGCCTTTTCGGCATCGGCGAAGGACCCACGCGGGATCTCCGAGGTAACTAGGCCGTCATATGCGGGGCTCTCCCGGGAAATGGTTTCACCCGACTCGGCGTCGATGGAGCGACCGCCCACCAACATCTGGAACCGTCGTGTCTTCATTCGCGGGTCGCTCGAACGAGGGGGGTAGAAGGCTTTGTAGTCAGTCATCGCTGTCTCCTTACTTGACGGCGCCCAGGGTAAGCCCGGAGCGCAAGAAACGATAGGTGAAGATGAACAGCACGAGGATGGGCAGTGCCGTCACGGCGGCCAGGGCCATGAGGTTCGGCCAGTTGCTCCCGAACTCGGTGACCTGTTCGGCGAGAAGAGCACTGAGGGGGTACTTGCCCGGGCTCAGGATGAGGTTGATCGCGTACAAGAACTCGCCCCACGAAAGCATGAAGACAAGCGTGCCGACCGTAATTGCGCCGTTGCGTGCGATCGGGATGCAAATGGAGATAAAGGTGCGGAACTGCGAGGCCCCGTCCAAGGCGGCCGACTCCTCCAGCTCTTCGGGTACGGCCCTGAAGAAGGGACGGAGGAGGAGAGTGGCCCACGGCGTCAGCAGTGCGGCATCGGCCAAGATCACGGCTAGCTGCGTGTTGAGCAGGTGGACGGCACCGAAGACCTGGAACAACGGGATCACGGTCGCGGTCTGGGGGAGCATCTGCAGGCCGACCAATGCGCCCAGGATTAGCACGACGCCCGATGCGGTCACCCGCGCCAGTCCGTACGCGGCCGAACACGCGACGCCCAGCGTCAAGGCCGTGGTACCCCCGGCGATTATCAGAGACTGGAGTGCCGCATCGAGGAGGCCGCCGTTCAGGGCAGCCCGGTAGGACTCTAAGGTCGGCTTGAACAGGAGCATTTCGATCGCAGACCCACCGACATTGCCGGGAGGCTCGAACGAAGTCAAGATGAGCCAAAACAGCGGCAGAGCGTACAACACCAGCAGTAGGGCACGCAGCGACCACGTCACGCCTCCTGGGCTCTCAATCCCGACGTTATTGCTGAGCCGGCGGGACCGCTTACGCTCAGCGGTCAAGAGGTGCCCCTTGCTCATTTGGCTTTCTCGTGGCGGAATACGCTGCGCGAGTACACGACAGCCACAACAAGGATGAACATACCGGCTATCACCGAGATTGCCGAGCCGAGGCCGTACTGGTATTGGGTGAAAGCCTCCGAGTAGCCGAGGAAAGGCAATGTGTTCGTGGCCGTGCCAGGGCCACCGTCAGTCATGACGTAGATGAAATCGAAGCTTCGGAAGGCGTAGACGACCATCAGCACGCCGAGGACGAACGCCGTGGGTCGTACTGCTGGCAGCAGGATGAACTTTACCTCCTGCCACTTGCGTACACCGTCCACTCGCCCGGCTTCTATGATGACAGGGTCGATACCCAGTAGCGCGGCACGGAACACCAGTGTGGTGAACGGTACCGCCGCCCAGGCATTGACCAGCGCCACCGAGTATATGGAGCCGCCAGGGCTATACAAAAACGGAACGGTGCCGGTGCCTACGCCCCTCGAGACGATATTGAGGAGGCCGTACTGGTCCATCAGGAACCTCCAAATACTCCCATTGACAACGGGCGGGAGTGACCAGACGAACACCATAAGCGCGAGCAAGAACACAGTGAACCGGCCGCCCCCGCGCAGCACCAATGCGGCCGTGAAGCCCCCAGCCATCCCGACCCCGAACACCAGGATCACGAAAATTATGGTGTGGTCCAACGCCTGGCCAAAGACCGGTGAACCAAACGCTTGCCGGTAGTTTTGCAACCCGACATACGCCCAGGCATGCTGCAACGTGGCGATCGTCACGTTGGCGAGGCTCATACGCACGAGCTGCACGAGGGGGTAGCCGGACATGACGACCAAAAAGACCGCCGCGGGCAGCACGTAAAGGGTGCGCCTACGTCGCACTCGGCCCGACCGTCGGCTTCCTCGTTCGGTCGCCCCGATCGCGGGCGTTGCCCGCACTGTGCTCAGTGCGGGCAACGCCTTTTCTTTCTTAATGGTGAGCATTACTGCTCGAGGCGGGCACCAATCGGTCCTCCCGCAGGGTTAGCTGCCGACCACTATCTTGTCCAACTGCGGCAGGAGAGTGGCGGCGGCCTTTTGAGGCGACCCGCCCGCCATCACCGAGCTCCAAGCCTGCCCGACGATTGTGTACTCCTGGTCGACGTCAGCCGGCTTTACACCCGGGTCCGGGTAGTCGCCGCCGTTGGTCCTGACCTCCGAAACGTACGCCGAGACCTCGGGGTTCGACGCGATCTTCGGGTTGGAAGCAAGGTCGAGCCGCGACGGGATGCTGCCCACTGCCAGAGTATCTAGGCTCCCTTGCTCGGAAAGCGCTGCTGCCACGTAGGCCTGGGCAAGGCTGGTCTTCGTGGTGAACGCTCCTACCGCGAGGGCCTCTCCACCCAGGTAGATCTTGCCCGACGACGCTAACGGGATCGGGAAAACTCCCCATTTGAACTTCGCCTGGGTGGCGGCGTTGGTGAGGTTCCAGTTACCGCTCTGACAGAAGAGCGTCTTACCCTCGAGCCAGTTTTGATAGCTGGTCGTGTTATTGAGAGTGGAGTCCTCCTTGGACACGTACCCGTCGGCTATCCACTGCGCCGGATAGTTGAGGCCCGCAACCAGAGACGCCATAGTCGGGTGGCTGAAGTTGAAACCAGCGTTTGTCAACCACGGGTGCGAGGAGAACTCCCCCTCTCCGTCGGGAGAGCCAGGGATGGCCATGCCCCAGTAGCCGGCCGCCTTCGCTGCCTTCATGTCGGAGAGCATCTGGCTGTACGTCTTGGGCACAGTCAAGTGGAGCTTGTTGAGGATCGTTGCGTTGTAGAACATCCCGAGGAGGTTGACGTAGGGCTGGATCGAGTAGTCCTTGCCGCTGACGGAATGCACCACACCAGCTGAGTACGCCTTGAGCAACCCTGTCTTCTGGAAAAAGTTGGTAGAGTTCGCCAGCGCTCCCCCGAGGGCGTCAGAAGCGGTGCTACCACCGTTCAATATCACTGCGTCGGGGCCGGTGTGAGCCGCGGCGGCAGCAATGAGCTTTCCGTCCAATTGGGCGAACGGTATAAAGACGTAATTTACGGTGCTCCCCGGGCTTGCCTGCTGGAAGAGCTTGGCCCACTGCTTGATCATGTTCGCTTGGGCCACCTGCCCATTGGCTCCTGTGGGGTTGAAGTAAGTCCACACGGTTATCGATCCGGCCGGGGTCGCCTCGGCCCTTAAGGACGAGGCGGCAGCGGTCGAAGCCGACACCGCAGTAAGGCAGCTACAAATCAAGCACGCGAGCAGCCTTTTTCCTCTTTTAGCTATCACGTCTACTCACCTTTCTAGTTAGGCGGCGGGCTTGGGAAAAATGGGCCGCCGCGTACCCGGGCCGAGGGCGCACCTCGACGTCTACGTGCAGCCGACTTTTTGACCGGGCGTATTTTCGCGCGGAACTCATCTGGTTGCCCACGACGGCCCCCTACGGTTCGTCTAATTTGGCAAGCGTTTGCCAGAGTACCTTGGCCTGCTATACGGTGTCAAGGCGGGTTCGCCACATCTGAAGGAAGTGAGGTGTGCATACTGGAACAAGAGCCCACATCCTGGGCCTTCGGCTCAGGGATGCGAGTTTGCAGCAAGGCGTGTGGCAATCGATTGCAGACGCTAGGATTGCTCACCGTGGAACAAGGAAGCGATCATCCCGGTGACCGCAAGACGCCGAGCCTCTCCGATGTGGCGCGCCTTGCCGGGGTTTCCACTGCGACCGCCTCCAGGGTCTTAGCTAAATCGCGCCCGGTACGGGACGAGGCCCGGAGGCGGGTCCTAGAGTCGGCTGCGAGGCTGGACTATTCGACCAACCTCCACGCCCGCGCTCTCGCGCAGTCTCGCGACGCCTCGATCGGCGTGGTGGTGCACGACGTGAACGACCCCTACTTCTCTGAAATCGTGAGAGGGGTGCTGGAGGGTGCAGAAGCGAGCAACCAGATGGTGTTCATTTCGAACACCTACCGTGACATAGAGCGGGAGCTCGAGTACATCCGGCGCTTTCGCGCGCAAAGGGTGAAAGCCCTCGTGCTGGCGGGGAGCGGTCGCCTCGACCGGGAGGCCGAGCAGCGTTTCAGCGCCGAGATAATCAACTTTGAGCGCTCGGGTGGACGAGCTGTGCTGATCGGGCGTCACGAGGCGGCGGGTGATTCGGTGGCACCGGACAACTACGGCGGCGCCCGCCTCGTGGCACGGCACCTTGCGGAGCTCGGCCATCGGCGGGTGGGGGTCATAGCCGGGCCGCCTGAGCTGACCACGAGCTTGGACCGGCTGAGCGGTTTTCGCGAGGAGCTGGCTGCCCTCGGCGTGGAGCTACCGGAAGTACATGTGCGCGGTGGCCGGTTCAACCGGGACGAAGCAGAGCGGGCAACCGACGACCTTCACTCGGCTGCACCCAACCTCACGGCTATATTTGCTGCCAATGACGTGATGGCAATCGGCGTACTGTCCTGTTTGCGCAGGAGGGGAGTTCGTGTGCCACAAGATGTTTCGGTTGTCGGCTTCGATGACATCCCGGTGGCCGCGGACCTCGGGCCAGCTCTTACTAGCGTCCGGGTCCCCATGGCGGAGATGGGCCGCCGAGCTTTTGCTCTCGCGTTGGAGACGCCGGCCAAGCGTTTCCGCGCAGAACGCCTGCCGACGCAATTGGTAGTGAGGGAGTCGACCGCTAGGGCGCAACAGTGAGCACGGTTGTAAGAGCTGGCATAATCATGAACGGCGTCACGGGCCGGATGGGGCGTACCCAGCATTTGGCGCGCTCCCTGGCCGCGATCCGTGCCGAGGGAGGCGTGCGCGCTGGCGATGTCGTCATATGGCCAGACCCGGTTTTGGTGGGACGGGACGAGGGCCGGTTGCGAGAACTCGCGGACGCTCACGGCATCGAGCGGTATAGCACGGACCTAACCGCCTGCCTGGCAGACGCGCGTGACAGCATCTATTTCGACGCGCAGACCACGGCAAGGCGCGAAGCGTCGGTGTCGGAGGCTATCAAGGCAGGCAAGCACGTATATTGCGAGAAGCCGGCCGCCCGCACAAGCGCGGCAGCTTTGGAGCTTGCCGCTTTGGCGAACACGGCTGGTGTACGAAATGGCGTCGTGCAAGACAAGCTGTTCCTGCCTGGTACCCAAAAACTGGACCGTGTGATCAAAGAAGGATTGCTCGGTCGGCTTATCGCTGCCAGGCTCGAGTTCGGGTACTGGGTCTTCGCCGATGAGGTGGGGACTACCCAGCGGCCATCGTGGAACTACCGGAAGCAAGACGGGGGCGGGATCGTCCTCGACATGTTCTGTCACTTCCGCTACCTGTTCGACCAGCTGTTCGGTCCTGTCAGGTCGCTCGTCTGCACGGCCGTGACGCACGTGCCCGAACGCGTGGATGAGAACCGGGTGACCTACAAAGCGACCGCCGAGGACGCCGCCTGTGCCATGTTCCATTTCGACGGTGGGTTGGTCGTACAACTCAGCGCCTCGTGGGCTGTCCGGCCCTACCGTGACGACCTCCTTGTCATGCACGTGGACGGCGAGACCGGCAGCGCCATGGCAGGCCTGCACCGTTGCCTCGTGCAACCGGCAGCAACTACTCCCCGCTTCGTGTGGAACCCTGACGTCCCCCTCGAGACTGGGCCCCGCTCGTACTGGGCCGAAGTCCCCGACCTGTTGCCGCCGGTCAACGCATTCAGGCACCAGTGGGAGCTGTTCCTGCGCCATGTCGTGCTCGATGAGCCCTTCCCCTGGGATCTGGCCAGCTCCGCCCGCGGCATCCAGCTAGCGGAAATTGCCCTCCTTTCGTCACAAGAACGCCGGTGGCTGGACGTACCAGAGCTTGTACCTCCGGGACCGGCTCCTCGGTCCGATGTCCACGTCGGCTCCGCCGGGGCTCAGTAGTGCCAGGTCCCGAGGACCTTCGTCGGCGACTGTCGATGAACCAGGCAACCGTCCCGCGTTGGTCCACCGCCGAACTGCTTGAGGGGTGCGCCCGGGCCGGCTTCGGTGGTGCCGGGCTCTGGCGTCATCGGCTGGATGGCCTGGACTTGGCCGGTCTCGGCAAGCAAGCTATGTCTGACGGCATCGAGATATCGTCACTATGCCGGGGCGGCTTCTTCCTCGCTTCCGAGGCTCATGTGAGGAAACAGAGAGCCGAGGACAACCGACGTGCCGTCGACGAGGCAGCCATGCTCGGTGCTCGTGTTCTTGTGCTCGTCTGCGGCCCTGCGCCTGACCGAGACCTCGTAGGCGCCCGCATGGCGGTGGCTGAGGCGGTCGCTGAGCTGGCTGCGTATGCCCGCACCGTGGGGGTGCCTCTTGCCGTCGAGGCCATGCACCCGCTCTATTGCGCAGACCGGTCCGTCGTCGTCACCCTCGCCCAGGCGCTCTCCGTCGCCGAGGCAGCCGCCCGCGCCAGTGGCGGCACCGTAGGCGTGGTGCTCGACAGCTACCACCTGTGGTGGGACCCCGAACTAGAAAGCTCCGTTCGCCAAGCGACCGGCCATGTACTGGGCGTTCAGCTTGCCGACTGGGTGGTGCCACTGGCCGACCCGCTGAACGGTCGGGGGATGCTCGGCGACGGCTCGATCGACTTCAAGAACTTTAGGTTTCTAGTGGTCGAAACCGGCTATGAGGGGTTGCACGAAATCGAGATATTCAACCCGGCTATTTGGGAACGCGACCCGGCCGAAGTACTCGATCTTGCCGCCGCACGATACCAACAACACGTGGCGGCTGGCTCGGTGGGTCGCTCAGCAAGCCCGGCATGAGCCTTTCCGTCGAGCTCCCGCTTGCCGGTGGCGGGCTCGAGGAGTACACCCTGAAAGGTGGCCCTGTTTATCCGAGCACCTCACCGCCGGCCCGTTCGCGCGCCGTCTACGCCGCCGCTCACGTGGTCGCACGTGAGCGCGGCGACCCTTCGCGCGGCAGCCCGCCGGCCCTCGACTGGGACCGAACCCTGGCCTTCCGTCATCACTTGTGGGATCTCGGCCTCGGGGTTGCCGAGGCCATGGACACGGCGCAGCGGGGTATGGGCCTCGATTGGCCACTAGCGGCCGAACTCGTGCGACGCACTGGCGCCGAGGCGCGCTCGCGGGGAGGCGCACTGGTCGCAGGCGCCCAGACCGACCACCTGGCGGCAGGCACGACCGTCACTGTCGACCGGATCCGGGCGTCCTACCTCGAACAGTGTGAGGCAATAGAGGCGACGGGGGCGCGGGTCGTGTTGATGGCGAGCCGGGAGCTGTGCCGGGTATCCAAAGGCCCTGAAGACTACGCCAAGGTGTACGGGCCGGTGCTCTGCCAGCTCCGCGAGCCGGCAATATTGCACTGGCTAGGCGAGATGTTCGACCCAGAGCTTCGCGGGTATTGGGGGTCCGAGAACTACGCCGAGGCGTCGACTTGCCTCCTAGGGATCATCGCAGACAATGTGAGAAGGGTGGACGGGGTCAAGTTGTCTCTGCTTGACCAGGCCAAGGAGGTCGACTTGCGCCGTCGCCTCCCGCCGGGCGTGCGCATGTACACCGGGGATGACTTCGACTACCCGACGACCATAGCCGGCGACGGTTTTCGCCATAGCGATGCGCTCCTGGGGGCCTTCGACTTTGCGGCCCCGGCGGCCGCCTGGTCGCTGCAGGCCCTGGACGCGGGTGACACCAACGAGTTCGCCCGGCGCCTCGCGCCGACACTGCCCCTCTCGCGTCATGTTTTCAGCGCACCGACTTCTTATTACAAAACGGGGGTAGTGTTCCTCTCCTACCTAAATGGGCACCAGCCGCACTTCCTTATGGTGGGCGGCATGGAGACGGGCCGCTCTCTTGCCCACCTCGCACAATGTTTCCGATTAGCCGACACCGCCGGGCTGCTGCCTGACCCTCAACTGGCCGTGGCCCGCATGAGGCAGCTGCTCGCGCTTGCCGGAAGCTGACAATTTGAAGATCCGCATTGGTCCTTATTTCTTTTCGGCCCACCGAAAGCTCGGAGTTCATGTGGAGCGAACCGTGCGGCCGGGGGACAAACCTCGTTCGCCAGACGAGTTCGTCTCCGGCCGTGCGGTGTCGCTCCATCCCAGCCCGATCGAACACAGCGTCGGTTATTACAAGGTCAGGCCTCGATGTCCTCACCGAGGTAGGCCATGCGGACACGGTCATCGCTCAACAGCACGTCGGCCGAGTCCTGCAGCACGATCTTCCCCGTTTCGAGGACGTACCCGCGGTCGGCCAACTGGAGGGCCTTGGCGGCGTTCTGCTCGACCAACAACACGGTGACACCCTGTTGACGGATTGTCCCGAGGATCTCGAAGATAGTCCGGACAAACATCGGGGCGAGGCCCATCGAGGGCTCGTCCAGGAGCAGCAACTTGGGCTCCGCCATAAGTGCTCTCCCGATAGCGAGCATCTGCTGCTCACCGCCCGAAAGGTTCCCACCCTGCTGCTTGCGCCGGTCCTTCAGGATCGGGAAGAGCTCGAACACCCGCTCAGTTTTCGCTGCCTGGTTACGGGGCTTGCGGAACGCACCGATGTCGAGGTTTTCGAGCACGGTCATCTGCGGGAAGATCCGGCGTCCCTCAGGTACGTGGCTGATGCCGAGCTCGACAATATTGTGCGCAGCGAGGTGGGAAATGTCGACACCGTTGAAGCGGACCATGCCTAAGGACGCGTGGTGCAGTCCAGATATCATCCGGAGCGTGGTCGTTTTGCCTGCGCCGTTCGCGCCGAGCAGAGTGACGATCTCGCCTTCGTTGACCGATATCGTAAAATCGTGGAGCGCGGGGACTGCGCCGTAGCGGACCTCCGCGCCCGTTACTTCGAGCATGGCCGTCACGGCGCCGCGGCCCCAGCGCTATCGTCGCCCTCTGAAGAACCGAGGTAGGCATTGATAACGACGGGGTCCCTTTGGATATCTGCGGGCAACCCCTCCGCGATCACCTGGCCGAAGTTGAGCACCACGATCCGATGTGCCACTGACATCACGAGCTTCATATCGTGCTCGATCAATAACACTGTCACTGCGAGCTCGGAATTAACCTTCCGGATCAGCTCGGCTAACTCGATCTTCTCGGCAGGGTTGGTCCCGGCGGCGGGCTCGTCCAGCAGTAGGACCTCCGGGTCAGTACCGAGAGCCCTGGCTATCTCGAGGCGCCGGCGGTCCCCATAGGGTAAAGAGCTGGAGAGCTCGTTCGCCCTGCGCGTCAGGCCTACAAACTGTAGGAGCTCGAGCGTCTTTAGGTCGCTCTGGTGCTCCTCACGCCGGGCCCGGGGCAAGCGCAACATCGCACCGACGGGCCCGGTGTGCTGCCTGGACTCGACCCCGATCTTCACGTTCTCGAAAGTTGTCAATGCGTTGAACATCCGCGAGGTCTGGAACGTCCTGGCCACTCCGAGGCGGTTCACCTTGTATGGCTTGCGCCCGATCACCCTGACGGGCTGCCTGCCTTTCGGCATAAAGAGGATCGAACCCTCTTGGGGCGTATAGACACCGGTCAAGCAGTTGAACAACGACGTCTTGCCGGCCCCGTTGGGGCCGATGACCGACAGGATCTCACCGCGGCCCAGGCTGAGCGACACGTCGTTAAGGCTCGTGACGCCGCCAAAGCGGAGGGTGACGTGCTCGACTGAGAACAAAACGTCCGCCGCGCTGGCCGGGACCGCGGCGAGTGGCGGGCTAGTCGTGGTCACTCGGTCTCCGGTCCGATATAGCCGGGTTCGTCAAGCGACAACTTGCCGTAAGACGCCGGAAGGACTTCCCCCAACGACCTAGCCCGCACCGGTCCACCGGGACTGTCCAGATGACCGACCCCCTCCTCGAGGAGCAGGATCTCCCGAAGTCGCCGGCGCGAAGGGATTATGCCTTGGGGCCTGAAGATCATCAGGACGATGAGCGCCGCGCCAAGGTAGATGAACTCGTCTTGGGACTGGTAGTCGGGGAACGAACGGATCTGGAGGTACTGCGTTAGCCACTGGATGAAAAAGGCGCCGATGACCGCTCCTGCGATCGAGCCCATACCTCCAAAGATCACAAAAACGATGATCAGGATCGACGTCTGGACAGAGAAGTCGTTCGGTACGAGGCTCTGGACCTGGCTCGCGAAAAATACCCCAGCAAAACCGGCAGTCGAGGCCCCGATCGAAAAGGCCATGACCTTGTACTTCAAGGCGTTTATCCCCAGTGAATCGGCTGCCACCTCATCTTCGCGAATTGCCGTCCAGGACCGTCCGACGCGGGAATGCTCGAGGAAACTGAACGCTATGGCGAATACCACTGCGACGCCAAGGATCAGGTAGTAATAGGGCAGGACCGTGCCGGTCCAGTGGTAGGAAATCCCGAAGATGTGGACGGAGAACTGCGGGATAAAACCGGGTGTGCCTGCTGGGCCGCCGGTGACCCCGTTGAGGTTATTGGCGACGATCTCGATAATCTCCCCAAAACCCAGCGTCACGATGGCGAGGTAGTCGCCGCGAAGGCGCAGCGTGGGCGTCCCGAGCAGGACGCCTGCCAGCATGGCGGCCACGATCGAGCAAGGAATGACCCAAAACGGGTTGAGGATGAAGGGCGGGTGGATCGGGAGCGCCCCGGTGAAAAAGGCCGTGGTATAAGCCCCAATCGCCCAGAAAGCGACGTACCCGAGGTCTAGCAGGCCGGCGAAGCCCACTACGACATTGAGGCCCATGGCCAGCAGCACATAGATCGCCACCTGGGTCGTGAGGATCGATTGGACGCCCCCGTTGAGGTGCAAGGGCCACTCGATCGCCACCAGGAGAGCGGCAATGCTGAGCCCGGTCTTCCCGTAGGGGAACCTCGCCTGCGTCGTGATCCCCGTGAACTCATAGCGGTCGTGCCCGGGAGGCGCCCCACCAATCGTGCGAACGAGGTCTGACGCGAGCCAGCAAACAACACCTACCAAGACGAGACCGCCAACCGCCATGACTGCAACCCCAGCCGGGCGGTCGTGGGGCAGGAGGTAGATCGAAGCCAACCAATGCGCGAGCGAGTGGTGGTCGAGCGAGTGGTGGTCCCTAGACCGCCACGCGGACCAATCCGTCCACATCAGCCACCCGTAGGCGACCAGGACCAGGCCTGCGAGCGTCCAAAGCCCTCGTCCCCGGCGGGGGGCGATCGCTTTGCGGGCGGCGGCAAGGGCAACGAACACGACCTCGAGCGCGCTCAAGGCGACCGCTATCCAAACCAGCCACCGGCCCAAGGGTCGGTCGTGCGGAACGGCCCCGATCGAGTTGAGGTACGTCGAGACCGGGTTGTCGAACCACGACAACAGCCCGTAAAGCGCTAAGACGGCGTAACCGGTGAGCCTGGCGACACGCAACGACTGCCATTTAGACAGGTAAACGACCATCTCCATCGCCGCCAGGGCAAACCCGACCTGGACGCAGATACCACCCTTCCAGGTGCTCCCCGGCGTAATGAACCACACCCAGATCAAGCCGACCGCCACGACGACCGCATCGAGGCCGAGCCTGGTCCGCACCGTAAGTTCGAGGATTGCCGCCCGCATACGCTTGGTCGCGGCTTTGGCGGCCGCCTTGCGGGCACGCCAGAGAGAAATAATGACGAACAGCCCAGCCGCGTACCCGAGGAACCAGAACAGCCTCGGGAACCCCAGTGCCCCAGTGAAGCCCGACGTTGGGGCTGTGTTTGACCCCGCCGGCCCCGTCATCACTGCGAGGACCACCATCACGGCCACGCATAGGAGGAGGAGCCGCAGCGATGGGCTGGCGAAGAGCTTCGCGGCCCGTTGCGAGCGAGGGGCCTGCCGGGGTGCGATGCTCGGGGGAGTGGTCACGGTGACTTCCGGACCGGTCGAAGTCATGCCTCCCTCCCAAGCCGCTCGCCGAGGATGCCCGTCGGACGGAACAGCAAGAGCGTGACCAGGACGCCGAAGGCGACAACGTCCTGCCATTCCGCCGATATCCAGCGCAGTGGGATGCTCTCGAACACCCCGAGCAGCAGGCCGCCGATCATCGCGCCCCGGATGTTGCCGATACCCCCGAGGACCGCGGCGGTGAACGCTTTCAAACCGGGGACGAACCCCATGGTGTAGATGACACCGAACTGAAGGCCGAACAAGAACCCCGCCGCACCACCCATGAGCCCGCCGAGCACGAACGTGAGCGCGATCGTCCTGTCGATGTGCACGCCCATGAGGCTCGCCGTCTCGGCGTCCTGTGCGACCGCACGTATCCCCTTGCCAAGCTTGGTGCGGTTGACGACAATGTCGAGCACTACCAGCAGCACCAGGGCGGTGACCATGGTCAGGACCCACACGGACTGGACCGCGACTCCGCAGAGGCGGAACGACGGGTCCGTTAGCTTCTCGGGTTCCGGGATAAACGCTGTATACCGCCCGAACTCCTTGCCGGCCAAGTTGTAAAGGAAGTACGACGCCCCGATAGCACTTATGAGGTAGGTGAGCCTGGGCGCGTGACGCTTTCGCAGCGGTCGGTAGGCCACCCGCTCCAGGGCGAAAGCCGTCGCCCCACCCGCGCATGCGCCGGCGAGGATACCGATGATGATAATCCCGATCGCCCAGTTCCCCGCCGGGGTGGACGTGCCGAGGACGGCGCGCATGGCAAACAGTCCCCCGAAGCCGCCCGCCATCATCACTTCGGAGTGGGCGAAGTTGATGAGCCGGAGCACACCGTAGACGAGGGTGTAGCCCAGGGCTATCAGCGCGTAAAGGAAACCGTTGGCAAGGCCGCCAACGATGAGTGAGACCCAGATGTTGTTGTTCGCAAGGAACGCTGGGCAACCCATGCGCTCAGACCACTCCCTTCAAGCCTGGCAGCAGGTTAGCCAGTCAGGGGGCCAAGGGTCTAATGGCGGACCGGGCCCGAAAAGCCGAGCCTGAAAAAGCCTGGGCACCCCACCAAATGGCGGGGTGCCCAGTACCTTCGTCCTTTAGAAAAGGGCCCTAGGTAATGCCTAGGTGAGGCCCAGTTGGACCAGCTGGCCGTTTTCGACCTCGTTGACATAGATGAAGTCGCCTGCGATGTTCCCATCGGGCTCGAAGGAGACCGTCTTGGTCAGGCCGTGGTAGACGATCTTGTGAAGGCCGTTGACGACGTTAATACGGGTAATGGACGCCACGCCCTTCGACGTTTTCGCAAGGATCTGCAACTCGGCAATGATCGTGTTGGCCGCGTCGAATGCCTCGCCCGAATAGGTCCCTACGGGGAACTTGGCGAGCGCCTTGAACCCACTAGCGAAGGCGTTGTCAGCCTTTGACGTGCCGAGGACGGCACAGGGGCAGGTCACGTACACACCGTTAGCTGCGGTTGGCGGGTTGGTCCCCGTTATGAGCGCGGGGCTGTCGCTGCCGTCGCCGCTCAGGACCTTGCCGGAGAAGCCGGCACTGTGCAGCGCACCGAGCAAAAGGCCGAGGTCGCAGTAGTAGCCACCGTAGAAGAGCATCTGCGGAGCTGCGCTCACCACTGTGGCTGCGTCGTCTGGGTACTGGGTGGGGCTGGCTGTCCCGTCGCTGCACTGCGAGGTGCCGGGGAACGTGCCGGTCGTCACCGTAGCGCCGTCCTTTGTAGCTTCGGCCGCAAAGGTGGTAGCGATGCCTTCCCCGTAGGTGCTCGCGTCATTGGCTACGTATATCTTGGTGTCTTTCAGCACCTTGACGACATAGTCGGCATCAGCTGGTCCCTGGACGCTGTCGTTGGCGACGTCGCGGAAGAAGTTGTGCCATCCGGAGGTCGCCAGCGGCGGGTTCGTCGCTGACGGGCTCACCGTCGCGAGGTTGTGGGCGCTGTAAGTCGGTTCAGCCGCCTTGGTAGCACCGGAGAAAGAGGGACCGACGACGGCGATGACGGCTGGGTTCGCGACGAGTTCCTGCGCGTCGGTCGGCGAGATCGTGGCCTCGCCCTGGTCGTCCTTGGAGACGTACTTCAGCGTGAACGGGAGCTTGCCGAACTGCGACTTCCCCGCGTTCGCCTGGTTGATGGCGTATTCCACCGCATAGGCCTCGTTGAGACCGAGTTGAGCATTGCCGCCCGAAAGTGGGCCCTCGAAGGCAATATCGAACGTCGGCTTACTGGCATCTGGGTGCTTTGCACTTGCAAAAGAAACTCCGCTGAACCCGGTGAGCAGCACTGCCCCCGCAACGAGCGGCACACCGGCCTTCATGAGCAATTTCCTCATGGGCTCTCCTTCTGTTGGTATTCACTAGAGGCACGCGTTTGCCCCCAGGTTCGTAACGTTGGAGAGACCTTACCGACTCGGCGGCTGACTAGCCAATCAGACGGGCCCCGAATTGTCAAGGGCCCCAGCGTTTGGGGCCCCAAAGGCATCACGGGGGCCTGCTTGTCCATAGCGGCGCTCAGCACCTAGGGTTGCTCCAGGCCGACCTGCCCCCTTCAAGGAGGACCAGACCTATGCCCCGTCCACGAACCCTTTTGGCCACTAGTGCCCTTGCCTTAGCCGCGGCAGTTTGCAGCACGACCGCTGTTTCAGCTTCGGCACTCAAGCCAGCGGCGAGCTCGACGCCGACAATAGTGATCGGCTCGGAGAACTTCACCGAGGAAATAATCCTCGGCAACCTCTACGCCGACGTGCTCCAGCACGCTGGCTACAAGACCGACCTTCGCTCCGATCTAGGAGGGCGTCCTATCGTCGAGAAAGCCCTGGCCGCCAAGGCGCTCGACCTGTTCCCCGACTACGCCGGGAGCCTGCTGATCTTCCTCAAGCCAAACGACCAGGTCCAGGCTGGCTCTCTCACGACCGACCTCCCCGCCCTGAGGGCCGCCCTGGCACCTATCGGAGCGACAGCGCTAAACCCGGCCGGCGCGATCGACACCAACGTCTTCGTCGTCACCAAGTCCACCGCAGCCCAGTACCACCTGAGCACGCTTTCGCAGCTGACCGCCGTAGCACCCAAGTTGTCTTTCGCTGCTCCCCCTGAGTGCTCGACCTACTACTACTGCCTTCCGGGTTTGGAGAAGGTCTACGACATCCACTTCAAGTCCGTCATTTCGGCCGATGAAGCAGGGCCGGAGACGATTGCCGACTTGAACAACGGTAAGGCCGAGGTGGCAGAGCTCTTCTCGACGGACTCGGCCATTGCGCAAAATGGTTACGTCCAGCTCGCAGACAACAAGAACCTCGAGCCTGCCGACCACATCATCCCCATCATCCGCAAGTCCTTCGACACCATGGGCATAGCCGCAGCGCTCAACGCCCTGTCGGCCAAGCTGACCACGGCGCAGCTGCTCGACCTCGACAACCAAGCCAGTGCCAACCACGAGCCGGCGCCGGATGCAGCGAAGTGGCTGAAGGGCGTCGGGCTCTAAGCGGGTTTTGACGGATTGCCCTGGGCACGGACAACGGGGATCCTGCCCAGGGCTCGGTACCGAAGAGCCGGGGTGTCTTTGTGGGCCCCGGCGTTGCGCAGGCCAGCGGGCGTGAGAGCGCGGCCACCCCACGCCATCAAGGAGTCGACCCCAAGAGCGACGATGGCCACGAGGAACGCGCCACTGAACGTTTCGACGTTGCTGTTGACGGCCAAGCCGGTGAAGATGTAGGTGCCCAGATCCGGGTAACCGACATAGGCGGCCAGCGTGGCGGTGGCTACCACTTCGACGGCCGCCGTGCGTGCCCCCGCGAGGATGAGTGGCCTAGCCAGCGGCAACTCGACTTTCCACAACATCTGACCGGGTTTCATGCCCATCGCCAGGGCGGCCGAGCGTATTTCCGGGGGCACTTCGCGAATGCCGATATAGGTATTGGTAAGTATGGGCGGGACAGCCAGCGCGAACATGGCAATAGATGCCGCCACAAAACCGCTTTCCTGAAGCCTGGCGATCGCGGGCTGGATCGCCAAGAGAATTATCAAGGCAAAGGAAGGTATTGCGCGTGCAGCGTTCGCCGCATTGAGAACAGCGAAGCTCCCCCTTCCGGTGTGGCCCAGGATGCACCCCAGGCCCACCCCCGCCAAGGTGGCGCAGACGACCGCCACGACAGAAAGCTTGACCTGGCTCAGTAGTAGCGCGGGGATCCCGTTCGAGCCGCTCCAGTGCGCGCTGCTAGTCAGGAACGTCGCGGCCTGGGACAGGAAGTTCACCTGGACACCGCGTTACGGGAGCGGGCCCACGGGAGGCTCAACCGTTCGGCGCCGACGATGAGCGCGTCAGCAATCGCGGCCAGGAGCACCGACAGCACCAAACCGACGACTATTTCGGTGTTGAAGTCCGATTGGAAACCTTGGATTATCAGTTGCCCCAAGCCGCCTTGGCCGATGAACGCCGTCACATTGACGAGGCCGACGACCGTAACCGTGGCGACCCTCACTCCGGCCAAGATCGACGGCAGCGCAAGAGGGAGCTGGACCTTGCGAAGCGCCTCGAGCGGCGTGTAACCCATGCCCTGAGCGGCGTCGAGGACATCGGCCGGGACCGAATCGAGGCCGGCAATAATGTTGCGGATCAGTATCAACAGCGTGTAGCTGACGAGCGCCACCTCGGCGGTGGTGATCGAAAAAAAGCCCGTGATCGGTGCGACCAGGAGCAGGAGAGCGACGGAAGGGACAACGTACAGGGCCCCCGTGACACCGACCAGGGGCCGTCTGAGCGGGCGCACCCGCCAGGCCAGGATGCCCAGCGGCAACGAGATTGCGAGACCGATAACGACCGCGATGGCGGTGAGCTGGACGTGCTGCCAGAGCAGGGACAAGATCATGCCGCGGTTGGACGAGACCCAGCTCCACTGGACCAGCGGGCCGGCCGAACCGACGAGCGCCATAGTGAGCGATGACTTTACCCGCCCCGCGCCGGTTTACTTTTCGCTGGGCGTTGGGAAGGCCCCGTGGGTAGCCTGAGGCTACCTAGGAGGAACATGATCCGCTTCGAGGCAGTGTCCAAGCACTACGGCAACAGCGTCTACGCCGTTCAGGACCTCAACCTGGAGGTGACCACGGGCGAGCTCTGTGTACTGGTCGGTCCCTCGGGCGGTGGCAAAACGACGGTCCTGCGGATGGTGAACCGCCTGGTAGAGCCTTCGAGCGGCCGTATCGTCATAGACGGCCAAGACATCGCTACGGTAGACCCGGTCGAGCTGCGAAGGCGGACCGGCTACGTGATCCAGCAGTCCGGGCTTTTCCCCCACCTGACGGTCGCTGACAACGTGGCTGCTGTCCCGAACCTCCTCGGTTGGGACCGTGCCCGCGTCCGCTCCCGGGTCGACGAAATGCTCGACCTGGTCGGCCTGGCCCCCGCGACGTATGCCGGCCGCTACCCCCACGAGCTCTCGGGGGGCCAGGCTCAACGCGTCGGGGTGGCCCGCGCTCTCGCCGGGGATCCTCCAGTGCTGCTGATGGACGAACCTTTTGGAGCGGTCGACCCCATCCAGCGCGACCGTCTCCAACAGGAGTTCCTGCGGCTTCACGCCCAGGTTCAAAAGACGGTGATCATGGTGACCCACGACGTCGACGAGGCGGTGAGGATGGGTGACAGGATCGCTGTGTTGAGCCAAGGTGGAGTGCTCGAGCAATACGAGACCCCTCCCGAACTACTCGCCCACCCTGCTACGGCGTTCGTCTCTGACTTCATCGGGGCGGACAGGGGTTTGCGCCGCCTCGCAGTTACGCCAATCGAGGTCGACGACCTTTACTGCCCACCGATGGTCACGCGCCAGACCACTGTCGCGGAGGCACAGGCCGCAGTGACTGGGCAGGGCACGAGCTGGGCGGTGGTCGTCGACGATGCCGGCCGGCTCCTTGGCTGGGTCGAGCCGGGGCGAATGGACCAAGCGGGCTCTCCCGGGCCTTCCGCCACGGTCGCTCGCTATATGCG
>Ga0302326_10004500_pt1 | contig 32234 bp, 25 predicted proteins | sample Palsa_T0_3_FD_202264 | JGI IMG/M metagenome (GOLD analysis project Ga0302326, IMG submission 202264) | Peat permafrost microbial communities from Stordalen Mire near Abisko, Sweden - Palsa_T0_3 | ecosystem: Environmental > Terrestrial > Soil > Palsa > Peat permafrost | place: Sweden: Abisko...
TTGTTACTCGATGGGCTTTTAAACGCAGTTGTTTTCTGATAAACGTCTCTATGAGCACCTCGGTTCCTTTCCCTTCCTTGGCTGTTTCGCAACTACCACGAAAGGATACTGGATTCGAGGTGCTCTTTTTTCTTCGTCTTTTCAACTCACTGATTCAAAACGCGTTCAACTCCAATTACACTTTCGGGATACGAACCCAAAAGCCTGGCCCGACTGGGACATTCGGAAACATGGCTTTTAGCCACGACATCATTCATGAGATTGGAGGTCAGGACGACACGAACAAGAACATGACTCAGAGAATTCTTCTACTGCTCGAATCGTGTGCGATCGGCGAGAGGACTGATGCATATGAACGAGTGATCCGTGGAGTGATCAACCGCTACCTCGAGGAAGACAGTCACCTTCTGACTCATGATTCCAAGAGGTATCGGGTGCCTCGATTTCTTCTCAATGATATCGTCCGATTCTGGAGGACGATGGCAGTCGATTTCGCCAGCAAGCAGCGTGACAGAGCTGGCAAGGGATGGGGTCTACGTAACGCCAAGTTACGGATGTCGAGAAAACTTATCTTTGCTTCTGGTTTGCTGGTCTGCTTCAGCCCATATTTGGATCCTGATTTGCAGAGTCAGATTTCCACCGACAAGAATGATATAAAGCTCAAGCTGGTAAATCACATTAGGGACCATGTCACAATGACGCCGCTTGAGATTGTGGCGAGATCGGTCGATCGTTACGGAGTGGCTGACCACGTTGCAAGAGACTTGTTCGGCTCCTATTCAGAGTTTTTGAGAATACTCGATGATGAGAAATCTCGAAAGGAGCTCGAGAGCCTTCGATCCGAAGACTCACGAACTGACTCAACGTTCCAACGGGTCCGAGAGATCAGCAGATCTTTTGAGAGTGCTCTAGACTACATCTTTTTTGAAAATAAACAGATAGCACCACTCACTAGAAAGTATGGGGTTTTTTGATCATGAGGTGCGTTGGGTTTTCGACGGGGGCATTGGCGCGGGGTGATTTTCGTCGGGCGTTGCAAATGCTAGCCGACAAAAATACATGCGCGGTGGAGCTGTCCGCGCTGCGGCAGGAGGAACTGGTGCCTCTGCTTGATGAACTCGAACATCTGGATTTGGGCGCATTTGACTATGTCTCATTTCACGCTCCCAGTTCCATGGAACGGTCGTTCGAGCAAACGGCCCTGAGGCTTCTTGAGCGGGTTGCCTCCCGCAAGTGGCCAATAATTGTGCATCCCGATGCTATGTTTATGCCGCCCGAGTGGGCACGCCTTGGGAATTGCCTCTGCATAGAGAACATGGACAAACGAAAGCCGATTGGGCAGACAGCCAAGGACTTGACCAAGATTTTTGCCTTGCTACCGCACGCATCTCTGTGCTTTGACATTGGCCATGCTCGACAGATAGATCCGACCATGAGTGAGGCGTCTTCGATCCTCCACCATTTCGGCGGAAGAATCAGACAGCTTCATGTAAGCGAAGTAAATTCCAAGAGCCAGCATGGCCCATTGAGTATTGAGTCAATCCTTGCGTTCCAAAGGGTGTCCCACCTTGTGCCTGCGAATGTGCCGATGATTTTGGAGAGCAGAGTCGAAGAATCAGCCATTGACGACGAGATTCAGAACGCACTTGATGCACTGAATACGGAACGTCTGCTTGTCTCTGCTGGGGACTGAGCCTCAACAACTTGAGCACTTGAGCCGCCGCTAGAGACCGCCCAAACCCTTGGAATCTCTGTATTGATACGCCACCAAGCGGATCAAGAGGGAGTCTCCAGGTCAAAGAATCGTAAACACCGTGCTCACCCAGCGAACAGATGACGTATACGGCGAGCGCATCGTCAGTTTCCGCTCCCGAGTTTGCGTCTCTTCGCTTACACAGCGGAATCCTAGTTAAGGAGTGGTAATGATATGGCTGAATTGACGATTTGGCAAAGATTCGTGCAACGGAACAAGCGCATATTAAGAGAAGTTACTCAATTCCAGGTCGATCTGGCCAAGGAATCTAATAAGAGGCCATCTTCCCACATTGTCGAGGGGAGGAGTATCTCGAAGAGCCTCGTATTTTTCTTCTGGATACTCGTTGTTTTGGTAGCGGTCCTTGGATGGTCCTTTCTGAGGTCGGGAAGATAGAGGGGGCAATCGTCGCTATGACGGATGAACGTAAGCGTTCGAGCAACCCACCTAGTCAAGCCGCAGAGCCCGTGGTGAAATGCGGCTATGGATCATCAGACGAACGTAGCCACGGCAAAACGACGGACACGGGGGGTTGGATTGTCGGTTGAGGTTTTCAGGCTGCTCGCTGCTAACCCATTGAAAAATATGGTAGGCACGACTGGACTCGAACCAGCGACCTCTACCGTGTCAATCTATCCCGATTAGGTTTTTCAACAACTTAACAGACCGCGGGGACTGCCTAAATACGCGGAAGTCGTGTAAGGCATCAGAATTTGTGGGTTGAGTTGTGGGTCTGGAAATTTGTGGGTCGGAAATTAAGGTCCGGTCACTTCTTGGGTCTCGGTAATCGCCATTTGATTGAGAATAAACTGAGGGCAATCGGCTCATAGCCTTCAGCACGGTTGCTCAGGCCAGGACGGATTTCCAGTTTGCCCGCCTCAATTCCAGCAATCGCCTTGCTGCCAGGCACGGTGTTCTGCAGTTCCGCATTAATGAGCCGCTTCAGCGCGGCCGCGATCAACAAAAACTCGACGCCGCGAAGCGTTCTTTGTGGACGGGATGCTAATGAGCTCTGGCAGTGAGGACTATAACCTACCGCCTGCCCCAGAGCTCGTAGACTAGTTCCGCCGGTTCTTAGATAGCCAAGTTCAAGTTTCCGAAGGCGCCTGAATCAGGTTGCTGGGGTTCCAAACGGATCGCGTCTCAAGTTTTGTTCGAAACGCTGCTTCGCAGCGGCTGAAGGATGACACACTTGTTTTGTCAGAACACAATGACGCGAGGCCTTGAAGCGTTTCCGCTTGCACACAGCGAACTTCGGTAGGATTGGCCATCTTGGAGTTGGGACCAGAGAAGCTCGCTGTTCGGTCGTCCGTGTCACGCCATGGTGAAATTCTGGAGTGATTGTATCCAAAAAGCTTTTCCACTATCCGAAAGGATAGCTGCATGCCCGATTCTTCAAATGCGATCTATCCTGTTGAAAATCGACGGAGGCACTGCAACCGCCAACACTTATAGACATTTCTGGAACTCTGAGTGCGATGGCAGATCAATTGCTGTGCGTCAGTAATTAACAGTTCGAGCGACAAGGAGCGAATCATGGCAACCAACAATCCTCTACCCAGCCCACCTTCGATTCGCATAGCAAAATCTAACACCGATGTCTTGACGGACCTTGGCTTCATTGCCGAGCTGGCGGGCACTTGGCATGGCAGAGGATTCAACCTTATCGCGCGACCGGATGGAACCGGAGGAGCTCCTCTCTTTCTAGAACTCAATCAAACCAGCGAGACGTTGCGCATCGACCCAATCGGTTCCGAGGTTCCTAATCGTGGCGACGCAATCCCTGATATCGACTTGTTCGGCTTAACCTATTTGCAGAAAATCAGCGATAGCGTTACTCATGGTGCGCTCCACATCGAGCCCGGGATTTGGGTTCGGTTGCCGGACTCCGTCCCACCGAATGGTCAGCAGAATGTGTTCCGCCTGGGTTCGATTCCGCACGGGAACGCACTGCTGGTACAAGGCACGGCCATCAAGGTGTCGCCTGCCGGCGGAACCTTCAACATTGATCCAGTGAATACTGCTCCATTCCCCCAAGGCAGTCCGATGCCGGCTGGCGGGACCGTCAGCAAGTTTCCCGAATTCGATCTTACTGTTCCCGAGTCCGCCGCGAACCCGAGAACGCCGTTTGGCAACACTCCTGCCGTCCCGCTGCCCGCGGCTATCGACGGCATTCCAATGCAAACGGTGATGAATGACCCAACACGTCTGCTTCAGGCAGCTATCAAAGGTCAGAACATCAAAGAGATGATCGTGATCAACATAGCGACGGTTCCGAACCCGACCGGGACGAAGCCCGTGACCGGCGGTGGAGGGGGCATCGGGAATATTCCCTTCCTCGTAACCAACGCGGACGCGGCGGTCGTCTTCGCAACGTTCTGGATTGAGAAGATCGCTCATCCCGTCCACGACTTTATGCAACTTCAGTATGTGCAGAGCGTCATACTGAACTTTCCCATAATCAAGCCTCCGGCGGCTCCGGCACCTTTCAGTTGGCCCCATGTGTCGGTCGCAACCCTTCACAAGACCTTCGGTGGGCAGTGAGATTCGGTTCACGCTGTCGCGTGTGATGGAGGATCATCGTGCTTCCCCAATTGAGAGTCGTAGTGTTCGCGCTTGCGATCGCACCGATGTTCGCCCAGGTCGACGTGCTGACGCGGCGGAATGATAACTTCCGGAGCGGCGTTAATGATCACGAAACGATTCTCACGCAGGACAGTGTCCGAACGCGATTCGGCAAGCTGTGGACACTTTACGCCGATGCCAAAATTATGGCTCAACCCCTCTATGTCTCCAATCTGGTCGTCCGATCTTCCAGCATTATCGGATCCACTGCCAAGACAAAGTGCGCCAGCGGCTGTAATACGGTCATATTCGCAACGATGAAAGGGACGATCTACGCCTACATGGCTGACCAGAAGCCGACCACGAATAACGATACGCTTCTCTGGGCCACCTACTTGAGTGACGGCAACGCCTGCAAGTGCGCCGCTACCGGACCGCAGAATGGCAGCGGAAACTTCGATATGTGGGCAGTGGACGATCCGTGGTGGGGAGTGCTGAGTACTCCCGTCATCGATCGCACAACTAATTCCATTTATGCAGTCGCGTGGACCGACGATCAGCAATATCGACTCTATAACCTCAATCTAACTACTGGGCAGATACAGAAGGGGCCCGTGGTCATTCAGGGAACCGTCGGCAGCGACACCTTCGCACCAAGCACGAATGGGTCTATCCAAAGACGGAAACAACGTGCCGGCCTGCTGCTGTCGAACGGATTGCTTTACGTTGCGTTCGGTGGCGACAATCCGGAGGGCCTGGCGGGATGGCTTTTTCTCTACGATGCCGCGACGCTTGCCATGAAGACAGTTTGGACTCCAGCGCCGAACGGGCGCAACGGCGGGATATGGATGGCTGGCGATGCCCCCGCAGCCGACGGCAGCGGTAATGTTTATCTGCAAACCGGCAATGGCGACCTCGCACCTACGAATCAGCGTTTTGGCGATAGCATCGTGAAGCTTCAGTTCCAAAATAGTGCCATTTCTGTGGTCGGGTTCTTTGCACCGTGCAATCAGATGTTGCTCGACCAATGCGACCTCGACCAAGGCTCATCTGGCGCAGTTCTCTTTGATCAGTTTGTGATCGGGGGAGGAAAAGACGGCCGACTGTATCTGATGAACACGGCGAACATGCCCGGATACCAACCGGGCCCGTTTCCGCCGACTGCCTCCACATGCCTACCCGCAGAGCCGGATTGCACGGACTCCGCTGCTCTTATCCAGAAGTGGCAAGCTTCGAGCGGGCATATTCATGGTGCGCCGATCGTATGGAACGGACCAAATAACCAGACTTGGCTCTACGTGATGGGCGAAGGGGATCCGTTGAAGGCTTTTCCATTCGAGGGTGGCAAGTTCAACGTTCAGGATGTAAAGCACGGCGATTGGGTTCAGCCGAAACTCAGCCAAGTCCCTGTGTGCCAATCACAGGCGAATCACGGCGTGTGGATGCCCGGCGGCTTGCTGGGCGTCTCCAGCAAGGGCTCAACTCCAGGCACGGGTATTGTGTGGGCCATCGTCCCCGCCAACGGCGATGCTAATAGCTGTAGAGGTGTAAAGGGAATGCTCATGGCCTTTAACGCCGAGGATGTAACGAAGGAACTGTGGCGCAGTCAAGGCAAGGATGCCACGCTTCCTGACACTAAAGACAGCTTCGGTCTCCTGGCACGCTTTAATCCGCCCACGGTTGCGAACGGAAAAGTTTTCGTGGGAACCGCGGGCGATACTGAACCTCTTCAGCGCTATGAAGGTCCGAGACCAGTTCCTGGCGCCCCTAATTATTACTTGGCTGTTTACGGGTTGAAGTAGGGAAGGATTTGTGCACAGCCGAGAATCGTGAATTCACACGTTGCGAACTTTCAAAGGTACCGAACCTACCGAGAACTTACAGGGCGGCTGTGCCGCCCTGTGTGCGCGCCGAAGTCTGTCCCGGTCTTATTGGAGGCAGCTGAACATTTTCTCGCGTCGGAGCGAAGCGGTATGAGCAGCGGAATTGGAAAGCTACGAATCATCAGTCGTCTCCAGCCCGGAAACGACGCTCAATGGTCGATCATCGCGGAATTAGCGCGCATGGAGGAACCTGAACTCCAACGACTCCTTCGTCCGCATTCGGAAATGGACTTCAACACCGACCAGCAGGGAATCACAGACAAAGAGCGGGCGCTGCCGGCTTGATGTCGCGCTGGGCGCGCTCACTGCTAGAAGTCGCTTACCAAATCGGACTGGGTCATTATGAGGGACGAGGCTGGCGCGGCTTTCACCATCACGCTACTCTCTGCATCGCGGCCTATGGGTTCCTGGTGGCCGAACGGAGCCGTTTTTCCCCCTCCGCTCGCGCCGGTAAAGTGGACGTACCCGTCTCTGAGATGCCGTCCCAGTTCCGCCCTCGGGGCTCTCCCGGTACGCGTGGCGCGGCATAATCCCTGGTCGATTGCCACACTCCGTCAAACCATCGCCCGCGTTCTGCTCCGGCAACTTTCGGGTTGTCCTTTTTGTGGAACTCCCTTTTTATAATACAGTAGCACTATAGGTTCCTGAAGCAAAAAATCTAAAGATATTGTTTGAATCTGAGGCATTTCTTCGTTATGTGAACGCTTATTTGTATTTCGGCATTCGTTTCCTATCGTGGCGCATATCGAAGCCGGAATGGTATACGGCCGATCCGAAGATTCTGTTTAGCGATTCGAACGAGCAAACTTTTGGCCTGTGCACTCCACCCGACCTAGCAGGTTATGCGATCGCTGACGCAACAATCGCAACTCTGGTGGACTCATCAGCAAGTTGCGATCCTGCCAAGAATTCGGTGAATCCGGGCCCGGAGGCACAAGCTCTTTGTCGCGGCTCCCTTTCGGAGATCGCGGATCAGGACGTCCTTTGCTTAGCCTCGTCGTGATGTGAGCTAACCGAACGGATAGTCACCGATATCCATCCGGATAGACGAAAGCTGACGAGTCGTCCGAGCTGAAATTGGCTCAATCGCCGTATGTCATTGCAAATGCGGCGACAGTCGAATGGCTTTTTACCCGCTCCGAGCTGGCACCTATCTTGCAACGTCTCTGCGAACCTCTCGGAAGCAAGAGGCAAGAAGGACGCCGTTCTTACATTCCCGCACAGAGTTGACGAAATGGATCTGTTTAAGTGGTTCCGGCCTAAGGCTGATTCGGATACAGCGGACAGCGGTCCGGCCTGGAAGCCGCTTCCCGATTTTCCTAGAGCTGTAGATGATGCGCTACGTCTGCTCGTGTATGCAGCGGAGACCGGCAGGAACGTCGACGACACTACTCGGACCAGCATTTTACGTGCGAAGGTTGCCACCAGCACCGGATGGGACGACACAGTCGCCGCCAGTTTGCTGGTAGCTCTCACTAAACTCGCCGCAGATCTACGCCCCGTTACGGCTGAGAGTCTAGGGGCGTCGTCTGGCAAGCTTACCAAGCCCACCATCAAGACTTTACGGTTGTGGGCCTTCATCTTGGCAATTCCGATCACTGTATTTTCGGTGCTCGGCTTTGTGTCTTCTTCTATATCAAGCGCCATTCGTACCGATGTCACTGCCGCAAACGACCTCCTTGTAAAGCTCAGGTCGGAGCTCGGGACACCGGCCACGCCGACGGAGGGAACTCCCGACAAGCCGGCGCTTCCTAAAGTGCTTAACGAAGGGGACGTCATTACTCAGCTTCAGCAATACGCCTCAATTGTCCGAGCAATCGACGCCCGGGCCCGGCAATTGAATTGGTTTGTGTTCTACGCCGAGCGGGATCCTTTTGCTGCGTACCGGTGGAATCCTAAGCTGGGTGACAAAGGACAAGAAACAAATGAAACTAACCAACGAATACTCAAGGATAAGTTCCAACTGCCGGTTGACTTGCCCAACATGCCCCGGGCTCTCGATACCCTAACCACCACGTATCAGGACGTTCGCTCGTTCGCCCAGGACGTTCTCGATCGTGTTTCGGTTTCCTACGGCGCGATCACCACCTGCCTGCTCCCTATTTTGTACGCTCTCCTGGGTACCTGCGCCTATCTCTTGCGCTCCTTCGAAGAGCAGTTAAGGACCCTGACCTTCACGCCCTCGTCCCGGGCTACTTGGGCGCGTTTTCTCATCGCCGGTATTGGCGGAGCCGTTGTCGGCCTATTTGGAAATTTCTCTATCACGGAGGGAGCCTCTATCTCGCCCCTAGCAATCGCATTTCTGGTGGGATACGCCGTAGACGTATTTTTCTCCTTCTTGGAAGGTTTGCTCCAGTCCTTCACCAAGCCCAAGAACAGTACGGCTTCACAAACCACTGCAACATAGTTGCTCGCGTTTGGTTTTTGCAAAATATTGGAGTTGCGTCCACAGACATTTGTTCACAATTTCTCAGATTTACCTCTCCAAGAACTAGAGAGCCTTAAAGAGCCTATTTGAGCGGAGATACCAAGAAGGTGCAGGAGAGGATCAGACAGTCATCACTAGATACCTGAACGACCGCTACAAACTTAGGAAGGAGGAATCCATGTTCGCAAAACATTCGTTCCAGCAGGCGAAGAATAGTCAGAGCATCGCGTGGCACTCAGCGAAGCTCGTCTCGGCTGCTGGAATTTCATTGATCGCTTTACGCTTTGGTTGTGCCGTCGTTTTGATCTGCGGTTTCGCAAGCTTGAAACTCAGCGCGCAGGCGTCGAGTAACATGCAGGATGCCACAAAAACTGCGTTAGTAAATGAATGGAATGCCCCAGCCGGAGTCGGGCGCGTTCTAACGGCGCTACAGCTGTTGACCAGTAGCTCCAACGCCCCTAACCTCAATCGGAACGTGCTGGCCGCGCTGAACGCCGGCGATCCAAACCCATATCACCAGGAGCTCTACCGCGCGGCGATGGGCGATCCCGACAATGACGAGCGACCCACGGTGCAGGGTCTTCCAAACTTCCTCGACATCCTTGCGAAGGCAAACAACCTTCCAAAGCCCATCGACGAAAGCGACCTGTTCGATTGCAGCGGACCAACTTTCTACTGCACGCAGGATCTCATCGACGAGATTTCCGATACTTCAGGAGTCCCAAACACCGGGCCGGTCGCGATTGCAAGAATCAATGAGTCTTTCAGCCGCAAGGACAATTACGTAGCCCTCTACCAGCTACTGAGTGCTTATGCGGCGACGGCCGCCGATGCAGGCGAGGCCAACGCCGTGGACTACCCCGCCCGACTGCAGAAACTGAGGGCCGCTTTCGCAATCAGTCCCGACCGGCTGGCCAAGCAGGTCGCTGCGAAGATTATCGCTGCCAAGGAATAGATCGGCGCTTCTCAAAGGAGACACCCATGTCCTACGAAAGGCGCTCCCGGAACGCAGTGATCGCGGTTGCAGCCCTGCTGCTGTTTTTCCCCGGAATCGGAGCCCGCGCCCAGGAGCCACCTCAGGACCATTCCTGCACTGTCCATGCCGCTGGCGCATTCGCCCTGCCTCACGGCAAAGACGGGCAAAACTTCGACAAGTTAGGCTGGGGCTTTCAAGCAGGCGGAGGATTCGCTGTCACGAAGCAAGAAGACCCTGATCACGGCTGGAGATTCTTCCTCACTTCCAGCTTCTTGTATCAAAAATTCAAAGCGAACGCCGCCGCGCTCAACCTGGCGAAGAAGACGAATCCCACCGAGCTCGCGAAAGCCACTTCCGCCCACGGAGGATTTTCTGCCGTCACGGTCGATCTAATCCCTCGCTATACCTGGAGCCGCCGAAACAGTCTCTATTTTGTCGGAGGTTTCGGCTGGCTTCGGCGGGGCATAGGTTTTAACGGCGCAAATCCGGGCACGCTGCTTCAGTCGAACGCTGATTCGCTCGACAGACTCGCTTCCAATTCCGGTGTTTTCGATGCGGGAGTCGGCGTCGATCGTGGACTTAGAGAGAACGGTGGATTAAAGCTGTTCGCCGAGGGCCGGGTTTATCGCGGATTGGCGATCAATGGCGGAAGCACCTTAGTGCCGATTTCCCTGGGGGTCCGCTGGTAGCCCGCCGAACCCCGGCGTACCGAGGAGATGAAATGCGAAACTGGAGTTCACACCTCGTTTTCTTGCTGCTAATTGCCGCTCCCTGCCTGGGTCAGAGCGCCAGCGTGAATGTCAACGCGAATGGAGGCGCATGCAAAGACTGCAGGCCCTTCGGAAAATACCTTGCTGAGATCTGCACAATTTCTGGCGACATTCCCACGTTAGCCAGCCAACGGAAGGTAACCTGCTCTGAGGTGCCTTACCCGGGGAGTGCACCGCCGAACCCGCAGCTCTCTACGATCAGGCCAAAAGATCAAACCATCACGATAAAACTGGTTTGCGATCCGGCCAAGAAGACTGCGTGCGACCCGCCGAGTCCCAAGATAGGAAGCGACTTTTTCGTAGCAGCGAAGACTGACTCCGGATCGCTAGTGCAGCAGGCCGTGCTTCAGGGCAGCGTCACCCCGCTCGGCGGTTCCGGCACAGTGGAATACCGCACTAACGGTCCCGGTCCCATCATTATCAGAGCCACGGCTCCGGCAACCTCGCTCTATACCGCGGCCGCCCCTGTCGATCTGATTCTCCAGGCGAGTGCCGACGCCAGCGCCTCCGACTCGTGCGCGGTTCTCCCAACTTCGCCGGCCATTAGCACGCCTCTCGATGCTTCTACCATTGTGTCTCTGTTGGGAAATCCGACGCCCTTCATCCTGGCGGCCCAAGGTCCCAATAGTATTGCCATCTATTCCACTCGCCAGCCACTCCGAACAACCCCGGTGAATGAATACGGTATTCTCCACTCGTTTCAAGACGCTATTGCCGCGCTCGCCGGCCGCGCCGCCGGTTCTCTCGGTATCCCGGTAGCACTCGCAAAACCCTTCTCGGTGGAATTAAAAATTCCGCACGCAGCTGCTCTCGGCGATCTCGCCACACGAATCGGAGGGCTTAACTACAGTCAATTCACGGTGCAGGATGTAGGCAGGAACTGGGTGCGCGTTACTTCGCCTACCCAGCCCGACTGCGAAACATGGAAAGGCTTCCTCACCGACATTCGCGAAATGGCCTGGCAGGTAGTCTCCACTCCAATGAGCAACAAGCTTTACTATCTGTCTTCTTCCGACGTTGCCACCGCGTTCTCCAGTCTCGCTCCCGCAGCTGCATCCGCCCCACCCGCCGCAACGGCCCCAGCGGCGGCAACCAGCGCCAGTTCCTCCCCAACGACGCCGGCCGCGGCAAGCGCTACACCCAGCAGCACAACCTCCGCCCCACCGTCAGGGACGGCTGCTTCTGCGGCAAGCCCGCCCACTGCCGGGGCAACCAGCGCCCCATCTGGCGCTGTCTCTTCGAATGCAACGATTGCCATTGCCCAGCCGCCCGGAAGCAACATCCAGATCAATTCCGACACCACGCCTTGCGTTGTGACCGGCTTGGCGTTCGGCAATGCCACTGCTTGCGGATCGTCGCTGGCCGCAACGCCGGCTGCCGCCCCAGCAGCAGCTCCCGCCGCCCAGTCGCCTCTCGCCATGGCATCCATGGCAGTTGCCGCGGGCATTGGCGAACAGACACCCCCGGATCTGCTCGTCTACTCCGACACCAATCCCGGCGACGATGCGCAAATTGCGGAGAGAAACAGAGTGATTGCGCAACTCGACCTGCCGCGTCCGGAAATGATCCTGACGGCGTGGATGACACAGAATTCCTCCGCCAGCCCGCAGGCCAGTGGAGCGTTCAACAACATGGTCAAGGGCCTAGTGGCGGATTACGACCACGAATTTGAGAGCGTCGTCCTAACGGGCTGGCAAAGCGTGAAAGAGCAATCGACAGATCCGGAAAGCTATTTCAATGAACCATTCCGCAGCTATATTGCGGACCGGTTCGTAGCCGATACGTCGCAGCCACATACTCCCGGCAGCGGTCTACAGGAATTGTCACAGACCTTCCTCGATTCGAGCCAGGTCACGATGGCGGACCCGGTTTATCCGACGAAACGAACCGACCTCGGCATCTGTGAGCGCAAGCGCTATTGCCTCGGTTACACCAGTCTATTCAATCCACTCAAACCCGCCCTGACTGATTTGTTGCTTACCATCATTGCGGCCCAGGACCCTATCGCGGTGACCGATATAACAATCCGAGACGTGGAGGGACCGACGCTCCCTGCGGACGATAACATTTGCGCTACCGCTGGAGCTGCCCTGCCAGTCAACGATAGGACCGAGGTTCGAAAGCGATGCCGTGCCATATGGCGCAACCTGGATATTGATACTGTTACCCCGCGGCCTCAACCACGAAGTTGCGAGGAGCGGGATTTCCGGGGAATTCTGGGCTCTCTGCTCAATGTGGATGATCCCGAGCCGCGCGTTCATCTCCAGTGCTTTCAGCAACAGGCCCACTTATTATTTAGGGCCCAACCCGCCTCTGGCGGGACTGCGCCTTACGGCGTCGGCCTGCTCCGCGCAGCCATCGCCGACTTCCTCTTCACTTACAAAACGAGCCAGGAGTATCCGCACGAGTTCGTTCCCTACGACCTTACTCAGACTGCGAATGCTCTCAATTACACCCTCAGCCCTTTGATCGACGCCTTCAATCGCGACCTATGGTCCTATCAGCTCTTCATGCGCGCCGACATGCAATACCGCGCCGAACGCCTCAACATGAGGACGGACGACCGCTGCTGCGTAAAGCGTCTTTTTGGCCTCGACAAACCTTCCTTCTTCAACGACGGCCTGGTCACCGTTCGCACTATTTCCGGACAACCAACCACCGTCAGCACGACTACGCAGAGCTTTCTTAATGGCAGCACAGCACCTGAACTTTCCGCTCTGCTAAATTCGATAGCTGGAGCCACTACGGCCCCGGCAAGCCCTGCTCCAAGCGCTGCCAGCGGGACTACTACCACGACCACAACCACCACGACCACCTCGGGCGGTGCGCCAACTCCGGCAGCCTCCGGTGGGGCAGCCCCCGTTACTACCCTCGGAAAGATCAGTGGAATCCTGGCCAACTATCAGACAACTTTCGCTCAGATAGGGCGTCAGTTGTCGTTCTCCGCAACCCCGCGAAGCCTCGCGACCGCGTCGTCGGCGGAAATTTCAGTCACGCTCAATGCCGATGAATCGGCGGGCGGCCCTCTCTACACCGGCCCTGGCGCAACCGACCCAGCCTTCAACACATCGCGCGTCGCTAATCACGACACCACCACTCGCGTTCGCGTGGATTCCATAAAACTCTTTGAAGTCTCGTCCTTTTCGGCAATCGTTGAGCGCTCCCGCTCGCGCTTTCCGCTGCTGCCACCGTTCGTCGAGATCCCGTATATCGGCACCTTCGCCGGTATTCCACTGGGCTCCGCTAAAGAATTCCACAGCAGCACAGCAATCATCAGCGCCTACGTCGTGCCCACAGCCGCCGACGTTGCCTATGGCCTGCGCTTCGTTTCCGATCTCGTCGTCGACGGCCCTAAACCCGGCCGGTGCAGTTTCTTTAAAGGAGCTGCCGGACCCGACGTCGAGAATGCCTGCGTCTTCCGCAGAGCCCTCTCGCAGCGCGATTTTGGTGGACAACCCATTCGAGAGTTTAACCGGAGAATAGCCCGCTGCTTCGCCACGGACACGACCGCGACGGGTTGCGGAAAAGTGTCCTTCGACAACGTTGCCACAATTCCATAAGCGACAAGGCAAAGATCCCCGTAACTGCGTTTTTGCGGCGCGACCCGGGCCGCTCGGAATCGAAAACATTCGTGGGAGGCCGAAGAATATGGCGAAGCGACTAGCGATTACGATTGCGGGCGCAGTCTCTCTAGGCAGCTATGAGGCTGGAGTCTTGTACGAACTAGCGCGCGCTATCCGTACACGCAATGAACAGGCCACTAGCGATGACCAGAAAATTTATATCGACGTAATCACCGGCGCGTCTGCTGGTGGGATGACGGCTGCCATGCTCGCGCAGCGACTCATGTACGACGCGGCATCTCTCGACGATGAGTTCAAAAACTCGCTCTACCATGCCTGGGTAGAGCGCATCAGCCTGTTGCGCTTGGCAAGGATGGGATGGCGGGAAAAAAAGTGGCACTCACTATTCTCCTCCGACTTAATCCAGACGATCGGCGATGAAATGCTGGTCGCTGCCATGCGAGGGCAGGGCAGCGGACCCCATCCGGCGATCGAGCAGATCAATGGCGTGCCGGAGAAACTCCGAGTCGGGCTGGCACTTACCAATCTCAATGGAATCGATTACATGCTTCCTATTATCGGAAACGACGACGGTGGTTTCAACTACACCACTTCGGTTGAGCAAAAGATCTTCGAGGTCGTGGCCAACGGACAGGCGGATTCTCAAAAGTGGGGGAAGATGCGCGATGCGGCCGTCGGCTCAGGTGCGTTTCCGGCTGCTTTTCGTCCTCGGGCAATTCAGAGCGAGGTAGGCGAATTCGGAGATCCCGTTCCCGCCGACCCAAGTCAGATTGTGCAAGGCAAGACGTATGTCCAGTGGAGCGGCCAATCGCCAGCCAACTTCGCCATGTCCGATGGCGGCGTCCTGCAAAATCAGCCTCTAGGAATCGCCAAGGACCTTGTTGATAAAAGTGTGCAAGAGCGCGAGCCTCGTCTCGGTGCGGCAGCGTTTTGTGATGGTCACGATCGCCTCTACGTATTCATATCGCCGCATTCCGTTAAATCCAGCACACAGGACCTGGTTGCCGACAAAATTACAATTCTGGGTGTCCTGAAGCAATTGATGCATGTCTACACCCGTCAGGCTGTGTTTCACGACTGGATCATGGCAGAAGGAGTGAATCAGGATATTAAGCTGCTGGACACGCGCGCATCCGAACTTGCCGACGTGATCGCTCAAGGGATGCTCGATATTGATTCGCTTGCCAAAGCTTCAGGCGATTTGAACGCAATGCTCATGCCCAACCGTGAACAGCGACATTTGGATCGCCTGCGTCAGCAGTACAACATCGAATACAACCGAGTTCTCACGGCGGCAGGTCCCCGAGCGGCGGATACATTCATCAGCGCCATCGCGACCCTCGAATCAGCCGCTCACATGGAAAAACGGGACAAGATGAAGATTGTGGCTGTCACTGCCGATCCGGAGACAGAGCTCGCCGGTTCCGGCTTGTCATCTTTTATCGGATTCTTCAAGAAAAGTTTTCGGCAACATGATTACTGGGTAGGCCGCGTGAAAACTCGGAAGTACCTGCAGCGGATTGACGTCAAAGAAATCTTAGGGGTGGCGGAGTGGCCTGAACAGAAAGATTGGCAAACCGAGTTACCGAATCCGTCCGGAGTGATTCTGCCGCTCAGCAAAATCCAAATTGCCAACGCTGCATTTATTCCGCTGATGATCATGATATTCATCCGTCCAGCGCTGCTGTTGTTGAGTGTGTTAATCCTAATTTGCATCGTATACGTCCTAGGCTCCGGTCTTCACCTTCTTGTCCATCATTAAGGCGTTTTCGGCTGGTGTTCCGATGCTCAACTTGATCGGCCTTAATTAATGCAGCTTTGGGCTCGCTCAAGGCAGCGGTTGTCTTGTCGGCACATTGCGTACCGCTGATAATTTCCTGATTTTGGGAGGGATGTTGCCCGCATCTGGTCGAAAATCTCCAAACTTGTCCGTTCAGAAAATGACCGGTCTGTAAGCGGCAAGATGCAAACAAAAGCGAAGCGTTGTGCTGCGGCGCGGCTGCGGCTCTTTATCGGGATTCACTCGTCAGCGCCGCGTGACGGCGTCCCATGCATTAGGATGGCTTCCCACCATGCAAAGCCAGCGGCAGCTCGTCGTAATTGTGCAGAGCGCTAAGCGACGGGTTGATCGGCAATCCGAGCCAGCATCGTTCGCAAGTAGGCCGGTAGGGCACTTGTTCGAAATCGACTGCGGCGCGAAAAACGTCCGTAGCAGTCCTCTTCCGTGGCGCGCATACGTAAGATTTTCGCAGCCCGATCCGGAGATTTCCACAGAAGAAATTTGGGAGCTGGCGAAAAAGTAGCCCAGTTCAATCGTTCAATCGCACTAGTAGCAAATAGTCAGGTCCCCATTTGAGCAGCGTGCCTGATTGTTGGTCGGTGGACGCTCGGTCGGGTCAGGTTTGGTTTGGGTTTTGAGAAACGCTGCTTCGCAGCGGCTGAAGAGTGACAGTCACCCCCAAACGGGAGCTGTGAGGAAACCCGAACAGCCCGCGCGCTTAACTGCGTCAACCTCTTCCGTATCAGCAATTTAGATTTTTCGTGAATTCTCGCATTTACATTCGTAAGCAAATATCACTATCAGCCGATAGTCTTGTAAACACATTGATTCTGCGGTGGTTGTTGCTTCCGTCGGATACGGGGCCTAATTATCGAAGTGGTCCGAGTGTAGAATATTTTGGAGAGCTGGATCTCCCCTTGGCCGTTACCCGCATTCCGGCCCCGAATTCTCCGATGCCTCCGAACGAAGCAGCGCGACCGGCTCTACGCGCGAAAACCATTGCCACCAGGCTTACTCCCGAGGAGCTGCAGGAGGTCGAAGCCGCGGTCGAAAGTGACGGAAAATCCCTCGCCGAGTGGTTGCGTGACCTAGCCCTGCGGTCGGCCCGCGAGCGGCCGGCGGACCCGATCGAGCTGCTCTTGGCCGAACTGATGGCGACCCGTGGAATCCCGTGAGTCCACAGACATCCCTCCAGTAGCCGCGCATATCGGAGAAGAGGACGCATACCCAAGTCGTGACCTGATCACCGGGGGCTATCGACCCCACAGTTACCAAAGACAACATTCAGTCAACCATTTGTGTCCCTGGGTATACAAAGAGAGTGCGCCCACAAGAGCGGATTACCAATCGGCTCAAATCCCAAATCATATCGGCGTATGGTAGCACTGGCGATTTGAGAGATTATGAACTTGACCACTTCATTCCACTGGAACTTGGCGGATGTCCAGATTGTGTGACGAATCTGTGGCCTGAACCATACGCTCCGCCGCTTGGGGCAAAGCAGAAGGATCGCGTCGAAAATTATCTTCATCGGCAAGTGTGCTCGGGAAGGATCACCTTGAATGAAGCGAAGATGCTATCCGAAACGACTGGGTGAAAGTCTAACAATCAGCTTAGCGCGACTCAATAGCTGAACGCCTACGCAGCGGCAGGCTCAAAAGCAGGAATCACGCAAGAAATGACGCGGTAGAACAGACAGTATTGGGGCGTGAATTGGGAATGTGCTTCCAACGACCTCTGATTCATTTGTTGTCAGGCCGCGCCATAGTGGTGGCCACCCGAATCGCGTCTGCAGGTAATCGGCTGCTGTACCCACCGGATCGCTGGTACGCTGATTCGTGCACCAATGAGTTCGGCGGGATTGTCCTTCGCCGCCACAAATTCATACGATGAGCCCATTCTTCAGTAGTCCAATCGAAGTGCCGCTTGAATACCAACTCTGCCAAATTCCAGACCCCCTTGAGAGATTCGTGCGCGAGCCCGTTAGGATCAGGGCGGGCATATTTACTGTCCTTTGTCTTTCCCAGCACCTCATCCTTGCGAACTGGATCGACGAGCAGTTCATGCGCCTCGGCCTCTTCGAGCATCCATTCGAGTGCAATCTTTGCCAACCCGCTCTCGGCCTCACGATAGCCTCCACCGACGTCGCAGTGCACACCAGGAAACCACACCTGCTTCAAGTCTTTAGGTCCATGCGGGCGGGCGGGGTCCGTGCGCGGGCGCCAGAGATTATTGCGAAAAAATGCACGATGCTCATCAATCGAAACTGCGTGCCTGGCGAATTGAATGTCCGGATTGTCTGAAACGTACGGCAGCCGCAAGGGATTCTCAATCCATCCCACCGAGCTCACAGTGTCCCACACCCCCACAAACCACGGTCTGCAATCGGTGCGAGACATCGTCCCGCGGAATTTGTGCGCCAGATCAAAATATCTGTTCATCGCTTCTTGCTGTTTTTCGTCGCCCTTTTCGGCTCGATCAATCCCCATCATCATTCGAACCGCGTATGGCACCAAAGGTTCGTTCCCCTTGCGAATGAGCCCGTACATGTGCAATAAGGAGCAGACTGCTCGCACGGTGTAGGCTCCACGGCTAAAGCCGAACAAAAACAACCTATCGTCCTCCTGGTAGTTCTCCATGAGAAATGAATAGGCATCGCGAATGTCATTCGCGAGCCCATAGCCGAGCGCTTTACCCAACAACTTCGTAACTTGGCGGGATAATGTGGTGAGTGCGCCCGCGGGCTCCATGGTCCCGAGCCCGGGATGATAAAACGTCACCTGCTTGGCTTGGTCCTGATTCAGAACGTAATAGAGTTTCACTACGTTGGTGTTGTCTTCAGCAAATTCATTGGCCGTGCCATCACAACAGATCACTATATTCCTCGGCATCGTCTTCCACTCCGTGGACCTACGAACCTATCTCTCATCGCCTCTGATTATTTTTCTGCCATCGCAACCGATCAGGCGGGTCTCGGCCCTTCCGAGACTTCAAACGCAGGAAGCAAAAAGAGATTCTCATGAGGCCTCTATTCAATCCAGGCGGAATATGTCATTTCGGCGGGGCCGCGGTAGGAGCTGTACCGCCAGCAATGAGGCTAGTCAGGCTCTCCGAAAGGCCGGCATCGTTCACCACATAAAAGAGGCCTCCTCGTCCGTTTTGACTGCTAGAGCAGTTCGGACCGGAAGCCGTCCCCTGTTGATTCATGTCGCCGAAAATCGAATAATGTTTGTCCCCCCCGGTCGATACTCCAACTTTGGCATGATTAAAATTTGTTCCTGGACCTCCGGTCAGGCCGAATTCCTTCCCGGCCCAATGTCCCGTCGTGGCAATTTCCACGGGTCCCGGCTTCGGGAGCGAATCGTCCCAACAAGCGATGGTTGTCGATGACGTGGTGGTATAGATCATCGGCTTCGTCCACCACGTTGCGGCTCTCAGAGGAACGCCTCCGAGAATGGCCGAGACCAGCTGCCACGGTGGAACGTTGAGATCTGAGGGCTTGGAAATCAGTTCGACGCCGCTCGAAAGCGTCTCCTGCGTGTAGGTTCTACTGTTCGATTTGGCCCCGAGTGCTGCAACCAGGCTCTGAATGTCTGTCGGACCGCCGTTGTTGACCACTTGAGGATTCTTGGGATCGGTCACTACACTGGCATTCCGGAGGGCCGAGAGAACCTTCACAAGATCGTCTTTGGTTAACTTCAAAGCGAAAAAATCTTGGCTTACTTGGACATCATTGTCTTTGACGCAACCTAGGGTGTTACCGTCGGTTTTCCGAGGAAACTGTTTGCTCCCCGCCGCTGGCCAAGACGGCGTCGTTACCTGCAAAACAAAGCCTTCACCGGAGTCATTCCACGCGACCATGCCTTTTGAGTGGCCCCAGGGACCACTGCAACTTTTGCTGCATCCATTGATTTCTGGATCATCGTAAAACTGATCATTCCAGATCACGTAGTGGAATGAATTGTCATAGACCTCCTCGAAGGTGGCGCCGATTGGATCGGCTGTTGTGTCACCCGCACAATGATTTCCCTCTTGAAGCGTGTCCACTTCGCTGCTTGCATAAACGGACCGCTGGCTAAATGCTCTGTAGTTCTGGACTTCGCCGCCAAACGGACAGGTTCTCGTGGCTCCGCCACTACAGCCAGGAAAGACCGACGAATTGAACTTAAAAACGAACCACCAGTTAACCGGGTGTCCCCTCGTCAAAAGTGGGGTTGGGATTTCTTGTGCACCTTCGGCTGGCCCTCCTGCCGGTGCTGACTTCGAAGCTGACTTCGAAATGGTTGCTTCCGCGTTAATTCGGATGTTTCGGCCCCATACATAACCAGTCTTTCCGTCCGAAGTTTTCACGCGGTAATAGCCACCGGTTGGGCCCGGTTGGAGCAGCTGAATATGGGTTCCTGACGTTAGCTTGGTGCTGGGGTCTCGATCGTTCGACGGACTAGGCCGAAGGTTGACATTCCGCGTCACAACGGCTGTTTGTGCCGAAGCGAAGCCGGCTAATAGCGCTGAGAACAGCAAAAAACTAAGTATTCTCTTCATGTACGCCCTCCTAGGAAAGCGTTCTTGTTTTTATCTGGGCCCGATACGAGACGTTGGTCAGTGCTCGACGTATTGCGTCTCATGAGGACACCCGGAGCTTATGATCAGTGACTTGGTACTCCCTGTTTGGCGAGTACTTCTGAATTAATGAAGGTCACCACCGCCGTTGTCTCGGCAGCGGTTCTCCGGGTGACCTCCGCGTGAAACACTCCTTTACCAGCCGGGGGCGCCCATCCGAAATTACGCACGTCCCAAGAGCCGGTCGGCAACACAGTGGGATCGATTCCCGGAATATCCTTAGTATTCAGTAGCTCGATGGTGCGTCGAGTCTCTGTATGACAGCTTACGCAATCGGTGTTGAAAAAATGGCTCTTCCCGGGATCGGCGATCACGTCGAGAATTTGCTTTGTTTTGTCAGCCGGGGGCGGCGGATCGACGAAAAGGTCTGCTGTCGAAACCCCGGTCCGCTGGGCAATGGGCAGGCCGCCGGGCGCGGCAGCGTTCTTGCAAGTAATCTGGTTGAGATTATTTGTGTGGGGTTCCGGAACTACACGAGGAACATTACCCTCTGGCTGCAGCATCTGCGCGAATTGCTTACCATCGAGCGTGGGGCCGTGTACAGCGCAGAATCCTCCTTTCGGGCAGTTTGGATCGAAACCGGGAGGCACCTCTGCCATTGACAAGAATATCCATGGTTTATGTGCTCCCGCAGGGAGCCCGGCAATAGCCATGGCATGTAAGCGCGCGCTCGAAATATATTTTTCGAGCAATGACTTTATCTCCTGGCGAACATTACTTTCAGTCGTCGTGTCCACCAGTCCCGGGTGAACACCCAGAGGAAAGTCAGACGTCGTGACTTTGTGTTCGCCGAGCTGCCCGCTGCCCAACTTCGTTCGCAAAGTGGCGAGGTCCGCGACAATTTTGTTGAAGGTGGCGAGATCGGGTGATCCGAGTGGCAGACACCCAGCCTGCGCGGGAGTGGTAGGAGAGTTGAAATCAAAAATCAGATGTCCCGCGATATCGAGCACATTGGGCGTGCCATCCGGATTGCGCGTCACGGGTTGGATGATAAGGCGAATCTCCGGTAATTGCCCGAATTGCGCGCGAATCTCGTTCGAGAGGCCCGGCGCTCCGGCATCGATGCGTATGCCCGCGACGAACCAAGCGTCTATCGATTGCGCCTCGGCGGGCAAGCCAATACCAACCTGTGAGCCAGCGACCTGCGCCGCGGGGCCATTGGCAATCTCGATGAATTGCTGGAAGACTGAATAGGGCCAAACAAGATCGCGCTTTGTCGGATCCTGAGGGTTCTGCGTAGTGAGGTCGCGAACCGCGATCAATTTGGCGAAATCCTCGGCTCTCGTCGGTGGTGGAAACAGCAAAGACACATCGTTAGCCGAGAGCGGTGCGATGAACTGGGCAGGCACGGCACCCACAGCGGCTGCGCGCCCGTGCCAAAACGAAGTGGAACATACACCGCCGGCTATCAGAACTCCGATTAATCCAAGTCTTAGGTATCTGAAGGAAAATATCCGAGAAGTATCCACGAGGTAGCCCTCCTAAACTCGAAACCGATTTTTCTCAAAAAGCACCGCCGATACAACTACAACATCTTGAGATACTCGATAATCGCCCAGCGATCTTCGTCGCTAAGCTCAGGACCAATAACACCTTTGCCCGGGGTATTTCGGAATTCATGGCCCGCATTCGAATTGCCCGGATGCGGATCGCCTGGTTGATCAGTGCGAAATTCAAAGCCACCCTTTAACTTCGCCGTGCTGTATCCGACGTTTTTAGGATCGAACTCGCGGCTGCCAACATAGAAAGTCTTATCCCGTCGGTCTGCAGGGAGCAGCATCTGATACAGACTCGGGACCGATCCGTTGTGCAGGAACGGTGGCGTGGACCAAAGACCGCCCAGAGGCCGCGCCCGGTAGGCCAGGGGTGCATCTACCCCGTCGTCACGAAAGCCATTCCATTCCATTCGTTGCTCTGCTGACAAGCCGAGCGCGTCGTAGTTCATGTCGCGAATCTTCCCGGTCACCGCACGAAGCCCTACTTTCGCAGGCACCGTCCCTAACCCCAAAGCGTCCGCAACCGCCGTACGTTGCGCCCAATCTGTGGCTTCTCTGGGGTCGGTACCGATCTCATCCAGCGGAATAACATTGAGTTTCAAAAACCTCTTGCCGTCCAAGCCTGCTTCCCAGTATTTGGGATCCTGAATCTCCGGCGAATTCAGCGGCGGCAAATGGCAGTGCTGACAACGCTGTTTGTAAAGCTCCGCGCCTTTCTGTGCCTTGGCTTGGTCGATAGTCCCGAAGACTTCTGCTGGCCAGGTAGGCGGTTGCAGCCCGGCAAACGCAGTTGGACCGGCGAGCAATCCTTCCATCTCCCACAGATTTTTCACATTCACCGTCGAACGATAGAGCTTGGCTGGATCGGTGAGATTGACCCGGGCGCGAACGCCCAGCGCCTCGCCAATGTTTCTCACCATGGGCTGCTGAATCGAAGCGTTGTATTGCACCCAGGCAAACCAGCTTGTGTACCAGATGGGGGGAAAGTTGGCGGGAGCATCCGCGACCCGCGGATTCGCGTTGTTCAACTCGGTGCCGAAAACATAGTTACCGATGCGGCCGAGCGCGTCGGTGCGTCCGAACCCTCCAGCAGCCTGGTAGAGGTTGCCCGCGTCTGCCGCGTGTTTCTCCGCCAGGCCCGTGTTCAGAAACGCTTCGAATTCCTGCCGCAGCTTACTCTTGGCATCATCGGACGCGTCGTCGCCAAGAACGGCTCGGGCAAGACGATCGAAGCGGAAAGGGATCTTGTCGGCGAATGCCACCGCGTATCCGAGTTCAGTCTGGAACGATGCCAGATCTACCGTCGCGGATCCACCGTCGACGCGGATTCCCTTGCCTTTGTATTCCAACTGGCCGGTGTGGCAAGCGGCACAGGTCAATCCAACAACGTCCACCGTTTCACCGCTCTTGGGATCGACCACCCGGTCCTTGGCAAAACCCACAGGCAGTCCGTCGGGGTTCTGCGGGCTTGCGGCATCGGGCAGGAAACCGAAGCGCGCCAGATAGGCGGTGTCGGTAAACTTGGGAACTGTTCCGAAAAGCTTCACCTTAGGCTGCTCCAGTGCGAGGAACCATTTGTAGGGCAACAGTTCCGCCCCTTGCGCCGTGTGATAGAACCAAGCCCGCTGATCCGGGGACCAGTTCTGCTTTCCAAACTGCACTTCGACTGGTTTGAACGCCGGCATTTTTTCGCTCGGCCGAGTCACAAAGATGGCTTGTAATTGTGAGCGACCGATTATCACGATCGCGCAACAGGCTGCAAGAGCTAGTAACCAAGGGAGACGCTTGGATCGGATGGTCATAGGAGTTCGTCTTTAGGCGGTCACTTCGCGGCTTTAGTTATTTAGAAACCCACGCCCTGGGCTTTGGTGTACGCTTTTTGTTCGCCTTCAGTAATTCTACTCAGTCCTTCGCCATGAATTCCACTTTGACTGGCTCTCTTACTTTTTTCTTGGCCTCAAACGAAATACGCTCACCGTCGCGAGTTTTGAATTTGACCGGCACCTCTTCCCGGATTGTCCGGTGGGCCTTGAATTTCACTTCGTGTTTCTTGTTGGCCATGACTAATCTCCGCTTGATTGGAATCGGGAACTGCATTATGATCGCCTATAAGCAACCCATCGCAATTATGCGACGGATGCGCCACTGTCGTCAATGCTTTTTTACAACGGGTTGGGAATAATGGACGATCGGCTCATCGATCTAAAGAAATTGGGTTCCACCATTCGTTTTTTGCGCCATGGGAAGGGCTGGGCTCTTGCAGAGTTGGCAGATAAGTCCGGGGTTTCCAAGGCTTATATTTCAGACCTAGAAAACGGCGCAGCAGGTAAACCGAACATCCAATACGTATTCAATGTCGCCGTGGCCTTGGATGCCACGTTGGACGAGTTGTTGAAGGGTGCGACAGCTAAAGACCAGCGCACGAAGAAGAGGACGTCAGCAGAGGACTTACCTCCCGGATTGACCGATCTTCAACAAGAATTGGAGTTATCGGACGATGAAGTCGAGATGCTGGCACAAGTGCATTTTCGAGGGAATCGGCCAAGAGATGCGGAAGGATGGCGGTTTGTTCTTCAGGCCATAAGAATGGCAGGTGAGCAAAACCGCCAGAAATAAAAGTATGGAAACTCTTCGGATCGGCGGTCGGCGGTACTCGGACCCCGATGTTATCTCGCTTTGCCAACAAACTGGTGCGTTGATTGATCCACGTTCAACCGTCGTCCCTATGGCGCGGTCACTGCTAGGAAAAATCAACGGATTTCCGGGTGTGCCTCAAGACCCACTGGAGCGGCTCAAGATTATTGCATCACTTGCCGGTATAAAGATCCAAGCGATGGACATGGATCGCCTGCAAAAAGAGAAGCGCGACGCAGCCCTGTTTCCGACACCCTCGGGTTTGAAGGTGCTGTACAACCCCAATCGTCCAAAACCCCGAGTTGTGTTCACGATCGCTCATGAAGTGATACACACCTTTTTCCCTAATAGCACCAGCGGAACTCGTTTCAGATCAATTACCCATCCCGACTCTCGCGAGGCAAATGAGCTCGAGCGATTGTGCGATCTCGGGGCCGCCGAATTGGTGATGCCTCTGGAAGACTTCCAACGCGAAGCGAACGGTACATACAGTCTGACACGCGTTGAAAAATTGGCCTCCCATTTCGGTACCTCCTTTGAAGCGACCACATTCCGCCTTTCGAGTGCTCATCCCGGTTTCGCGGTTGCAGGATTGCTCCGGTACCGCTACACACTGGATGAAGAACGACGACTGCACAAGAACTCGAAACAGCGGCTTCTGTTTTCCAGCCCGCCCCTGCCGTCAGCAGAACCCGCAGAAAAGAAATATCGACGCCAGTCCCTGCACATGTCCTCGAACTGCGAAGACGAGCATTTGATCCGGTGGAACAAGTCTTTCGACCGAACCTCCGTCGTATATAAGGCGAGGGAAGGTGGCGTTCATCGCGCAGTCGAAAGCCTGCCAAACCAGTCCGGTTTGTATGGTCAACTTGAAGCTGTGCTCTCCCCTTTTCAAAGGGAAGAAGCGGATGGACGATTCAAAGACGTCCTATTCTTTTGGCAACACATAACCCAATAATTATTTGGCGTACACACCGTCAATCTTCTTCATGATTCGCTCTGCCCAACGGAACCGCAGCCGCGATCATCGCATCGGTCCTCGGGCTGCCCTGTGGTCCACCGAATAGATCATCCGCAGTCTTCAGATGCCGAGCCACCAGGATTCCCGCCACAATCGCCAGCACGCGCTTGCACCCTTCACCCACCCCCGCGGGTTAGCATATTCGCCGTTTGTTCGTCCACACTCTCCGGCTATTGCGGGAACATAAGTGCCCTGCTGTATGATCTCAATCGAAGGCCAACTACAAGATTTGGCAAGACTTGCTTTTGAGGGGGAGCAAGTCACTCCGATTCAGGGAGAGGACTATGCACCCTATGCGCCCTTCGCGGCAGTTTGTCCACGCTAACTCCAGCGGTAATCCTGCTCTCAGCGGATCATTTCTCAGAAACAGTCTCCCCCAGCCGGCGAGGCACGTATTCGCACCACGGTGGAATTGCCAATGGCTTTGAAGAGGCGAACTTATGCCAATCAAAATCTCAGTCGCTGGTCTCGCCAAGTTCATGAACGCCACATCCTTTCGTCAACGAAGACTACTCCGGGACTACAAGTTTCCATTCAACAAGGACGGCACGAGAAAGCCGCAGATCGTGAGGTATAGCGAGGCAAGAGCGACAATTCAGAAATATCATCAGAGCGACAATGACGTCACCGTACTCCTGGATGCTGTTGAGGCACTGAAGAAAAAAGCTGCCGACCATCCGGAGAAAGACCAAAGCAGGCTCCAAGACAACATACGAGCTATCAGAACTTACATGAAGTACTTTCAGCGTAACGAATTCACCGTCTTGGCGAACCCGCGTCCAAAGTACGTCCACGGAGATGTTTATGTCTCGGCTACTCCGGACCTTTATGTCGAGGACAATGGTGCGAAGAAACTCATCAAGCTGGACTTCAGTGCGACCGCACCGAACGACGAAGTGATCAGCATCATTCTCAAAGTCATGCACGAGGCAGCGATGGTGGAAGAACTTGGAGTCAAGCCAGCAGATGTGATCTATTTGGACGTATCTCGGCAGCAGCAATTTACGGGTAAAAAGCTGAACAAGCAATTGAAGCGTGACATCGATGCAGCGTGCGAAACGATCGAGGATATCTGGCCCAGAGTGAAACAGTTCTGAGACCGCGAAATGTGTCTTTCAAGGCGGTCGGTCGAGTGATTCTGTATTCTCGGAGAAACATTTGGAATGGCAACTGCTCCCAAAGCACTTCCTCCCATCATCGGCCAGTCAGGTGATGTCGGCTCGCGAGCCGTGGTCCTAGGGTCGAATTCGAACGAACTCGTTTTTGCCGTTGTGGGGCACGCTGGGTCTGGGACTACGCTGATTGCTCAGGCACTCAAAGCCGTATTGGGCGAAACGTCATTCAGTGGGAACAGGTTTGAGGTCGAGATATTGAAAGCGCGGGAGGTCATCAAGGCTTGGGCCGAGCGGCATGATGAAAAACTGCCAATCTCGCGTTCTGACGGCGAACGGTACATCGAGGACGTCAGGATCTATCAGGATTTGGGTGACAAGATGCGTGGGCAAGTAACTTCAAGCGGCGAGCAGGATCATGCCGCAGTGGCTCGGGAATTAATACTCAATATTCGTGATACGAGAGCCCGAACTTTGAAAGTGAGTGCCGGTCCGGGGCAGCCAGTTGAGCCTGACGGAAAACCCAGAGCCTACATTCTCGACTCTCTACGCCACCCCGCAGAGGTAAATCTACTTCGTGCCATATACGGCGACGCTTTCATTTTGATCGGAGTGGTTTGCGAAGAGGGAAAACGAATAAACAGAATCAGCCACAAGTACAGTGATGCAGGTCATCCGACAGTGAAGAAATTTATGGAGAGAGATGAGGCCGCAAAAGAGAAGAATGGGCAACAGGTGGCGAAGGCCTTTCATCTCAGCGATTTCTTTGTGGACAATACTGTGGATCGAACCTTGGCTGACGCTGTCACGGGGAATGAACACTGGGTAGTCGTAGAGGATCTTTCGCGCTTCATTAAAATTCTCACTCATTCTGAGCTCGTCAGGCCGAGAATCGGGGAAACGGCCATGCACCATGCCAACAGCGCGAAAATGCGGAGTGCGTGTTTGTCCCGGCAAGTAGGGGCTGCCCTGGTCGATGCGGAAGGAAACATCGTCGCTACAGGCACGAATGAAGTGCCCAAAGCTGGCGGAGGCGTTTACGGTGAGGGATTCGTCCCAGACGAGCATGAGGGTAGATGTGGCATGCTCCAACCCGAGTCCCAACGATTTTGCCGGAATACTAAGACGCAAAATGAGATTATCGATGACCTTATCGACACCATTGCCGAATTAGAGAAGACGACTCCGGATCGCAAGATTGCGCTTGCGGCGGAATTGAGACGCACTCGGATCGGACTCTTGCTCGAATTTAGCCGCGCCGTCCACGCCGAAATGGACGCAATCCTCTCCGCTGCTCGTCAGGGAGAACGCCTCAGCGGAACACGACTGTTTGTAACCACGTTCCCTTGCCATTACTGCGCTAGGCATATTGTTAGTGCAGGCGTCGATGAAGTGCAGTACATTGAACCCTATCCAAAGAGTCAGGCTCTGGAGTTGCATTCGGACGCAATCCAAGTCGAAGTGACCGGATGGCATCCTCCGAGCGACGGGGGCTCAAGGGTTCTGTTTCGCCCGTTCTCCGGTGTTGCACCTTGCTTCTACAAGAAAGCGTTCTTGAAAGAACGAGATCTGAAGGACAACAACTCAGGAGAGATGAAAATCGGGATGCCGGAATGGGGCCAGCCATGGAGTCTCCGAAAGAACAGCTATATCGAACTCGAAGCGGAACTCAGTAAACTGGGAGATGAGACATGGAAACCAAAACCACCCACGGCTTCAAAGTAATCTCGCAATCTCATCCGACCGATGTGCAAGTATCGCCTGCTCAAACAAGCGGCATTCAACAATCCTTGTTTCCGCTGCGAAGCTGCAGATCGTTAATCTTCGTTTCCCTGCCTGACGTGGATCATCGTGAATTCGTCTCTATTCTCGAAAGTGCAGGGCCGCTGGTTATCGTGGAGTTGCGTAGGATTCCACGATTTGATCTTGGCCCCTTGAATCGGCAATCAATTTTCGATCTGTTTCGTCGATTGGAAGATGTCTATCTGGACTTGGGCACCGAGGAGTCCGAAGGCTCGAATGGAGCAGACTTTTCTTTGAAAGTGCAGAAGGCTCTTCAACGCTATGTCCAGCAGCAACGGCCCTTTCTATTTCTAACCAGCACGGCACAGAACCCGCCCGCGTTGTCGAAGTCTATTTTCGAGTGGCTGCAAAAATCGAACGAACATTGGGAGATTTACGAAGTTCCACATCACAGTGCGAAGTGGGCTGCCGGATTTATTGCATGACGATCGGTCAGAAACATAGTGCAGGGTCACAGAAGATCATGCAATGCCCGCGCTGTGGAAATCGATCTGCGGGCATGAAACAGCATGGCGACCGCTGTCCTTATGCTCCGCACAAGCCCGAGCCGCTGCTTAGGCGCGAACGAACAATGGCTTAGACTTGCTGAAGCACTAAAGACGGGCAAGGTCTTTCTGAATGCGGGCGAGAATCGTGTCCAATGGAATTTGGCCGCGATAGTAGAGGGGAGCGGTCTTTGAGTATTCCGCTTCGAATTGCTTTTTGATGTTCTGGTCTTCGATTGTGAAGGCTCCGCTTTTTGCTACGTCTTGGTCCAAAGATTTGAAACGCTTCTTCTTGTGCGCTAGGTATTCCGGAGTCCCGATGAATTTCTGCACCGCTTCGACGTCGAGAAGTTGATGAATGTCGTAGTAGTGTCTGAGGAAATTCGTTGGGACTTTCCCCGTCCCTTTGAACTGGCCGTATTTTCGAACCACAGCCTGGACCTTTTCCACGAAAGTGTATTCGGGGTTGTAACAGGGAATTTCGAGGGCTCGGTTGTCCGCGTATTGAAGTTTCTTGGCATTGGCGAACTGGACAATCCAAGAAGAGATTGCAGCAGCGCGGTTCGGGGCCGTCTGATCGAAGCCGACTTCTAAGAGAATCCCGTCTTTCAAGCCAGGGATTGAGCCGAAGTGGGTCTCGTAACTTAGCCTGAGGCCGGCGTTTCTCAGCGTCTCGTCATCGTATGTCGTATCCCTCTCGACGGCCGTAATCCCTGGGATATTAATCCTGTCACGCAGCTTTTCGTAAAACAGTCGTCTCGATTCGACGTGTTGGGGCTTCTCGTGATTCGGATTCGTATCGACCTGTAGTCCATCGAAGGGCTCGATGCGAATGTCGATGTCTTCGGAAAAGCGTTGAATGATGCCAAATCCCTTGGAAAGCGAAGTGCCGCCCTTGAGCTCAAAAGCTAAGCCGAGCTGCTTGAGCCCAAAGACGGCGTGCATGATCCAGTAGTCTTTTTCCACGAGTGCGGGATCATTGATCTTCTCGCTCTCTGCGACGGTCTCGACGAGAGCCTTGAAATCGGTTCTCTCATGAAGAAAAGACTCAGGCATGTTGCAGCATCTCCTGGAACTTTTTCTGCGTGGAGTATTTGCCGTAGAGAGAGACTGCCCGTGAAAGCTTTCTCGGGTCCATCTCCTTGGCCTTTTCGCGAACGCGAGAAAGGACGGCCCCGCGATCCTCAGCAAGTTGGTCTAATTCATTAACGAGATCGACGAGCAGAAACTCGGGAGATAGCTGTCTTGGAACGTTGAATCGGCGCTCGAAAGTGACCATTCGGTTGCCGAGCGGAAATGTCCCATGCCGTTTCTGATTGTAGACAACCCGTTTGTTGTAGAGCTGCGTTGTCCCAAGTCCCAACTGGTTATAGGCATTCGGGGAGGTCAGGACAAAACGATCCGTCTTCAAGAACGCTTTCACCAGCTCGTGCTCATCTGCCGGAGCCTCTCCAAATTCAAATTTACGCGGGCTGTAGTACAAGCCGGTACGGAGTTTCTGGAGGGTCCCGTCGACGGTGAGTTCTTTGAGGTGTCGATCGACACTGTGAGACCAGGGCAGAAGGTCTTCCCGGCGGTAGACACGTCCAGGGCGCAGATGTCGCCTCAACTGTTCAAGTGTGCTCGGCCGCATTTTCTGATCCTCCATAGTTATGTTATTCCTGGGGATTAAGATTGTCAAGTATTTTAATAAAATATCATGCATAATAGCATACAACAGCTTATTTATCTATGGCTTGAAAGCAAGCCAATGCAGACTATAGCGACTCGCCCGAAGTAAGGTGCCGGCAGAAACAAATCATCGAGCAGTCGCGCTCTATGCTATTGGGATCAACGGCTTATAAGATTCTGCAGACAGTGTCTGCAGAATCTCTGCCTCCGGCGATGCGGGCGGATAGAGCTCATCGCGACTTTTCCATCTCAAACAGTTGGCATTATTAGAGCCCTAGCCCGATTCCCTGTCCTTCCACCAAGAGTGATCAGTCATAACGTGCGGTTCATTGCGCTGTCTCGCCCGCCCGTGGACCGAGTATCCGTCCCAGAGCCATCCTGTCGACTACCGTTGCTGCGGAATCTTCGAGGTAATAGCGCAGTAGTGACACGGTGTCTCCGTCGGCCGCTTCAATCCTGTCCAAGTGACATGACAGACATTGCATCGATGTCTTCGCCGACAACAGCAGATTGCGAACCAGCAAATGTGGTGAAACCACGTTGCCGAGTTGTTCATCGGACAGAACTCCATTGTGAGAGCTTTCGCAGGCCACAACCAAATCGAAAGTTCGCCGAGGTAGACCGTCGCTCGCACGCCCTCGACCTCTACCTCCCCTGCTGATTGCGGCCCGCAGAAACGGACGAGTGGATAAAAGCGCTCTCGTATCAGTTGCACAATATGCTTGTTCATCAGTGCCCCTCCGCCTTATTTGATCGATCCGATTCTTGCTATTAGTAATGAGCGGCTTTTCCATGTCTGCGCTTGTCGACGTTTAGAGACTAATTCCGTGGCCGTTGAAGTTGAGTCCGCTGCTGGTAGGAGACTGTGCGTTTTCTGCGACAGACTGCGTGCGCGAGTGGCTCGCGTCTTGAAGCGCATTTTCGCGGCTGATGGGCTGGGCGTGCCGGTCGAAGAACTGGCCTTGGCTGTCGATGTGCAACCAACGGTGGGTTTCAGGATGTTGGTAGCTCTGGATGCCGTCGGTTTCGCGTTGCCACTTATAACCGTGAGCTTCCGTTTCAAGAGCTGTTTCGATGGGAGCGTACTGGCGGTTGCGCTCGCCTTGTTCGGGGGCGAGGTGAGATTGTTGTTCCGGCTGCAATTCATTGTGGTGTTGCATAGTGTGCTCCTTCGGAGTTTGGGAATGTGAATGCGCAGCGGGTGCCTCGTAAAAATCGAGGGCTGAGGTTTTGCTCACATCGGTGCTGAGGCGATTGGCAAGCGTCGCGGCATCATTGGTGTAAATGTGGGCGTCCTCGGACGCGCGGGAGACGGAGACGTAGGCAAAGCGGGGGTTGAGCAGTTCGGAAAACGTATTGGTGTCCATATTGACGAGGACGCGGTTTTCGGTCAAACCCTGGGAACTATGGCTGGTAACGGCATAGCCGTGATCGAAATGTCGCATCCGAGCGGGGTCAAAAGTGACAGTTCTTCCGTCATCCATTTTGACGGTCAAGCGATTGTCATTGCCGATGGCTTCGATCCGGCCGCGATCACGGTTGTGCACGTCGAGATCCTTATTATTGTGCGTGAACTGGATGCGATCACCGGTGGAGAACTCGCCCGGAAGGTTGGTGTAAACATTCACTCCGCGCAAGCGCTGCGGATCGTAG
>Ga0302326_10004501_pt1 | contig 32230 bp, 25 predicted proteins | sample Palsa_T0_3_FD_202264 | JGI IMG/M metagenome (GOLD analysis project Ga0302326, IMG submission 202264) | Peat permafrost microbial communities from Stordalen Mire near Abisko, Sweden - Palsa_T0_3 | ecosystem: Environmental > Terrestrial > Soil > Palsa > Peat permafrost | place: Sweden: Abisko...
TTTGAGCGCTGCGGCCGTGGCGCCTGCCTCGCCGTGTGCGATGCCGGCGTCGAGCCGGGAGCGCAGGGAACGTGCTGCGTCGATGTTACGCGCGACGCGGCGACCGCGATGCCGCGAGAGGCGCCCATGCTGCACCTTCAGCTCGTTGAGGCGCTCGGCGGCATCGTAAGTCGCGTCGACCAGCTCCCGGCGAGTCATCCACCTGGTCTCATAATTCAGGATGTGCTCCCAGGTCGGCTGAATCAGCAGCTGACGGTGCTCCTCGAGAGTGTGAGCAAACAGGCGGTAGCCGAATCGCTCGGGCTCCTCAAAGCCCCGGCTACCGGGATCGATGAACGGGCCCATGGGGGAAATGAAGCACGACAACCGCTTGTCTCCGAGTTCGAACAAGTGCCCGCAGTACTCGACCGTGTCCCGTACCGATGCGGTGGTCTGTGCCGGCAAGCCGATCATGAAGAAGATATCGATGCGTATGCAGCGCAGGCGTAGCGCTTCCTTGAACAAGGCTTCCATGTCATCGGTGGTGTAGCCAGACTCACCCTCCTGGGCGTCGCGGACTGGCTGCTCATGGCTCTCGGGACTGAACTCCATGCTCCAGTTGCGCACGCAGCGATCGATGTCCTGCAGGAACTTCGCCGGCGGCAACGCGAAGAACTCGAAGACGATCGTGTTCGGCACGTCTGCATTGCGCAAGCGTTCCAGGACCTCTGCCGCGTGTTCGGGACCGGCCATCAGCAGGTCGCCGACCAGGATAACTGGGCCGTGCGACAGACGGCAGATCGCTTCCAAGTTGGCAACCAGGCTCGCGGGGCTGCGGTAAACGGGCCTTTGCCGCTTGGTCAGTTGCGTGCAGCTGGTGTGCGAGCTGCCGCAGGTGACGCATTCGAAGGCGCAGCCCTTGACCGTAAACACCGTCGTGATCGGATTGTTCCACCAGCCGTTGAACGGCAGGGTACTTTCCAGGTCACCGTAGCGCAGCACCATCTCGACCATCAGGTCGGGCCTCAGGTCAACGTAATCCAGGCTCATCGGCACGAACGTCAGGGGATTGACATGTACGCCGCCGGCATCCTTCCACGTGAGATTCGGAATCTTATCGACAGCTTCACCGTTCTGCAGCGCGATGAGCAGCTGATGCAACGGGGGCTCGGTGCTGTCGCCGCGCAGGACGAAATCTACCTGCGGGTAAGTGATCAATTCGCGATGAAAATACGAGGACGACAGGCCGCCCATGATGATCGGTACGTTCGGGTATAACTCCTTCGCGATCCGGGCGACTTCCAGGGCGCCATGAGCATGCGGCAGCCAATGCAGGTCGATACCGATCGCCTTGGGCTTCTGGCGAGAGAGGAAGCGGGGTACGTCGAACCGGCGGCTATTGATCATGCGTAGCGCGAGATTGACGATCCGTACCTTCATGCCTCGATCGTGCAGATAGCTGGCGATGGTAAGGAATCCGAGCGGGTACATTTCGAACACGGTGGAGGAGGGCACCATGTCGCTCACCGGTCCATAGAGGATGGCCCGTTCCCGGAAATCGTAGACGCTCGGGGCATGCAGAAGCAGCAGATCCGTCACTGCACACGAACCCGGATCAACTCCTTACCGTCCGGATCGAGGACGTGAACAGCGCAGGCGAGACAGGGATCGAAGCTGTGGATCGTGCGCAGGATCTCGAGCGGCTGTTTTGGATCGATCAGACGGTGTCCTTTGAGCGCCGCCTCGTAGGGTCCATCAATCCCAGCCGCATCGCGCGGGCCGGCATTCCAGGTGGTCGGCACCACGGCCTGATAATTCGATATCTTGCCATCGTCGATGACGATCCAATGTGCCAGAGAGCCGCGGGGTGCCTCGACAAATCCGACGCCTTCGGCATGCCGCGGCCACGTCGATGGCTCCCAGAGTGCCGAGTTAAAGGTGCGCACATCGCCAGCCTTGATGTTGGCCATGAGACTGTCGTACCACTGCGGCATCGCATCGGCGAAGATCTTGCATTCCAGCGCACGCGCGGCCGTGCGGCCCATCGTGGAAAACAGCGCTTGCAGCGGCAGGTTGAGTTGGGCAAGCGCCTTGTTGGCAAGATCCCGCGTCGGCTCATGGCCGCCGGCGTACAACATGAGCACGCGCGCCAGCGGCCCGGTCTCCATGGCGTGACCCTTCCAGCGCGGGGATTTCAGCCAGGAATAGCTCGCCGAGGTGTCCAGATGTGCGTACGGAGGCGTCGGTCCGGAGTAGCTCAAGCGCGTTTCGCCCTTATAGGGATGCAGACCCGTATCCTTGCCGCCGGCATAGTCGTACCATGAATGCGACACGAATTCCTGGATGTCCTGTTCCGCCGTCAGGTCGACTTCATGGATCTGGGAGAGGTCGCGACCGAGAATCGCACCGCGCGGCACCAGGAAGGTCTTCGGGTCCTGGCTGCCGGTCGCGGGGAAATCACCGTAGGTCAGGAAGTTGCCGGTGCCCTCGCCGTAGCCGGTTTTGAACCAATCCTTGTAAAACGAGGCGATCGCCAGAGTATCCGGCAAATAGACCTGGTCCACGAACAGACGCATCTGCTCGATGATCTCCGCCACCTTCTGCAGCCCGACCTCATTGACCGCGGTCGACCCGGTCCCGGCGCCGGCGTGAACGCTGATGGCGGAGGGAGCGCCGCCCACCAGGACGTTTGGGTGCGGATTCTTGCCGCCGAAGATGGTCTGCAGCTGCGCCACCTGGCGCTGCCAGGCGAGCGCATCGAGATAGTGCGCCACGGCCATTAGGTTCGCTTCGGGCGGCAGCGCGTACCCGGGATTGCCCCAGTAGGCGTTAGCGAAGATGCCAAGCTGACCTGATTCGACCAGTTTCTTGACGCGATCCTGTACGTCGGCGAAATAACCGGGCGAGGAGCGCGCGTAGCTCGAGATCGACTGCGCGAGCGCCGAGGTCGCCTTCGGATCGGCCTTCAGTGCCGACACGACGTCCACCCAATCGAGCGCGTGCAAGTGATAGAAGTGCATCACATGATCGTGCACGAACTGCGTGCCGATCATCAGGTTGCGAATGAGCTGGGCGTTGGCGGGGATCTCGTATTGCAACGCATTTTCGACAGCACGTACCGAGGCGATCCCATGGACGAGGGTGCATACGCCGCAGATGCGCTGCGCAAACGCCCAGGCATCGCGCGGATCGCGCCCTTGCAGAATGATTTCGATGCCGCGCACCATCGTGCCGGAACTCGATGCCCGTGTGATCACCGAGCCATCGAATTCCGCCTCGATGCGCAGGTGCCCTTCGATCCGAGTGACCGGATCGACGACGATGGTTTGGGCATTCATGCCCCCGCTCCCACGAGGTTATCGGCAATCAGTTCCAATAGGCTTTGCGGCGTCTTCTGCCAGTCGAAATGAGCCTGCGCGTCATCGAAGGTCCGCCGGCAGTCCGAGCAGCTCGTCAGGAATGTCTTGGCGCCGGTGTCGTCGATCTCACGCAGCTTGTTCTCCATGGTCCGGTGGCGCAGCGGCGCCGCACGCTCAATGTCGAGCACACCGCCGCCACCCCCGCAGCAGAAGCTGAACCCGCCGTGATTTTTCATTTCGTGCAGTTCGATGCCCATCGCCTTCATGAGCGCTCGCGGCGCATCGTTGATGCCTCCCTTGCGCACCGACTCGCAGGGATCCTGGAATGTTGTCGCGCCGAGCGCGGCGGCACGCAGCTTCAGACGGCCGGCGTGCAGCTGGTCGGCCAGGAATTCGGTCACTTGAAGAACCCGGAAGGGCAGCGGTTTTCCGTACAGATCGGCCGCTTCCCAGCGCAGTGCGGCATAGGCGTGACCGCATTCAGGTACCAGTAAGACCCTGGCCTTGCAGGCGATAGCCTGATCGATCAGGCGCCGGCTGATCTCGCGCTGCCAAGCTTTGCCGCCAGCGTAATAGCCGTAATTCTCGGCCACCAGTCCGTCGCTGCGAAACGTGCATGACACTCCCAGATGCTGCATCACGCGGGCCAGCGCGGCCACGGCGGCGGGGTAATGCTCGATATCGGTCCTGGGCACGCACAACATGAGCTCTACGTCGGGTTTATCCAGCGGAATATCGACGCCGAATTGCGCACCGATCGCCAGCAGTCGCTCTCGATAGGGCTCTGCGCTCGACTCGGGCTGGCCGGTCAGCTGTTGGTGCGCGGCCTTCTGATAGAGCTCCTTCGGCGCCAGCCCCGCCTCGAACATCGCGTGGCGCGCCTGCTCGATCAGCGCGGCAACGTCAATACCCATCGGACAGATCAGGCTGCAACGACCGCACATATTGCAGCTGTCGAACAACAGATGCTGCCACTGTGCCAGTTGGTCCGCGGTGACCTCACGCTTCAGACCCAGCAGCCGGAACAGCGGCGCGAATGCGCTCGCCTCGCGTTTGTACGCCTGCTTGAACGGCTCCACCTTCCAGATGGGCGTGTACTGCGGATCCTCGGTCGCAATATAGAAATGACAGGCATCCGCGCAGATGCCGCAGTGGATGCAGGACTCGAGCCGAAAGGCGCTTAGCGCGCCGATCTCGCGCGCAAAGCCGCTCATGGCGCCGGCCACACGTGCTTCGGGGCTGCGATTCTCCGCGGGTGCGAGATTGGCGCCGACAATGCCTGCCGGGGTGCTCATGAGGTGGCTCCTTTGCGCGCGAGTATCGCGCCGTTGATGGCGCGGGACGGAAAGATATAAAAGGCGTGCATGAGCTTGCCGAACGGGAACCACAGCAACAGCACGTCGACACTCAGGATGTGCAGCGCAAGCAACGTCTGGTAAGGAGCCCCGATGTGAGCAGTGGCCGCAAGTCCCGTGACGATCACCAGCATGGTAATGAACCAACTGAAATAATCGTCGAAATTGGACAGCATGCGCATCACCGGGTTGGTGACGCGCCGGAAGAGCACCGCAAGAAACAGCGTCAGGGTCAGGACTGAAATTACCGTGATCAGGCTGCTCGGCAGGCCCGGCCAGGTGACGCCAAACAAGCTGCCGAGAAAAGCAATATGCGGCCCGAACAACAGCACGACGGCAAACAGGCCGAGGTGATAGCTGTAGCCGAGGGCTTCCCCCGCGCCGGTGCGGCCGATGAACTCCTGATGCGGCCACGAGCGCGACCCGACCGTGATCAGGCCTCCGGCCAGGAACTTAGCAATCGAGGCGCGCGGCTTGTTCAAATCGCGGTGCACTCGCAAGAGCGTAAAGCCCACGATGCGCCAGGTCACGCCCAGGCAGAATACGACGAGCGCCACCTTCAGCGCCGGCCCGCGGGCCAAACTCAATAGATCCATGTTATTCATCCCCCTTGGATTCACGGCCGATGCCATGCTGCTCGCTGCGGTGTTGTCGCAGGCGGCTGACGCCGGCGGATGCGGCGCCGATCACGGCGCCGGCCGCCGCGGCGGTTGCAGTCACCTCCAAAACCTGGCGTGGTGAAACTTCGCCGGCCTTGCCCCACGCGGCCGCGGACTGGGCGGCGTAGAAGCTGCCCTTATCCCAGAATCCGGGCTCTGAGCAGCCGAGGCAACCGTGTCCCGACTCGATCGGGAAGCTCGTGCCGCCGTTCCACTTCAGCGTCGCGCAGGCGTTGTAAGTGGTCGGCCCCTTGCACCCGAGCTCATACAGGCACCAACCGTTGCGTGCGCCCTCGTCGTCAAAGGACTTGGCGAATTTGCCCTGGTCATAGAATGGCCTCCGGTAGCAGCGGTCGTGAATAGTGTTGCCGAAGAAGACTTTCGGACGTCGGTGCTCGTCCAGATCCGGGACTTTTCCGGTGGCAACGAGCTGCAGCAGCGTGCCGGTGATCACTTCCGGAATAGGAGGGCATCCCGAAACATTGATGATCGGCTTGTCCCCCACGATCGCCGTGACCGGCCACGCCCCGGTCGGATTGGGATCGGCGAACGGAATCCCGCCAAACGAGGAGCACGTGCCCACACAGACGATGGCCGCCGCCCCCTTGGCTGCCTCGCGCAAGGTATCCACGGCGCTGCGGCCGCCGGCCGTGCAGTAGGCGCCGCCGGCGCCGGTCGGCACCGACCCGTCCACGATCAGCACATATTTACCGAAGTTGTCCTGCATGGCCTTGGTCCGGGCAGATTCGGCGGCCTCGCCGGCCGCGGCCATCAGAGTGTCGTCATAGTCCAACGAGATAATGTTGAAAATCAGGTTCTCGATGGTCGGCGCGAACGATCGGGTCAATGATTCCAGGCAGCCGGTGCATTCCTGGAACGACAGATACACCACCGAGGGTCTCGGCGCCTGGCGCAATTGCTCGGCCATCGCCAGTCCCACCGACGGCGGTAGAGCCATGGCCGATGCCGCGGCGGTGCAGAACTTGATGAAACTACGTCGACTGATGCCATGTCGTCGCAACATCTCGCCAACGGTTAGTTCCCCATGATGGCCATGCAACATTTACCCTCCTATGGTGCGCGCGCAGCGGCGGCGGCCGCCAACTGCTCGCGCAGCGCGCTTGCGCCGGAGGCGATCTCGTCGGTCGCACTCATAAGGATCAGCGGCATGCGCGTCACTTCGATCAACTCAGCGATAAGTTCCCCGTTTCGATCGTGGTGTTCCACCCACCAGACTCCCGGCACGCGGGTTTCGCGGATGTTCGAAATTCCTTCCGCAGTCAACGTCGCCTGCACTTCGCCTTCTCCCAGTGCGCGCCGAAGCTCGACACGATCCTGCGCACTCATCGGCAGGCTGCGCAGGTCGATGGCGGCGGGCTCCTCTGCCTTGGCGAGGCGCTCCAGGAGACTGGCCAGTTCGCTGAGGATCGCCGGCACCCCGCCGCCCAAACCGCCGACCAGGGGTGTTGGCTCGATCCGGACCGGGATATCGGCCAGGCGAATCATCGGATTGTCCACCGCTGCAGCAGTGCCTGAGCTAGCCGGGCAGCCTCGGACAACGCCTGAGCAACCGGTGCCGAGAGCGTCTCGCTCCAGTCGATGCGGGCGGGTTGAATGCACAGCAGCGCCCGACGAGGCGGCAGACAGTCCTGGAGCCGCGCCATATCGAGTAGATCAATCAGCCCGACCTCATGAACGGTTCGCCGTCGGCGGTTGTTCAAGAACCCGTCCATGGCTGCGCCCTCGAACAGGCCAATGCTTCCCGCTGCCCCATCGAGATCGGCGGCGTCGATCACCAGCATCGAGTCTGTTGCTTCAATATAGTGCAATAAGCTGAAGCTCAGCGTGCCGCCGTCGACAAACTCCGCGACACTCGGACCGAGATCTGAGCGTAGTCGCTCGATCAGCCTTATCCCCGCGCCGTCGTCACTCAGGAGAATATTGCCGAAACCGAGTACCAGTGCGCGCGAGGTGTCGGGGCGGGTCTGCACCGGCACGCTGGGGAGATTTCCGGCCGGACTGCCTCCGGTCCTGTACTGCCCTAACCCTGATGTCACCACGTAACCTCACTGGATTTCCAAAAATATGAGCATTCACCCGCGCGCCTCGTCTGTGCGTCAGCGAACATAAGACCGGTCGCCACCGTGGTAGGCTCGCTCCGTGCACGAGCTGTCCGTCTGCCAAGCCCTGTTAGCTCAGGTCACTGACATCGCGATGGATCGCGGTGCGAGTGCCGTCCAGCGAATCGCCATCGAAGTGGGGCCACTGTCTGGAATTGAGCCGGATCTACTTGCGAGCGCCTTTGAAGTCCTGCGCACCGGCAGTTGCGCGGCCGAAGCGGTGCTGTCCATTGATTCGCCGACAGTTCGGATCCGCTGTTTGAGTTGCAGTGCACAATCATGCCCCGAGCCTAATCGCCTGGTATGTGCGGCATGCGGCGACTTTCGTACGCGCGTCGAGTCGGGGGACGAATTGCGGCTGTGTCGCGTCGAGCTGGTAGTGCGGGGTCCGTTACCTGCATCTGCTCACCTTTAAACTGAGCGAGAACATAGCGATGTGCCAAACCTGTGGCTGCGGCCTGAATACCGGAAGCGCTCATCGGAGCATGGATCACGGTCACGATCACGATCACAATTCGGCCTTGGCGGTGGACGTGCTCCAGGATCTGCTCGCTGCAAACGATCGGGTGGCGATGCATAACCGCGAGCACTTCGATGAGCACGGCGTGCTTGCGATCAACCTCATGTCCTCGCCAGGGGCCGGGAAAACCGCCTTATTGGAGGCGACCATCGTGGCACTCGGGAAGCGGTATCGCATCGCGGTGATCGAAGGAGACCTGGAGACCGATAATGACGCGGAGCGAATCCGCGCACACGGTGTGCCGGCGTTGCAGATCACGACCGGAACCGCCTGTCATCTGGATGCGCACCTCGTTCATCGAGCGCTGCACGAGTTGCCGCTCTCGGGGCTCGATCTGCTGTTCATCGAAAACGTGGGCAACCTGGTCTGTCCGGCGAGCTTCGATCTCGGCCAGCATCGCAACGTCACTTTGCTCAGCGTGACTGAGGGCGACGACAAGCCGGCCAAGTACCCGGTCATATTTCGCGCCTGCGATCTGGTGGTATTGAGCAAGACCGATCTGCTCGACGTTTTGGACGATTTCGACCCGAGGCGTGCGGCAGCAGCGCTTCGCATGCTGGGCCGCAACACGCCGATGATCAGCACCGCCGCCCGGCGCGCCCCAGCGATAGACCCCTGGGTGGATTGGCTGGAGCAGCAACTGGCCGCGCGGCGATCCGTGACGGCCGCACCGCTGGCACCTATGGCCGCGCGGCTCGGGGCCTAAAGACATGTGCCTGGCTGTTCCGGTACGGGTCGCGGCGCTGCTGGATGACCAATGGGTCGAGATCGAGGTCGGCGGGGTTCGCACGCGCATTTCGATCGCGCTGATCGAGAAGGTTGCGATCGGCGACTATGTGATCGTGCATGCCGGCTTCGCCATCGCGCACCTGGATGTCGAGGAAGCGGAGAGGACGCTGGCCTTGTTCGACGAGATTGCCGCTCACCTGTACGAGCCTGTCGATGCGCTACATTCACGGCTTCCGTGACGGCGCCGCTGCGGCGGGGCTGGCGAGAATCATCGACGCTGCGGTAGATCCAAAGCGCGAATATCATCTGATGGAATTTTGCGGCGGACATACGCATGCCATCTTTCGCTACGGCGTCGAGGACTTGCTGCCCGGCAACATCCACCTCGTACATGGTCCCGGTTGTCCCGTCTGTGTGTTGGCGGTTCCGCGGCTCGATGCCGCCATTGAACTGGCGCGCCAACTCGACGTGACGCTGGCCAGCTACGGCGATATGTTGCGTGTCCCGGGATCGCGTCGGCGAAGTTTGCTCAAGGCGCGCGCCCAAGGCGCGGACGTGCGCATGGTCTACTCCGCCCTTGAAGCCATTGAGCTCGCAGTGGCGCATCCGGAGCGGCAGGTCGTGTTCTTCGCCATCGGGTTCGAGACAACCACACCTGCGACCGCGCATGTGATTCTCGAAGCGCAGCGTCTGGGCCTGCGCAACTTCAGCGTCTACTGCAACCACGTTGTCACGCCCGCTGCGATTCAAAGCATTCTAGACTCGCCCGAAGTTCGCAAGTGGGGACAGGTGCGCGTCGACGGCTTCATAGGGCCCTCACACGTCAGTGCCGTGATCGGCAGCCGACCCTACGAGTATTTCGCCGAGGAATACCAGCGGCCCGTGGTCATCGCTGGGTTCGAGCCGCTCGATGTCATGCAGGCCGTTGGCATGCTGGTGCAGCAACTGAATGGCGGCCGCGCCTGCGTCGAGAATCAGTTCACGCGCGGGGTCAGCCGCGAGGGGAATCGCAAAGCGCAACGTCTGGTCGCCGAGGTCTTTGAACTGCGCCCGAGTTTCGAGTGGCGAGGCCTTGGCGAGCTGCCGTATAGCGGCTTGCGTATCAAGGCCGCCTACGCTGACTTCGATGCCGAACGCCGCTTCGTCATGCCAGCCCATCCGGTGCCGGAGAACGCGGCGTGCCAATGCCCGGCGATTATCCGCGGGGTGAAGAAGCCCACCGACTGCGCGATCTTCGGTACTGTCTGTACGCCACGAGATCCAATCGGCTCATGCATGGTTTCCGCGGAAGGGGCTTGCGCTGCCTATTATAAATACCGTCGCGGTGCAGTACGGGCGGCGCTCTGATGCGTATCCTGTTGCTGGTGCACAGCTTTAACAGCCTGTCGCAACGGCTCTACGTGGAATTGGCGCACGACGGGCACGAATTGTCGCTCGAACTCGACATCCATGATCGGGTCACACGCGAGGCGGTCGCTCTCTGCGAGCCGGATGTGATTCTCGCACCGTTTCTCAAGCGTGCCATTCCGCCGTCGATCTGGCGGCAATATCTGTGTCTCATCGTGCATCCGGGGCCCCCCGGTGATCGCGGTCCATCGGCGCTCGACTGGGCGATTCTGCGCGGAGTGGCGAATTGGGGTGTCACCGTACTGCAGGCGACCGCTGAAATGGACGCGGGCCCGGTCTGGGGCAGCGCATCGTTTCCAATGCGCGTCGCACGCAAGAGCAGCCTGTACCGAAACGAGGTAACCGAGGCAGCTGTCAGCGCCGTGCGAGCAGCGCTCGCCCGCGTGGCTTCCGGAGCAGCTGCGCTCTCCAGCGTCGGTGAGGGTTCACAGCACGGCTGGCAGCCGCCGCTGCGGCAAGCTCAGCGCGCGATCGATTGGAGCCGCGACGATACGGCGACCGTGCTGCGCAAGATCCACGCCGCCGACGGCTTTCCTGGCGTCGAGGATCTGCTGTTCGATCGGTGCTTCAGATTGTTCGATGCACATCCGGAAGACAGCCTCGCTGGGCGACCCGGCATGCTCATTGCCCGCCGCCACGACGCAATTTGCCGCGCCACTCGGGATGGCGCCGTCTGGATTGGTCAGTTGCAGCCTGCAGAAGGATCGCAATCAAGCTTCAAACGTCCTGCAGTACTCGCACTGGGCGCTCTGGCGGAATCATTACCTCACAGCGATGACGAACCGATCGATGCCGGGGACCGTGCTGGCGGTGGCGAAATCCGCTACGAGGAGCGTGGCGCCGTTGGCTATCTGCATTTCGACCTCTACAACGGAGCGCTGAGCGTGCTGCAATGTGAGCGTCTGCGTACCGCCTACGCACGCGCGCGCCGGCGCCCGACCCGAGTCATCGCGCTGATGGGGGGTGCTGACTTCTGGTGTAACGGCATGCATCTGCACTGCATTGAAGCAGACGACAGCCCGGCCGACGCCTCATGGGACAACATCAACCACATCGACGACCTCGCTCACGACATCCTGAGCACCGACACACATTTGACGATCGCGGCACTGCAGGGCAATGCGGCAGCGGGCGGGGTTTTTCTGGCGCTCGCCACCGATCGCGTGCTGGCGCGCAGCGGCGTTGTGCTGAATCCACACTATCGCAATATGGGCAATCTGTACGGATCGGAGTATTGGACCTACACGCTGCCGCGAAGGGTTGGCACGGAGGCGGCGCAGAGGATCATCGCCCGGCGGCTGCCGCTCGGGGTCGCGGAGGCTTGTGCGCTCGGGCTGATCGATGATCACGCGGGGCCCGGTGCGGCCGAGTTTCTGGCGTTCGTGGAAGCCCAAGCCGCCGCGCTTGCCGCAAATGACCAATTCACACGAGCCTTGATCGAAAAACGCGCGCGACGCGCGTGCGATGAGGCTTTGTGCCCGCTCGCGGATTACAGGACTGAAGAGCTTGCGCGAATGCGCATGAATTTCTACGGTTTTGATCCCAGCTATCACATAGCGCGTCATCGATTTGTGCACCGTACGCCGCATGCCTGGACACCACTGCATCTGGCGCGCCACCGCCGGCCACGCTCTGCTGTCCGGCTTGAGCCGGCGAGTGCATGAGTCCTGGCGCCCTCGCAAGTCCGGTGCCGTCAGCCGCTGCATCCGCGAGCGCGGCACGGTGGTTGCGCATCGGCGGCCGCGTGCAGGGTGTTGGCTTTCGGCCATTTGTCTACCGTCTCGCGCAGCTCTTCCACCTCACCGGCTGGGTGCGCAATAACGGCGGTGAGGTCGAGATCTATGCGCAGGGACCGGCGGAGCGCTTACTGGCGTTTGAGCAGGCCTTGTTGACGCGTGCGCCGCCCGCGGCACGCGCGCAGTTGGTCGAAGTGCGATCGGTTCGGATCGAGTCGAACCACGGCTTTCGCATCCTGGCTAGCACTACCGCTACGGTGGCGCACGTACACGTACCTGCAGATCTGTTTACGTGCAATGAATGTCTGACCGAACTGCGGGATCCTGATGCAAGGCGCTACCGCTACCCATTCATCAATTGCACGCAGTGCGGACCGCGTTACACACTCATTCGTGCACTTCCTTACGATCGGTCGAATACCACGTTGGATCGCTTTACGCTGTGCCACGACTGTGCCGCCGAGTACGCCGACCCGCGCGATCGGCGCTTTCATGCCGAGCCGCTGGCCTGCGCCGTCTGTGGTCCGGTACTGGACTGGCACGATGGCGCGCGCAGGATTTGTGGTAATGAGCCTGCGCTGGCCGCGGCACTAGGGGCGCTGCGCGACGGGCAGATCATCGCCATGCGCGGCGTTGGTGGCTATCACCTCCTTTGCGATGCCGCAGATGAAAGCGCAGTCGCCCGTCTGCGGGCGCGCAAAGCTCGGCCGGCGAAGCCGCTCGCGGTCATGGTGCCGTGGCGCGGTCGCGATGGCCTGGACTATGCGCGCAGGTTGGCCGAACTGTCGCCCCTGCAATCCGCTGCCCTGTACGGAGCCGTGCGACCGATCGTGCTTGCAGCACGGCGTCCCAACGCCATGCTCGCCGCCTCGATCGCGCCGGGCCTTCACGAACTGGCACTAATGCTTCCCTATAGTCCACTGCATCATCTGTTACTGGAGGACTTCGGCGCCGCGCTGGTCGCGACCTCCGCCAACCTCAGCGGCGAGCCGGTATTGACGGAACCCGAGGAAGTACAAGCGCGGCTCGCCGACGTCGCTGATGGTTACCTGCATCACGATCGCCCGATCGCACGGCCCGCGGATGATCCGGTCGTCCGAGTGGTCGCTGGAGCCGTGAGACCGGTGCGACTCGGACGTGGTACCGCGCCGCTCGAACTCGACCTGCCATTGTCGGTCCAGGTGCCGACGCTCGCAGTGGGCGCCTTCATGAAAACCACTGTTGCACTGGCCTGGGACCAACGTGCTGTCATTTCTCCCCACATCGGCGAGCTCGGGAGCCCGCGCGGAAGAGCCGTCTTTGCCCAAGTCGTTCGCGATTTGCAGCAGCTCTATGGAGTGCACGCCAAGTGCATAGCGCATGACGGTCATCCGGATTTTCCAAATACGCGCTGGGCGCGCGATTCGGGTCTGCCGACACAGAGCGTTTGGCATCACTTTGCCCATGCGGCGGCGGTGGCCGGCGAATACCCGAGCAACGCGCCATTGCTGTGCTTCACGTGGGACGGGGTTGGCCTCGGGCCGGACCACACTCTCTGGGGCGGTGAGGGCCTGCTGGGCCGACCCGGCGCGTGGCGGCGCGTAGCGAGCTTTCGACCGTTCCGGCTACCGGGCGGGGAGCGAGCCGCGCGAGACCCGTGGCGCTCGGCGCTGGCTCTGTGCTGGGAGTCCGAGCAAGCGTGGCCGGGAGGTGCGCGCCTTGCTGATCCGTTGCTACGCGCGGCCTTCGACCGCGGGGTAAATGCCCCCTCGACTACGGCCGTAGGCCGGCTGTTCGACGCGGCGGCCGCTCTGCTTGGCATCTGTTTGCAGGCCAGTTACGAGGGCGAGGCGCCAATGCGTTTGGAGGCGCTGTGCGAGCAGGCCCTCCTGCCGACGCCGGTGCCGCTGCCGCTGTCGTGTGATGCGATGGGAATCTGGCGCAGCGACTGGGCGCCACTCGTGCGCGCAATGCTGGACGGGCAGCGCGACGTAGCGGAGCGCGCCGCAATGTTTCACGCGAGCCTCGCGCAGGCGCTGTGCGAACAGGCCATTGCGGTGCGCAAAGACAGCGACGTAGCGCGCGTCGGGCTCAGTGGCGGAGTGTTCCAGAATCGGGTCTTGAGCGGCCAGGTGCACGCGCTACTGACGGCAGCGGGTTTCGAGGTGCTGATACCTGAGCGCTTGCCGGTCAACGATGCTGGAATCAGCTATGGTCAGATCATCGAAACTGCGGCTATACATGGCGCGCACGTCTAAGCTTCGCGACACCCATATCAGCCTCGCGCACGGCAACGGCGGTCGCCTGATGCGCGAGCTGATCGAAGAGCTGTTCGTGCCGCCTCTGGCCAATGCCCAGCTCGACACCAGTGTCGACGCCGTCTCGCTGCCGTTGCCCGCCGATCACGACCTGATCGTGACCACCGACGGTTTCACGGTGCAGCCGCTCGAATTTCCCGGAGGAAACATCGGTTCCCTCGCCGTCCACGGCACCGTCAACGACCTGGCCGTCAGCGGAGCCGTGCCGCATTTCATGACCTTGAGCGTATTCCTCGAGGAGGGCTTGGAGATCGCGCTACTGCGTCGCGTGATCGGAGCGCTGGCGGAAGCGGCGCGCGGCTGCGGCGTCGCCGTTGTCGCCGGCGACACCAAAGTCGTCGGCCGCGGTGACTGCGATGGGATCTATCTCGCTGCGACCGGCGTCGGCTTCCGGCCTCGCGGCGCACGATTCGCCTTGGACCGGGTACGTGCCGGCGATCGCATTCTCGTCAGTGGTCCGGTTGGCGATCACGGTGCCGCGGTCATGCTTGCACGCCAGGAATTCGGGCTGCGCGGCGATCTGTCATCGGATGCGGCAAGCGTGCTGCCCCAGGCCCAGGCCCTAATGACAGTGGCCGGTCTGCGTTTCATGCGCGATCCGACGCGAGGCGGCCTCGCGACCGTTGCTCACGAGCTGGCGCGCGCTACCGGCCTTACGGTCTGCCTGTCGGAGGCGCATATACCGGTAAACGAGTCTGTTCAATCCGTGTGCGAGCTGCTTGGCTTCGATCCTCTGTACTTGGCCTGCGAAGGGCGGATCGTCGCGGTGATCGAGCCCGGGGCGGCCGACGCCGCGCTGACTGAGCTGCGCGCAGTAGCGCCAGGGGCGGCGTTGATTGGCGAACTCAGGGAGGGGTTGCCGCAGGTCATTCTGGATACGGCTTTCGGTGGCCAGAGAGCGCTCGATGAGCTCGAAGACGATCCGCTTCCGCGTATATGTTGATGGCGTTGCTGTCCGCTGAAATCGGCCTTGTAAAGAGTGCGCCTGACGCTTGGACGCTGCGAGCGCGGGTGAGATGTGGCGTGAGGAGGCATGATGACTTTGCGCGACGCAGTCTGGTTTACAGCAGGGCTGTTGATCACCATGGCGGTGGCATTCCTACCGCGGCGTTTGCTGCCCCAGACAGGCGCACCGCTAGCGTTCCGCACGCTAAAGTGGCCGCTTTTCGGTGCCCTGATAGTGGCCGTGCCGATCCTCATATTCAGCGCATGGCGCGGCGCGTCCAATCAAAGCCGCACTGCTTCCGTTAGCGCTCTCTCAGCCTCCCGCCTACCGACCGAGACTGCGAAGGTGCATGGGGGAGGGTCCCTCGATGCGATGCTCGCGCAGCTCGAGAGCCGGCTTCGCGGCGGTAACGGCACCGCGGTCGACTGGGAACTGCTCGCGCAAACCTACGATTATCTCGGACGCAAGGCCGATGCCAACAATGCACGCAATGCGCACCAGGTGACCTCGGATTCTAGGCCGAACACCGTCGACCAGCAGTGGCCCGTCGTTCTACAGCAGTTAGCGAACACCCAGGCCGAACAGCCTGCGCAGAAATTGCTCAGCGCAGCGGCTCGAGCAAGGGCGATCGGAGACTATGCGGCAGCAAAAACCTTGTATGAGCAGCTGGTGGCGACCGGCCAGATGAATGCGCAGAGCTGGGCAGACTATGCGGACGTCGTTGCTTCGCTAAATGGCGGAAAACTTCACGGTCTGCCGCAGCAATACATTGACGACGCACTGCAGCTGGACCCCACCAATGAAGAGGCACTTTGGCTCAAAGCGAGTGCGCTACACGAGGGAAAACGCTACGCGCTTGCCGCCTCGATATGGATGCAACTGCTAGCACGGTTCCCGCCGGGATCCGCGGACGCAAAGACCTTCGCGGGGAATCTGGCCGAAGATCAGCGACTCGCCGCTTTGAGTGCGGGGCAAGACAACAGCAGTGCCGCTGGCGGCGCGATAGAGGGTAGCGGTTCGCCGGCGCGGGTGATCGGAGAAGTTACACTTTCCGACTCTCTGAAGAAGAAAGTATCCGCTGGGCAGACCATTTTCATCGTGGCCAAGTCGGTTGATTCGCCAGGCGCCCCGGTGGCGGTAGTGCGCACAACCACCGGACAATGGTCGTTGAGATTCATGCTTGACGATTCGCTTGCAATGCTGCCCGAACGAAAGCTCTCTACCGCCGGCGCTGTCAGGATCGAAGCACGAATATCGCAAGGCGGAACCGCAGCAATCCAGGCCGGCGACTTGCAAAGCACTCCGGCAATCGTGGATCCACGCTCCGGAAAACCGGTGCGCCTAGTTATCGATCACGTCATCAGCTGACCGCGGGAAGAATCTCGGCCCCCAGAGCGTGCTCAATAGCCGCCCTGACAAAAGTACGCGCACCCTGATCGACCGATAAGAGATCGAAAATACTGAGCTCGAAATCGCTGAGCGATCAATTGCGTTCGTCTTTAGGAACCGGGCGGGCGGACAGCTGACTCGATTCGACGTTCGATATCTTTTGCAAAAGCACCTTCCAGACTGTTTGTCGCGGGCGCGGCGCCGCAAGAGTTACCCGCACTCCATCCGCCACATCACCGCTATCCTGCTAGTCCACGCCCTGACGACGACGCCAGTCCGCGATGGGCTTGGCGGCATCGCCGATTCCGGTCGTGATCGGCCCATCGCGGTCAGTCGCGATAGGCGGCCGAGTCGCTCGATGGCGGCCGGTGCAAAGCCCGTAGCTATCGAGGATGTAAGGCCATCCGCGGCTTAATGGGGCTGTTACGTGTGGGACCGAACAGACGACTGCGCAGCACACTCGTAGTTTCGATCGTGCTTCAGAGTACGACCTACCTACGTACTACCCCGGATTCCGCTGACCATTGGTGGAGAATGCGATGAATGCCGCGATCGAAACGAAGACGAATCCAAGTCCCGTCGTGATCGACAAGACAGCGCCACGGGAGACGACTCTGCCTAGTTCCCCGTCGTTCTCGTTTCCAGTCGGTTATCACGATCTGCACCCGGACATCAGCATCAATTTCCAACTCAACCGCTTCTATAACTGGGTCGGCGACGACAGCATGCTGACCGAGATGCGCGAGACGTTGGGTGGCGTGAAGGACGCCACCGATTATCCGATGTTCACGAGACTTGTCCTCGACTTGGGAGAAAAGGCGCTCGCGCGGCACGAGGTGCTCAAAGGGGCCTACTATCTGCGCCTCGCCGAATTCTTCATGCTCACCGATGACGCGCGCAAGCTGCCCACCCGCCAGCGCTTTGTCGACCTGATTCTCGATCATTTTAAAATTCCGTCCTTGGCGTACAACCGCATTTCCTTTGAATCCGGCTGGCTTCCCTCCTATCGTCTGACCCCGGCGCAGCCCAAGGGCTCGCTTGTCGTATTCGGCGGATTCGACAGTTACATCGAGGAATGGATGCCCGCGGCGTTGTTCTTTCGCGACGCCGGCTACGACACGATCCTATTCGAGGGTCCCGGCCAGGGAGCGGCGCTCGAATTGGCCCACCTAACCATGAGTCCCGAGTGGCAGAAGCCGGTCAAAGCGGTGCTGGACTTCTTCCACCTTGACGCGGTCACGTTGATGGGCTTCTCCCTCGGCGGCGGCCTGGTGATTCGCGCCGCGGCCTTCGAGCCAAGGGTGCGCCGGGTGATCGCTTACGACATTATGACCAACGGACTTGAGTGCTTCTTTCGCCCTATGCCGCCGTCGGCACAAAAGGAGCTCCTTGGCTGGATCGGCACTGGAAACGAGGGAGCGGTCGACAAGTTCTTCGCCGATGCAATGGGCAAGAGCCTGCTTCTGGACTGGATGACGAAATTGGCGATACACAACACTGGAGTTAATACGCCGTATGAGATGCTGAAGCATTATCAGAAATACGAGACCGCGAGCATCTCGTCCCAGCTGACCCAGGACGTACTTCTGATGGCGGGCGCCGAGGATCACTATATCCCGGTGCACCAGCTGCCCGACCAGGTCGCGACCCTGACACGTGTACGCTCACTGACCGCGCGCCTGTTCACGCGCGCGGAGCAGGCGCAAAATCACTGCCAAATAGGCAATTTCGGCGTCGCATTTCGCACCATGATCGACTGGATGACTGGTCTTGGCCCGATGGAAAAACTAACCGGCGAATAGCGGGGCTTGCTGGATCCACATCGAGACCTATTGATCAACGATCGAACCGCGTAATCTTAGTATCCGGATAGCTGCCAGCAACGGATCTCGGGTCTCCGAAGCAATAAAGAGGGCTGATGTGGGGTCGCGTGCTTTTCATGATGGGATGGACCCCTTTAAGCGCTTACGCCATTTGACCATTAGTGCCGGCACTAATGGCTCAGGTTCGTAACCACTCCAACTATCGCCGGAAAGTCCCTCGACACCATACCGTGAGGTTGGTACAATACCGTTTAGTTGGTATGAATCAAGCAACTATGACAACGGCATCGCCGCATGAGTCCAAGACCAAGCTGCTGGACGCTGCACTGCAGGTGGTCCGAACCAAGGGCTATGCGGCCGCGACGGTGGATGACATCTGTGGGAAGGCTGGAGTGACCAAAGGCAGCTTCTTTCATCACTTCAAGAGCAAGGACGATCTCGCCTTGGCGGCGGTCGACCATTGGGGAGCGATGACTGGCAGCTTTTTCGCGAGCGCTCCGTACCAACACGCAAAGGATCCGCTAGATCGATTGCTGGGCTATGTGGACTTCCGGGAGGCCATCCTTACGGGGGAACCGCCGGACTACACTTGCTTGCTGGGGACGTTGGTTCAGGAAACTTACGATACCCATCCGGATATCCGCGCTGCTTGCGACCGGGGACTGTCCTCGCACATCGCGGCGCTGACCCTGGATATTGAGGCGGCCAAGAAACGATACGCACCGCGCGCCTCCTGGAGCGCAGAGAGCGTCGGCTATTTTATTCAGTCCGTTTTACAAGGTTCGTTCATTTTTGCCAAGGCGAAACAGAGCCCCAAGACGGTACGCGAAAGTCTTGGACATCTGCGTCGATATCTTAGAGTGCTGTTCAATCAATTGCCGAAGGCCAGGAAAAAGGAGAAAGCATGACCACCTCGCCAAAAAAGAAATTTCTGACTTTATATCTCGCGCCCGCACAAGTCTTGGCAGACTGGGCAAAGACTGATCCTACAACGAGGCAGGCGGCTGAAGAGAAAATGCGTGCCGAATGGCAACAATGGATGCGGGATCACGCACCTATGATTTCCCTTACGGAGGCAGCCGGGAAGACGAAGAGCATAACGTCGAGCGGCTTGTCTGACACTAGGAACGACATCATGTTGTATTCAATCGTCGAGGCCGAGTCGCATGACATTGCGGCAAAGGCGTTCGAACGTCATCCGCACTTACAGATTCCGCAATCATCTATTCAAGTCACGGAAATCAGACCGATGGGTGCGATATAGCCAGCGCGGTTCGCTCAACGGCGAGGCAAGTTCCGGAGGAAAACCTAAGGGATACCTGTACGCGGCGGCTTCGGAAGAAGTGTTACCGATGCCGCGGCTTCGCAGCGGCCGGTCACTCGAATTGCGAATGTCGCCTTTGCGGCGTGGACTCTGAGCAGGCGAATGTGTGAACCGGCGTCGGCCTTTTGGGGACTTCTGATCAGCCCGCTGCACTGCAAGTCATTGGTCGCATTAGAAATCTCATTCGATCTAATAAAGATTATATTTATAAATTAGTTACGGTGCTTTTAGGCGTGGACTTAAAATCCGGGCACCGGTGGTTTAATTCCACTCCCTGGCCACCACCAAGCCGGCATCGTGTTCGCCCTAGTGCGGTGGTGCCACGCTCCAGGCGGCCCATGATGACAGCGCGGCTAAAGCGCCGAGGCGCTTGCTGCGTGCGGGTCGTGCTCCTGCCATTCGCGTGACAGATGGCGCGCGGCGATTACAAACAGCAGGGCGGCGATCAGGTAAAACCCCGTCCCCGACAGGATCGCATAGCGCAGTGAGTCGCTGCCGTATTGGCCGGCAAAGTGGTCCGACAGACGACCGATCAGCACGGTACCGAGTCCCAGGCCGATGAGATTGTTGATGAACAGAAACAGCGCCGAGGCCAATGCCCGCATGTCCGGCGGTACCAAATGCTGTACCGCGCAGATCGTCGGGCCGAGCCATGCGAGCGCCAGCGCGATCGGCAGCAGGAAAAGCGGCAAGGTCCACACGCTCGGAGGTGCGAGCACGCCGAGTGCATACAGCGGAATGGTCAGCGCAAACGCGCCGGCCGGTACCAGCGCATAGGCCGAGCGGCTACGGGTGCCGAGGCGATCCGCGAGAAAGCCGCCCAGCCATATGCCCGTCACGCCACCCACCAGGGTTATCGTGCCGAGGTACCAGGAGACCTGAGATAGCGACAGGTGGTAGCTGCGTACGAAGAATGACGGTAACCAGAAGAATGTCCCGTATCCCATGACCGAGCTCGCGGCACCGCCGAGCGACAGGCTCCAGAACGAGATCTTTCCCGCCAGCAGCGCAGCCACTTGCCGCAACTTTGGTATCGGCCGTGCCCGCGCCGCTGCGTCGAGCCCGCCGCGCGCCGGTTCGCGTACCGTGTAGCCAAAGGCGGGCGCCAGGATCAGGCCGAGTGCGCCCACGACTATGAACGCGACGCGCCAGCTCACGGTAGCTGCAATGAGGCCGCCGAACAGCAAACCTGCAGCGCTGCCAATTGGAATCCCAAAGGAATAGATGGCGAGTGCCCGCGCGCGCCTGGCGGGCGGGAAGTAGTCGCTGATGACGGAATAGGCTGGGGCCACCCCGCCCGCCTCGCCGATACCGACACCCAGCCGTGCAATGAACAGCTGAATGAAACTGTGCGAAAGGCCGGTACTTGCGGAAAAAGCGCTCCACAGGCTCAGCGAGATTGCGATGATCCATACGCGATTCACCCGATCGGCTAGCCAGCCGATGGGAACGCCGAGCCCGGTGTAAAACAGCGCGAACGCGGTTCCGCCCAACAGCCCAAGCTCGGTATCGGTGAGATGCAATTCGGCTTTGATGGGCGGCACCAGGATGCCGAGGATGATCCGATCGATGAAATTAAAGGTGTAGACCAGCAGCAGCATGCCGAGTGCATAGCGCGCATAGCTCTCAGATTGCAGTCGCGCGCCGAAAATTCTAGCGCTCCCTCGGCAATCGACGCGGGAGAGCCAGACCACGCAGTCCGGCCGCAACGTACGGGCCCAGGCGCGCCTTCAGAGCCGCGACGTCGTTCGACCGGCACAGCCCGTCCGAGAGCGCATCGAGGCGGCCGGTTTCCGCGAGCGACAGCGTCAAGGCTCCGGTGAGAAAGTTGTAACCCCAGAAGATGTCCTCGGGTGCGGCTCCCGGCAGCGACTGCATGACCGCCTGAATGAACTCGCGCACCGTGGAATCGAAGGCCTTGCCCATCAGCTTGCGGCCCCACTCGGGCGAATTGTTGACGTAGGCGATCAGCGCAAAATAGCTGTGCCAGCCCGGGCCGGCGTGTGCCAGTCGATCTAGAATCGGATCGAGAAATGCGCCGACCACGGCTTCGGGGCTAGGTACGCCCGGAGCGGCGCTGTGGCGCACCTGCGCCAGGCGCCGCAGCCGCTCCTCGTTCAGTACCCGGCCACGTCGCTTGAGCACGGTTTCGAGCAGCTGTTTCTTACTGCCAAAGTGGTAGTTCACCAGGGCGAGGTCCACGCCCGCCGCCCCGGTGATCTCGCGCAGCGACGTGCCGTGGAAGCCCCGGCGGGCAAAGAGCTTCTCCGCTGCATCCAGGAGTTTGTCTTTGGTAGTGCGCTTCGGTCGGGGCATTGAATACCTGCAGCAGGCAGAGATTCTAGCGCAGCGCGGCAGCGCTTGGCACGCGGGATCGCGCCCAATTGTCGGGCGCGCTGCCTTCAGGACCTGCCCTGACTGAACATAAATGCCGGCTTGCGACCCCATGATTGATCTTAAACGATCGTTGAAATAGACTTCAACGACCGTTCAACGTCATGATGGACGGCGATACAGATAACTAAGGTTTTGGGGGGCACCACCATGATTCGCAGGCTCTGCAGCGTAGTCATTGCGTATTTGTTCGTTTCAGCGGGTCTGGCTGGCGCGGCCGAGCCCGACGCGACCACCGGTGCTGCCGCCGACAACGGCACGCTCGAGGAAATCGTGGTCACCGCGCGGCGTCGGGCGGAGGACCTGGAAAGCGTCCCGCTCACCGTAACCGCGATCACCGCGGAGACGATTCAAAGCCAGGGGGTCACGAACCTGGAAGATCTCAACAGCTTCGTGCCGAACATGAAGATCGCCAACGATCGCGCCACCAGCAGTACCATCAACGTTTATATCCGCGGTGTCGGTCAGAGCGACCCGCTATGGGGATTCGAGCCTGGCGTCGGCGTGTATCTCGACGATGTCTACCTGGCGCGCCCGCAGTCCTCGCTGCTCGACGTCATCGACGTCGACCGGCTCGAGGTACTGAGCGGTCCGCAAGGCACGCTTTATGGTAAGAACACGATTGCCGGCGCGATCAAGTACGTGACACGCGATATCGCCGGACCTGCGACGCTCACCGTCTCGGCCACCGGCGGCAACTTCGGGGAGCACGACTTCAAGCTCAGCGGCTCGACTCCGGTGGTCGCCGATCATGTCTACATCGGGCTCGCGCTGGCGGATCTGCAGCACGGCGGCTACGGCGAGGTGGTCGCCCAGCCCGGCCAGACACCGAGCCCGTATAACTCCATCGGTGAGGCGCTCTCGAACAAGGACATCCTGGTGGGGCGCGCCAATCTGACCATCCTCTGGGGCGAGAGCTCGAAGCTCAAGCTGGTCGCCGATGACACGCTCGATAATTCCAATGTCTCCGGAGGCCAACGGCTCAACAATTATCTTGCGCCGCAGCTCAGCGACCCGTACGACATGTACGACGACATGCCGGTCAACAAAGACTTCTTTCACCGCAGCGGCTACTCGGGGACCTATACGCAGAGCTTGACTAGTCAACTCGATCTCAAGCTCGTCGGCGCCTACCGCGAAGGCCACGGCCAGCAGTTCATCAACTTCACGGAGCTGGACGAGAACCTGTTCCAGGTGCCAGGCCTGTACCACGATCAGCAGGCCTCGGGCGAGGCGCAATTGACCTTCACCAACGACCTGGTCAAGGCCGTCGGCGGCTTGTTCTATATGGACAGCACCGCCTGTGGTGACTACAACGCCTCGCTCGGTACCTTGACGACGCTGGGCATCCCAGCGTACGACCTCTACATCACCGAGCTGGTCAAGGGTTGTGTGCTGACCAGGAGCTCGGCCGTCTATGGTGACACCTCCTGGAAGCTGACCGAGCGGCTGAACCTCGATGCCGGACTGCGCTGGAACGAGGATCGGAAGACCGCCAATGTGTTCCAGGCCGACTACGGCAGCTTCGCGCCGGAGCAGTTGCTGCCAAACGAGCAGTTGTTCAACCCCGCAACGGTGCCGGCCGGGTTCTTCCCCTTGTATTACCCGACTCCCAGCGTCGTGACCGATTACACCCGCACCCGCTCGTTCGTGAACGTCACGCCGCGTCTCGGCCTCGACTACCACTGGACCGACCACGTGATGAGCTACGTCACCTATAGCCGCGGCTTTAAGAGCGGCGGCTTCGACATGCGCGGCGTCGCTGCCATCTATCCAGGCACGCAGAACGGCTACAATTCGGAAACCGCCGACAACTACGAGATAGGCCTTAAGTCGACGCTGCTCGATGATACGCTGCTGCTGAATCTGGCGGCGTTCTACGACCCCTACAGCAACGCACAAGTCGGGCTGCAGCAATTCGTCGAATTCCAGGGCGCGCCGCAGAACCTCACCGCGGTGCTCAATGCCGGCAAACAGATCAACAAGGGCGTCGAGCTCGAGTCCGCATGGCGTGCGAGCAGAGCGTTCACGCTCGGACTCACCACCGGCTATCTCGATTCCTACTACGAGGATTACATCTTTCCTTGTAGCGTGTTCACCTTCGAGCCCGGTTGCGGGCCCGGCATTGCGACGGTCAACGTGGCCGACAAGAATCGGCCGCTCAACGCACCGAGCTGGACCGTATCCGGTAACGGGACCTACACCTGGGATCTGACATCAGGCACGCTGTTGGCCCGCGCCGGTTACGACTGGCGCAGCTTCACCAAGGTCGCGAACACCACCCCGAGCGTGACCGACCAGCCGGCCTATGGGCTGCTCAACGCTGGCCTCGCGTTCACTACCACAGGAAAGGCCTGGCGCTTTGCCATTGACGGCAAGAACCTGACCGATAAGTATTACCGTGTGGCCGGCTATGACTTCGGCAATCCGCCGATCGCAGCTGCCAATGCGTTCACCGGCGGCGTGAGCCAGATTGGTTTCTACGGGCCGCCGCGCACCTATTCTGCGACGGTGAGCTACCACTATTAGGCTTCCGGCGCGGCAGGGAGCCGCCGACGCCGCCCAGCCGGCCCACTGCGATCAGAAAGCGTGCGACTGGCCAATATGTCGTGGTTCAAAGCATCATCGCCGCTAGTACCGGACCTGATCGTCCAGAACGGGCGCTGGCTGGCGGACCGGCCGGCGCTGATCGACGGCGCGCTCGCCCTGAGCTGGCGCGAGTTCGCGGATGCTACCGCGCGGATTGCGAACGGTCTGTCTGCTCTCGACGTCGCGCCGCGCGAGCGGGTGGCAGTCCTGATGGATAACCGGCTCGAGACCGCGCTCACGCTGTTCGGCGTGATACGCGCGGGCGCGGTCGCGGTGCCGCTCAACGTCTCGATCGCCGATCAGGCCGTGGCCGATATGTGCGCTGACGCGCGCTGCGTCGCGGTGTTTGCCTCCGGGCAGCACTGCGCGCGGATCGATGGGCTGCGCGCCCAAGGCGCGCTCGGCGCGCGCCACTTCATCGGCTGTGAGCCGCCGGTGCAGGGCTGGCTGGACTTGCAGCAGCTCTGCGCCGTCCACGTTGCAACGCCGCCCGCGGTCGCGATTGCGCCGGATGATGAGTGCAATCTCATCTACAGCTCGGGCACCACGGCATTGCCGAAGGGCATCGTGCACACGCACGCCTGCCGCATGCACTGGGCCTATGACGCGGCGATCGCGCTGCGCTACCGCAGCGGTTGCCGCACGCTGTGCTCGCTCGGCCTGTTCTCGAATATCAGCTGGGTCACGATGCTGTCGACCATGCTCGTTGGCGGCACGATCGTGTTGTTGCGAAGCTTCAGCCCGCGCGCGGCGCTCGCGCTCATCGAGGGCGAGCGCATCACGCATGGGGCCTTCGTGCCGGTGCAGCTCGAGCGACTCCTCGCCCATACGGAGCACCGCGCATTCCGGACCGACAGCCTGGAGACGCTGATGTGTTGCGGTTCGCCGCTGGCGGAGGAGGTCAAGCGCGGCTTCGTGCGCGAGTTCGGCTGTGATCTGATCGAGCTCTACGGGCTCACCGAGGGGTTGATCACGATTCTTCAACCGGAGGATTTCGAGCGCAAGCTGCGCTCGGTCGGCAAGCCGGTGCTCGGCGCCGACATCCGGATTCTGGGTGACGATGACTGCGAGGTCGCGATCGGCGAGACCGGCGAGATCGTGGGCCGCAGTCGGCTCATCATGGCCGGCTACCATCGCCTGGAGCACGCCAACCGCGAGGTCACGTGGATCGATGCGGATGGCCGTCAATGGTTGCGCACCGGGGATCTTGGCCGGCTCGATGCCGACGGCTTCCTCTACATCGTGGATCGCAAGAAGGACATGATCCTCTCAGGCGCCCAGAACATCTATCCTGCCGATATCGAGGCGGTGATGCGCGCGCACGGCGCGGTCGCGGAGGTTGCGGTGGTCGGCATACCCAGTGCGCGCTGGGGTGAGACGCCGCTTGCCGTGGTGGTGTTGCGTCCTGGGTACAGCCTGCCTGCGACCGAGCTGATGGAGTGGACCAACGCCCGCGTCGGCAAGCAGCAGCGTGTCAGCGGCGTGGTGTGGCGCGAGTGTCTGCCGCGAAATCCCAACGGCAAGGTGCTAAAGCGAGAACTTCGGCGAGAATATGCATCGAACATCTACATCGGGAAGGCGCCATGAACCTCACCACGAGCGATCACTACTGCGATAGCGCCGATGGTCTGCGGCTGTATTGTCGCGTCTACGCTGCTCGGCAGCCGGCTGGCGTGCCGGTGCTGTGCCTTCCGGGTCTGACACGCAACAGCCGCGATTTCATCACGCTGGCAACGCATTTGAGCGAGCGGCGCCAGGTGCTCACCGCTGACCTGCGTGGTCGCGGCCTGTCGGCCTGGGATCCGGTTGCCTCTCACTACCAGTTGCCAACCTACGTGCAGGACGCATGGTCGCTGCTGGATTCCCTTCGGGTGAGCCGCGTACTGGTGGTAGGTACGTCGCTGGGTGCGCTCATGGGTATGGCGATGGCGGCGATGCAGCCGGATCGCATTGCCGGCGTGGTGCTCAATGATGCCGGTCCGGAGATCGATCCGGCCGGATTGCGCCGCATCGCCGGATACGCCGGTAAATTGCCGCCGGTGCGCTCCTGGGAGGAGGCGGCAGCACAGGCCAAGAGCGTCTATGGTCCTGCTCTGCCTGGTCTGAGCGATGCAGAGTGGCTCGACTATGCGCGCCGCGGCTACCGCGAGAACCCGGCTGGCGTGCCCGTGCCGGACATGGATCCGGGGATTGCCGCGGCGTTCAAGAATCCCGTCACGGCTCCCCCCGACCTATGGTCGCTGTATGCACAGATCAAGGACGTTCCCATGCTGGTGATACGCGGCGGCCTGTCCGATCTGCTGAGCGCCGCAACCGTTGCGCGCATGGGGCGCGAGAAGGCGGATCTGCAGCACATCACGGTCGCAAACCGCGGGCACGCACCGCTGCTGAATGAGCCCGAGTGTGTGGCGGCGATCGATGTCTTCGTAGACCGCTACGGACGGGTAGTTCGCGACTGACGGACACCATGGTTAGTTATCCGGCGTTGGCCCGAACGGCGCTCGGACCCTAGGCGGTGGCGTACTACTCCGCGCGCATCTGGCAGGTTCGTTGGCCCTACGTACTGTTCGAGGGGATGATCGGACCCTGAGCATCGTTCTTCATCAGAGCTTCGTGATCGTGGTCAATTTATGTTTGCCTCGGTAATACCCGCGCTGGCCACCGGGCTGATTCAAAGCCGGGCAACAGGACGCTCGTGTAAACTCCTGACATGGACGCTCGAACTGCCCAGTGTCACTGCGGACAACTTGAAATTCGATGCTTTGGCGCTCCGCGAAAGGTCTCCATGTGCCATTGCCTTGACTGCCAGCGACGAACGGGTAGTGCGTTCAGCGTCGCGGTGTTCTACCAACGAGATATGGTGCACATCGAGCGTGGTTCCTCCAATACGTTCGAGCGCGGTTCGGCGAGCGGATTCCCGGTGAGTTTTCATTTCTGTGGTACGTGCGGTTCAAACGTCTACTGGGAACCTCTGCGGTTGCCCGATTTCATCGGCGTCGCCATCGGGGCTTTTGCAGATCCCGAGTTTCCCAGACCCGATCAATCCGTCTGGACAAGAGACAAATACCGATGGTTGGCTCTATCGGAGGGCATCGCCGTGTTCGAACAGAACCCAATCCCACGACCGGTCTCTGATTGACTCGGGGCGGACCGTAGTACCGCATGCATGCACTGAATTGCGATTCGAACGGCGCGCATACTGCTGGGGGCCGCCTTCTGACGGCGAGGAAATGGCAGCGCAGTAATGGAGAAAACGAGCCAATGCGCTTTATGCGATTCAACAGTGGATGCAAAGCTGGGTATCTACCATTGGGGTTTCTCCGTGCGTCAAGAAACGACGCGCAGCGCAGAGAAGATAGCTAACATCGATAGATCCTTGGTGAGGACTCATGAGACGAACTGCAGTACAACCACCACGCTCACATAACTGGATATCAGGGCTGCTCTACATTGGTCTCGGCAGCATCTGCAACATGGGTGCTTCTGCGGCGGACTCCACCCTTGATCCACTCGTGCAAAAGGGCAAGCAGCTGGCGCGAATTGCCTGCTCGGATTGTCACGTCGTGGCAAGCGACTCAGAGTCGCCTCAACCGCTATACGACCCAGCGCCTCGATTTGATGAGATTGCCAACCGACCGGGCACTAGCGAGCGGTCCTTGCAACGCTTTATCACAACAACCCACTGGGATGGCGAGACGATGCCAATGATGATGCCGAGGCCGGAACTGACGAAACAACAGCTTGTGTCTCTATCGCGGTACATCATGAGCTTGCGCAAGCGCTAGGTATCGACTCGCAGGATGGAGCGCGACCTAGCTCCTGACTAACCTCGTCGGGCAGTCTTTGCGCGCGTGCTTCAGTGGAACCCCGCCAGAAGCGGTCAACGGCCGCTGATCTCCGCTTGGTTTTCAGTTGCCGTGCATGTTTGGAGGCTGTGAATGGCCATGGGCAAACTGCTTTTTTCTATGGATTGCCTGGACGCTATGACTGTGGTTGTAGCTGTGACGGACTGATCGTAGCGTCGGCCGCGATGACTCTGTTGCGTCCGGCCTCCTTCGCCCGATAGAGTGCCGCGTCGATTCGGCCGAGAAAGGATTCGGCATCCTCGCCGCTGGCCAGTTCGGCCACGCCAAAACTGGAGGTCACTGGCTTCCCCAGCGGCTCTATCAGTTCCGCCGCGAGTGCGCTTCTAAACTGCTCGGCCTTCGCCAGCGCTTGGGCAAGAACCGTCTGCGGCATCAGCACGATGAATTCCTCGCCGCCGAAACGCGTTACGATGTCAGTCGGTCGGGTTTTGGACATGAGCAGCGCGCCAAAGCGAATGAGCACGCTATCGCCCGCGCCGTGCCCGTATACATCGTTGACAAGCTTGAAATGATCGATATCGGCCATAATCGCGCAGAGAGTGCCTCCGGTGCGTCGCACACGGCTGATCTCTGTTGCCAAAGCCTGCTCGAGCTTGCGTCGATTGCCAACACGAGTGAGCGAGTCGGTGAGCGATGTCTCGAGAAGTTGGCCCTCCCGGTGCCTCAGATTCACATTTGCCTCTGCGGCCGCGTGCTCCCTGAGCAACGAGTCCCGGCTCAGATCCAACATTGACTCATAAAGTTTCTCCAGCTCGGCAATATCGTACTCTGCGAGCACGCGAATTTCTGTCGCGCGACGCCACACGTGGCCGCGCAATGTCCGCGTCTTGCCGGCGTGGTCACCGATCGTCAGCAGGCCGCGATAACCGTCCCCGACGTCCACATCGGACTGTGCCGCCAGTGCTGCGAAGCCTGGTTGGATGAAGAACCGCGCTATTCTGGCTCCGACGGGATTGCCGGACTCAACCGGCAGCAGGCGCAGAAATCCCGGGTTGGCACGCAGCAACACCCCATTGGCATCGAGCACTGCTGCTGCCACGGTCAGCATCTCGTCCAGATCGACGGTAAAGGTCTTCATATGGATCGCGGTTACGCTGCGATCTTCGAGGCCGATTCGACCGCAGCGGACGCATCGGGACCCCAGGCATCAGCGCCGAGTTCGCCCGCTAGACGATTGAACTGGTTTATCGCCAGCCCACCGACAATTACCGGCGGCCGCGCCGTGCCGAGCGAATGCTTCAGCCGCGACATAAGGTCCTTGACTACACGCAGTTGCTGCGCGAACGACACCGACAGTGCAAGCAGGGCTGGCTTGAACAGGCTGACCTGGGAAATCAGAGCCCTGCTTGGCACATTTGCGCCGAGGTATTGCACCTGCCAGCCCGCAAGCTGAAACGCGTCCGACACCATCTGCAATCCCACCACGTGGTGGTTGCCCTCGACACATGCGAGTAGAACCCTGCGGCCGGTCGACGCGGGGATCTCAGCCTTCAGAAGCCCGAACGTCATCACCGACTGGGCAATCGCGGTAGCCAGGTGCTCCTGGGCCACCGTCACTTGATTGTTCTGCCACTTATGGCCGATCTCGTATAGGGCCGGCTGGATCATATGTAGTTCGGTGTCTATAAGGCCATGGCCCTGCTGCAGGCACTGCTCAAGGAGCACCGTTGCGGCGCCGCGGTCACCTGCGAGCAATGCTCTCTCGAAAGGTTCGGATTCCGGCCATGCCTTGGGCATCATCCCGTAGATCGCCGGCCCTGCATCGTCAGCCTGGAGAAACTCCGCTTTTGCGTGATGCAGTGCCTCTACGATGGTCTGTGCCTCGGACCCCTGCATATGGCCGGCAAAAAACTCGGCAAGCCAGTCCAGCGACAGGGAGAGGTGCCCCGCAGGCACACCCCGCGTGGCGAGCACGCTAGCGAGCCAGCGCAGATAGTCGACCATCGGCTGGACGAGTCCGAACTCCAGAACTGGGCGCAGAAAATCCAGGTGAAAACCCAGATCCTCGCGGCAGGCATCACGTCCTCTCTGCCCGAACTCGGCATAGTCGGCAGCGTGGCTGGCATAGAAACGCTGCGTGACTGCGTCGATCGCTTCGGGCCGCAGTTCCTCAAAGCGCTGCAAGCCGGCAGTGCCGATGGCTGGAGTGTCGATGCTCATGGCGTGCCTATCATTCGGCAAACACTTCGAAGAATCTTATCTCGACGCTCTTCGGCACCAGCTTCAGACCCTTGGGAATCCCGGCGTGGGATTCGTGATAGCTGTGGCTCCTATGCCAGTTGCGATAGCTGTTCTCGTCGGTCCAGCGCGTGACGAGCCAGATTTCAGCCGGATTCTCCACCGGACTCATCACCTGTAGACCGATGAACCCGTGCATTTTGTCGACCAGGTGTGGGCGCGCGCTGAATGCCTGGCGCACCTGCGCGATCATGTTGTTGCGTATGGTAAATCGGCTAAGCGCGACGAACACCTATCTCTCCCATACCAGGACTGTCGCTGGAGGCGACTCCCGCTCGGCCAAGCAAAGAATACCCGAACCGCGACCGGCATTGCGGCCTGGCCGAGCAGCGGCCGGCACTATTACAGGCTCGGCGAGCACATCGAATCATTGTGCAGCGCGGCACAGCGCGTTGAATCGCTTCGCGAACTATTGCTTTATTTCACTATTTAACTCCAACAGCACCATCAGCAGCGCGCGGCTCAAGCCGCCAGCGCAGCGGATTCAAACCACGGGTCCAAAACATGATGCATAGGGAGCAAGAAAACTTATTCTCACAACTCAAGTTTTACTCAATCACCGGGCCGATGCATCCTGCGCGTACGAGATCCCCGCTAGGTGCTGGTAATCTTCAGCGCGGAAGTGTCTACGCTCTTGACGTCCTTGACCTTCTCGGCGACACCCTTGACGTGATCGATGGCATCCTGCGTGGCCATAGTGCCAGTCAGCACGACGACTCCGTTTGTGGTGCTCACTCCGACGTTGGCGTCCTTGCTGCCGCTGTCGGCCGCTATCTCGGATTTCACCGCAGTGGTGATCTGAATGTCCGAAGTCGCAGTTTCAGTGCTCGATGTGATCGGCGCAGAGCTGGGTGCGGCGCGCTCGGTGCTCGTAGCCACTTCCGGGGCATTGGCGGTCATACCTCCGGGAGCCGACGGCGTCGTCGGCACATCGGCGCTCGTCCCTCCGTCCATGCTGCCAGCGACATTCGCGGCTGCGGGTTTATCGCTTGAGTCGACGCCAGAACCGGTACGCGTGACGCTGCGGTTGGAAGTGCTAACGCCGATGTGCTGCTTGGCCACCGGCCGGTCAGCAGCGGACTTGGGCTCGACGGCAGCGGGAACGGCAGTGTCGCCGGCTGCGTAGGCGAGGCGATCTCTCTGAGCCGCCGAGACGGGGACGTCCGGAATCTGAGGGACTACGCTGGGAACGTTTGGAGTCTGAGGGCTCGAGGTCGCGGCGCCCGGAGTCTGTGGAACCGAGGCGGGGACGGGCGGAATTTGCGCGACCGCGGTTGGGCGGTGGGAGCGCAGCGCGAACGTAACGGTGCCGATGACGACGACGACGGCCATGGCTACGGCAACGACGATCTTGCGAGACGACGATGACTGGTCATTCATATGGAAATGCTCATTTGGTTTAGCGAGCGGGTGGGTTTTGCCGCACCCTGGAGCGGGACTACGGTCTTGGTGGCGCGCTTCGCCCGAAATCGGTCGATGCAGCTTACCTTCACACCGCAG
>Ga0302326_10004502_pt1 | contig 32222 bp, 29 predicted proteins | sample Palsa_T0_3_FD_202264 | JGI IMG/M metagenome (GOLD analysis project Ga0302326, IMG submission 202264) | Peat permafrost microbial communities from Stordalen Mire near Abisko, Sweden - Palsa_T0_3 | ecosystem: Environmental > Terrestrial > Soil > Palsa > Peat permafrost | place: Sweden: Abisko...
ACTGTTACAGGCTCTGCTTGACCAGGCGGATGCGCTTCACGCGAAGGTGGGATCAATCACGGAGCGTACTGCCTGCACCGAGTCTGCTGGGAACTGCCCCAGCCGGGCGTGCTCTCGTATGGTGGCCTCATCGGGGGCGATGTAGACGCAGTACACCTTGTCGTCCGTGACGTAGGACTCAATCCACTGGATTTTCGGGCCCATGCTCTGGAGTACGTTGCAGGATGCCTGGGTAATGGCGGCAAGCTGCTGGCGGTCCAGCTTACCTGCGCCCGGTATGTTGCGCTCTATAATGAACTTAGGCATAAATGTCCTCGAGTTCACCCATCCTAGCACCAACTCGTTGGGGAGCGACAAGCCACCCGAAAAGCTCTGATTTCAGGGCCAACGGATGGGCTACAGCAAATGTCATTAGAATGTCATTTATCGCCACGATGCTCGAAAGGCCCAATGTTTGGAGCACGATAGAGGATGGAGTTGTAATCGAAAGCAGAGTGGAGATCGGTTGATATGAGTGAAGATCAAGGCACTATTCTCGTGATCGAGGACGACCCTCGCATGCAGAAGGTGCTGCACCGCATTTTTCATGACGAGGGTTATCAGGTAGAAGTCGCATCCGACGGTCGAGCGGGCGTGGATTCTTTCATCTCCCTTCAGCCATGCGCAGTCGTCTTGGATCTGATCCTGCCACAATTGTCTGGCCGTGAAGTGTGTAAACGAATTAAGAGCATTTCGCCCGATACCCCAGTGCTTATCTTGAGCGCGGTGAGTGAAGTGGTCGATAAGGTGCTGCTGCTGGAGTTGGGGGCGGAGGACTACGTCACCAAGCCGTTTAGTCCACGCGAGCTGTTGGCCCGGGTACAGGCTTCCATTCGGCGCCGGCGCAAATCGGACCCGGTCGCCACCTACAGGTTTGGAGACTGCGAAATCGACTTCCTTAAAATGATTGCCAGGAAGAGCGGCAAATCCATATCTCTCACTGCCCATGAGTTCAAGCTGCTCCGGTTTTTCACGAAAAATCCAGAGCGTGTGCTCAGTCGCGACGAGTTGCTGAGTGATGTGTGGGGTTATAACTCTTACCCGACGACGCGGACCGTCGATAACCAGATACTCAAGCTGCGGCAAAAGCTTGAATCGGATCCGGCGAGCCCAAGACACCTACAAACAATCTACGGTGCCGGCTACAAATTTACCCCCTGACATGCCGTCATTCCGTGGTATCCGAACCCGCGTATTGCTCATCGCGGCGCTAATCGCAGTGACTACGACAGTCACCGGCGGTAGTCTGCTCATCATCCGAGACCGGATACACCAACACGTTGGGCAGGAGCTTTCTGACGATCTCACCCGTTCCTTGGCCACACTCAAGAATCTGCAACAGCAGCGCCGGGATGCCTTGCTCCATGAGAATGCATTGCTTGCCGACCTGTCCAGTCTCAAAGCCCTGATGACCACGCACGACCAGCGGACCATCCAGGATGGCGCGGTCGAATTCTGGAAGGTGAGCGGCAGCGATCTTTTTGCGCTGGCCGATCCGTCCGGCCAGGTACTCACGGTGTACACGAAAGGCAAGCCTTCTTCCCCTGTTCTCGAGCAGGCGCTGCAACAGACAATGACCCGCTCGGGAGAGCATTATCTGATAGCAGATGGCAGATTGTTCGATTTCTCCGTGCGGCCGCTTTACTTTGGTCGAGAAAGTCAGGGAACACTGCTGGGCTACGTGCTGACCGGTTATGTCATCGATCGCAACGTTCTCAATTTAATTGGCCGCGCGTCCGGAAATGAAGTCACTTTTCTCGCCGGCACAGAGATCATGGCGAGTACTCTGCCCCCCCAACTTCAGCGGCAATTGTTGGACAAATATCAGACGATCGCACCCGTCGCGGGCGGTCGTCCCAAAGAAATATTGCTCGGCGGAGACCAATTCCTGGGAACAGAGGCCGACCTTTCCGCCGAAGCGGCGCACCCACTACGACTGGTAGTGCTCAAGTCATTCGCCCAGGCCAATCGGGTGATTCGCGATACCAATCGGCTGGTCTTACTGCTGGGCATCGCAGCTATCGTGCTTGGGTCTCTACTGATGTTGGCGCTCTCGAGCTTCGTTACCCGGCCGCTGGAAATGCTGGCCCAAGGTGTTCGGGCTTTTGGTTTTGGAGACCACTCCCGTACACTGCCCAGCGATGGCACCAGGGAAGTGCGCGAATTGAGTGCCGCATTTGCGCGCATGCGCAGCGAGATTATCCATACCAACCGCGCCTTGCTGGATGCGGAAAAACTGGTGACCATCGGGCGCATGGCCAGCTCGGTGTCTCACGACCTGAGGCACTACCTGGCCGCGATCTACGCCAACGCCGAGTTTCTCTCCTCCGCCCGACTCTCTGAGCAGGAGCGCCGCGAGTTCTTTGCCGACATACATATTGCCGTGCACGGCGCCACCGAACTTCTTGAATCACTGCTGATCTTCAGCAAGACGGGAGCGGTCTATCACCGCGAGCGTAATTCGCTGCTGAGGATAGTGGAAAAATGCGTCTCTCTGCTGCGGGCTCATCCTGAAGCCGAAGGAGTGACCATCCGCACGGAATGCGCGGATCCATCCGGAGGATACGCAATGGTGGACGAGAAGCAGATGCAGAGAGCGATCTACAACCTTTTGCTCAACGCGTGTCAGTCGGCGCGTAAGACGGAGGGTGCGCGAGAGGTACATGTTTCGATCTCCACTTCGGAAAAGACGATCACGTTGACCATCACTGATTCGGGACCTGGGGTGGCGGAACACATTCGCAATTCTCTCTTTGAACCCTTTGTGAGTGATGGCAAACACAGCGGGACGGGTCTTGGCCTGACGCTGGCCAATTCAGTAGCAAAGGAACACGGCGGCGCCGTTACTTTGCTGAGCACACAACCGGGCGAGACCATTTTCCGGCTTTCGTTGTGTACTGACTTTACCGGAGGAGTTACAAATACAACAACAAATGAGCAGGAGACTTCGTCCCCTACACCAGGAGGGATATTACAGTGAATCTCCCAGGATACCGGTTGTTGATACCCATGTTGCTTGCGACCGGCTTAGTGGATGCGCAGCAAACGCGAAATAACCCTCCTTCGGTAACCGAGACGGTACAGGCGCAGGTGGATCGGCTCGCGGAAATGGTGAACCGGGAGCAAGCGGCACTCGAATCCTCACAACGGCAGATCGAGGAGCTGCGCCGCCAGGTTGCCGCATTGCAAGGACAATTGGTTGAAACGCGACAGGCTCCGCAACAGACAGAAGAGGAGGCGGTGGCCCGGCTCAACGCCGACGTGGAGAGTATTCGCGAACACCAGGAGCTGCAACAGAGCCAGATCGCTACCCACGAGCAGGACAAAGTCGAGAGCGCGTCGAAGTATCCCGTAAAGCTCACCGGCTTGATTCTTATGAATACCTTTGTCAACACGGCCGCTGTGGACGTCATCCAGTCGCCAACGATGGCGACTGGGGATGGAGGGACAACCGGCATTTCCCTGCGTCAGACTGTGCTCGGCCTCGACGCACGCGGGCCCCATCTCTTCGGAGCCAGCTCGGATGCGGACGTGCGGATGGACTTCTTCGGAGGCGTCGGCCAAGGCGGCGGCTACTCGCAGAATGGTGGAGTCGCACGATTGCGCACCGCCCACGCTGAATTGACCTGGGACCAGACGCGGGCGTTCTTTGAGATGGACCGTCCCATTGTCAGCCCCAATACACCGACCTCCATTACGGCTATTGCCCAGCCGGCTCTCTCGTGGTCGGGCAATCTATGGAACTGGATGCCGCAAGTCGGCGCGGAGCATACTCTGCACTTGAACGACTCTTCGCGCATAAGCTTGCAAGGTGCCATTGCGGACGTTCCTGATCCCCCGTCACAACAGCAGAGCAACGTCCCGGCTCCAGTCGCCAGCCTGGGGGAGCAGAGCCACTGGCCGGGGAGCGAAGCCCGGCTGGGGTACGCCCGGGGTAATGATCTCACCGGGCTGCGCGTGGGGGTCGGAGGGTACTTCAGTCCTCACAGCTTCAGTGATTATTTCAGTTTCAACGCCTGGGCGGCCACTGTCGACTATCGCATCCCACTCTTCGCCCACCTGGAGTCAAGCGGGAGTTTCTATCGCGGGGCGGCACTCGGTGGATTGGGTGGGGGGGCCTACAAGGACTTTGTGTATGCGCAACAAGGCGACGAAATTTACTACCGTCCGCTCGACGATGTTGGGGGATGGACGCAATTGAAAGCGCGCGTGAATGAGCGCCTGCAGTTCAACGCTGCCTATGGGATCGATAATGGATTCGCCCACGAGATCCGGCCCTATGTTCTCAATGCAGCCGGCGCCTACCAGGGTCTGGCGCGCAACTCGACTTGGTTCTCAAACGTCATTTACAGTCCGACTGCTTATACGCTCTTCTCGTTCGAGTACCGCAGAATCGATAGCTCGTATGCCATCGGCCCGCACGCGGAAGCGGATGTGTATGGCGTTGCCGGGGGCTACAGGTTCTAACGCATGCCGACCACTCGCACGAACGGTAGCCACTGCGTGAAGCGCATAATTTTCGCATGGCTGCTGGGCACTGCGTTGACGATGCACTCGCAGCAACTGCTGGATGTGACCGCGCAAGCGGGGCATATGCGGACTCAGCCGCCAGCCGCCATCTGGCTCACGCCGCTGCACGCGACAAGCATCGCAGCTCCTGCTAGCGGCAAGACGTTTACCCTGCTGCAAAAGAACAAACAATTCTCGCCCCACCTGCTCATCGTTCCGGTGGGAAGCGTCGTGCGCTTCCCCAATGCCGATCCTTTCTTTCACAACGTCTTCTCTGAATTCGAGGGGCGCCGCTTCGACCTGGGACTCTATGAGGCAGGCTCGTCGAAGGAGGTTACTTTCGGCCGAGAAGGAGTCTCCTACATATTCTGCAATATCCATCCAGAGATGAGCGCAGTCGTGATCGCGCTATCCACGCCCTTTTACAGCGTGGAGGGGCCGCGAGGCCGTTTTCACATTGCAAACGTCCCCGCGGACGATTACATGCTGCACGTGTGGGTGGAGGGCGAGGGCCAAGGGCCATCGAACGTCACCGCGCGCAGAGTGCGTATCTCTGCGGATCACACGGACTTAGGAGTCATTCGTCTGCCGCTGATTCCGCAGGCTCCCGCGCCCCATGATGATGAATACGGGCAAAAATATGACACCCGGGAGCCGGACATTTATTAGCGGGCCTGAAGACGCCGTGCCGTTGCTTCGTCATGCGTTCTCCGCCCCATGTGCAGTTATTTCCCGCTAGCCGGTAAATATTGCCTAAGCTTTTTGTTTGCCGTTCTTTAGCCTGGATGCATCCAATGAATAAGAGGACAATAACATGCCGAAGCAAAAGCCTTGTGCCAGATTGGAGAATTGGGCAGTTGTGGAAAGCGCGAATATTGCCAGCTATCAAGCGATGCGAGCAGGAAGCTTGTTGGTAGGCAAGGTCTTCAGCCATCCAAGGATAGGAGAGGGAACATTCATCTTCACCTCGCCGATCGTGCAGTTTGATGAGAAGAACAAGGTTGCGGAAACAAGAAATACCACTTATCGACTCGGCCAAGCAAGTCGCGAATACGAGATCTGGACTGAGGAACACGACCACACAGGAGTCGCCGCATAGGTCCTGCGGCCTAGAGAATCCGCGGAAGCACCTCCGTGGCTGATCCCAGAACGATCTCGTCGAAGGCGTCGGCGTTGAGAGGGTCCTCTGGACCCACATAGGTGGTAGCTATGCCGCGCTGGTTGGCGACGTGTACCAATCCCGCGGCGGGATAAACAGATCCCGAAGTACCTACTACCAACAGGCGAGTGGCGCGGTCGAGTTCGGCATAGATGCCTTCCATGTCCAGGGGAACTTCGCCGAACCACACGATGTGAGGGCGAACCGGCTCACCGCACTCTGTGCACAGAGGCAGATCGGTAGCAGTCTCATAGAAGGATCGATCTGGAAAAGGTACGTTGCATTGCACGCAACGCGATTGGAAGAGTGTTCCGTGCATATGGTGAACGCGATGGGTTCCGGCACGCTCGTGGAGGTCGTCAACATTTTGCGTGCAGAGATAAAAATGATTACCCAGTTTTCGTTCGATCTCAGCTAAAGCCAGGTGTGCAGCATTCGGCTCTACTGCCATGGCATCGCGGCGACGCATGGAATAGAAGCGCCACACTAGTTCGGGATTGGCATGCCAGGCCTCGGGTGTGGCCACCTCCTCCACCCGGTACCCATTCCACAACCCTCCCGAACCCCGGAAGGTCGCGAGCCCACTCTCCGCGGAGATTCCCGCGCCGGTGAGAACGAAGAGGTGATCATCCGGCGTCAGATTCATGACGAGTTAGTTAGCCGGTGTTGAGCCCGCGGCATGAAGCGCAAGGGCCTCCGCCGGCACACTGCCGGGGTGCCTACGCTTGGCCTCTTGCACTCGGGGCATTCCTTCGCGGCACACCGTTGGTACATTCTTCATCTGCTTCGCAAATACCAGGTAGCTTGGGGTTTCAGGCCGCAGTGTAACCCAGTAGCTCGACGGTGAGAGCAGGGGCTTTCTCTGCGTGACTATCTGATTCTCCAGAATCTTCACTCCACATAACAGATTATTCCTTGGCTGCAGGATGGTTTTTGCCGGATCTTTTTCCGCTAGCGTCTTATCCTGCTCCCAGTCGAAATCGCAGCCGTACCGCGTTGCGTCCATATAAGTAAGCTGCAACAGCCCTTCACTGCGGACCATTCGTTTGGTAACCGTGTCCTCCACTGCAACTTCGGGCTCGGTATGGCGCACATCTGTGGTCGGTTTCAGGCCCGCCTCCGCTCCTGCCATCGCTTGAAAGGTATAAGCCCAAAAGGCGCGTTTATCGCCATCGCTCAGCGCGGCGAACCGGGGACAGTAGCTTCTTACTTCGCGAGCCACCCTTGGTGACAGCATTTCCGGTGACAACGCCTGCTCGACAACGAGATCCCACTGCGGATCCCACGACTGTTGTCCCAACTCGTCCTTCTTCTCGGCAATGGGCGTCGCCGGGGCCGGTTTCATCTCCGGCTGAGCCGCTGGGGCCGGCTGCTGCTCGGCGGCATGGCTTGCGCAGCCCGCCAGCATTAGCCCGAACCAGAGCGGCGCGATCCGCAACGTTGTCGCTGTCCAAGTCATAATCTAGAAAGCTTAGATGCGGCTTTTCCCGAGGGCAGCGCAAAAACGCTCTGAATAAAGGGCGCGGGTTTCAAGTTGCTGAAAACCCTGCTTTTGGATCAACACAGAGGTGGCAGCCCCGGACTGAACAGGCTGCGGCCAAAACTCGGTTTTGTATCAGTTCGCACAAAGCCACAGCATGAGGGCTTTTAGAGTCTGCGTGAGAACGCCATTGACGAACCCAGTCCCGTAGGGACGGCTGAGAGTCAGTCTTGTCCAAATTAGTTCTTTTCCATCGGCTGACTTGGACAGCACTTGCTGAAACAAAACAGCTATCAGGGCAGATCGCGATCAGTCCAAAGGGACGGCTGAGAGTAGCCCAGGACGCAGTCCTGGGTAGACATGAGAGCCAGGGAAAGTCCCGGAGGGACGGCTGAAAATATCCCAGGACGTAGTCCTGGGCATCCTCCTCACCAATCCTGCATGATCCAGCAAACTCAGGACTGGCGCCGTGGTCCGTTTTCAGCCGTCCCTCCGGGGCTCAACTCTGGACCTGCGGTTCTCACGCAGACTCTTTAGCCCCTGAGGTATTTGCGTTCCTGCACGGTGCAGAGATTTTTCGCAGCCAGTTTAGCCCTGGTGACCGGGGCGTCGACCCAACAGCAGCTTATCCGCAACTTGTTTAGGGCGCCACGCCACCGATCGTGGCCTCTCCCACTCACCATTGCTCGCCGAAGGGAGTAGGCGGCGGTTTGCGGGCAAACCTCTGGGCGAGCGCGGGAGTCGAGAGGACCTCGCCTGCTGCTGGATCCACCGCCTGGGCTACTTCGACGGCAAAGACGTAGCTGGGACCGAACATGTTGCTGGTGAAAAAGATGAGCTTGTCATCGGGGGAGAAGCGTTCGTTCGGTTCGAGCTTGTAGTTGTGGTTGGCCATATTCACGAGGTGTTCAGAGCGGAGGATCCCCGGTTGTATGAGGTCGGGGTTGTTGAAACCGTTGTGACGGCTCAACGGTTCGGCATGATAGAGCTCGATCCAGGTCCCGTCGGGGGCCTGCGTCACCTGGCCGGAGTCTCCACCGTCACCGGCGAAGACCGCGGGGTTGTTGGAGCCGTTGAAATGAATCGACCATTGGTTGGGCGTCATGTTGTAAGCGACGCGGTGCCCGGTAGCTATCTCATAGCCGGCGAGGAAGTAGACCTGTCCTTTAGGGAACTGCCAGTCGTACCAAATGGATTGGCCATCACCGCTCCAGAACTCATGGCCAGCGATCTCCATGAACATCGTGCGTTTGTGGATGAGGGTGTTATGGGTGCCATCGGTGCGAATGAGCCAGATGCGGTCGACCAGCTGCCATGGCCCCTCGTGGCAATACATCAGGAGCGTTGGATCGACGGGCGAGAAGAGCATGTGGTTGATCCATTCGGTGGAGTGGAGCAACTCTTTGAGCTTGCCGGTCTTGAGGTCCACAACGAAGAGCACCATAGGCAGATGGGCAGCAAGGCGGCGGGCCATCATCTGCCCTTTGCCATCGGGCTGGACGAGCGAGCCGGAGGGGTTGCCATTCGACATCCGGCCGCCGGCTGCCGGGGAGGGCGATTTGGGGAGATTGTTACCATACTCCTCCGCGGAGTGGTCGCCTTCAACGTACGTCCCCGACGCGAGGGTCTCATCCGCGTTGATAGTGACGACAGTGGCGCGCGGAGGAAGCGTGACCAGCTTGCGTACGGTTCCTGTGGTGCTGTCGGCGGAATAGACGGAGCTTAAGCCGTCGGAGGACATTTCGCTGAAATAGACGGCGCCGGTGCTGCGGCCGACGGCCAGGATGCGCCGCGCCATGTTCGGTCGCCCCGGTGCGCTATCCGCCGGCGAAGGTGGAGCGGGGACGAGAAGGCGTGTCTGTCGCGTAACCAGGTCGAGCATGTGAATGCCGGCGGGAGAACTGTAGACCATCTGGCGGCCATCGGGCGTATAGGCGTCAAAGTTGAAATAGAGCGCCGAGGAACCGGGCTCATCGGTGAGCCGGTAGACACGGTGGCCGGTATCTTTGTCCACCCAGGTTTTGGGAGGAGTCTTGGGAGTAGCCTGCGCTTGCGCTGCAAGCGGGATAAAGATGAAGAGCGAGGCTGCTTGCATGGCGAGCAATCGAAGCATAGAGCGCATCAGCGGCTCCTCTCGGTGATAAGTGAGTTTACTTGGCCTCCGCGTTCTGCGGCATCTTCAGGAACTCTTTCTCCGCCAGAGCTCGCCGGGTAAATCGTGCCTCATAGATCGCCCCCTTGAAATGATCTTTCAGGTTGATTCGCACCCCCACTGATGAATGGCCCGGCCGCTGGGGAACCAGTTGCACGCTCCCCTCGCCTTGCAGCTCATCGCCCACATAGTTCCTGAGCGTCTTTCCGTCGTAGACGGCGGTGACGCGGTACCACTTTCCCAAGGTGTGCAGTTTGTCGCAGTCGAGCAATGTCTTCGATTGCCCATCCGCCATGGCAAAGCTGTCAAGGCACCACTGCCCGTTGATGATTCGTATTTCAAACAGCAGCCGGTCCTTGGCATCCTCTCCTGTCGCTGGATCCAGGACCGAGAGATGGAAGAACCGCTGCTCCGCTGCTCCGTCTGCGTCTGGCCGGAAGATGACATCCCACGTCCAGGTTTCCGCACCTGCCAAGGGGTGGACGGCAACAAACAGCGCATCCTCGATCCCGTCGAACTGCAAGGCGCGGCCGAAGGGCGTCTCAATCACCTGGGGATGCCCCAGCACCTTGGTAGGATGACCGCCAATGGCGGAGGTCTGATCGAACATCCAGGTTTCGGACGTTTCGACTCTTTCCGGCTGGCCGACCAGGAGCGAACCTGCCAACGCCCATAGTGCAAGTACAACTGCTGGCAGAACTGGCGCTCGCATCATGCCGCACTCGCTTACGTTAAGTTGGCTTACTCAGAAGCCGATGGTTGTATTCGGTGGACCAAAGTACCATGCGGGACGCTTCTAGCTACCCGCCGGACCCCGGGGATAGGATCATAACAACATTCAGCAAAGGAATTGCATGCGGAAGCAGAATTACTTTTCGCCACTGTCCCGGCGGCATTTTCTCTTGGGATCCGCCGCAGTCGTAGGTTCCGTATCTCTCTTCGCCTCCAAAGCCGATCCGCAAGGCGTCGATACGGCGGCTTCGCGCGGAAAGCAGCGCAATCTCCTGAGCAACGCGTGCAGCCCTGAAAAGCTTAGACAGTCACTCATAGCGCAAGACAAATACCGGCCATTTCCCACCATTCATGATCGCGCCGCCTGGAACGGACTGCGCGCGGAGACGCGGGCCAGCTTGCTTGCGGCTGGAGAAAAATACCTGCGCTACCAATGGCCTGAGATGCCGGCCACGATCTTCCTCGAATACGCACGGAACGGAAACCGGACCGACTACGAAAGCATTCGCAATGCGCGCATGGCTGCCTTGCAGGCTTTGGTTTTTGCCGAGTGCATCGAAGGCAAAGGCCGCTTTCTGGACGACATAACCAATGGCGTTTGGGCCACGTGTGAGGAGAGCTTCTGGGGTGTACCTGCCCACCTCTACATTCAGAAGGCCGATCTGGGGCTACCCGATCCAAGGGATCCCATCGTCGACCTCTTTGCCGCGCAGACATCCGCGCTCCTGGCCACCTCAGTCTACTTGCTCGATTCGACACTCGATACTGTCTCCCCGCTCATCCGCGAACGAGTTTATTTCGAGACCGAGCGTCGCATTCTCGATCCGCTCCTGGCAAAGAACTTCATGTGGATGGGCTTGCCCGGCGGCAAGCCGCGGCATGATCTTCCTTGGATCGAGGTTGCAGAGGGCAAGGTGCAGCCGGTGAACAACTGGGATGCGTGGATATGTTGGAATTGGCTGACAACGGTTCTATTTGTCGATAGGGATGAAGGCCGCCGCTACCGAAGCGTTGAAAAGATAACACTTTGCCTGGATAGGTTCATCGACAGTTACCCCGACGACGGGGGTTGTGAAGAGGGCCCCGGATACTGGAATGTGGCTGCAGGCGCAATGTTCGACGCGCTCGAGCTTTTCTACTCTGCCACCGCGGGGGCGATTGATATCTTCAGTCATCCGTTGATAACCGAAATGGCCCTATACATGAATCGCGTCCACATCGCGGGGGATTATTACCTCAATCAAGGCGACGCCAGTCCGATCATTCACCTCGACGTGGATAAGATGTACCGTTTCGGCAGAAGGCTGAAGAATCAGGACTTGATATCGCTCGCAGTAGCCAGCATGCCCGCCCAATACCATCCCAACACCCTTCCCGCGATCTTTAACGAGGCGGAGCTGCGTGCACAGCCGCCCGCCAAAGCAAGACTCCTGCGTGATACCTGGCTGCCGGACTCGCACATCATGGCCGCCAGAAGACAGGCGGAATCGGCGGATGGACTTTATCTGGCCTGCATTGCGGCCGACAACGGCAAGAGCCACAGTCACAACGACACCGGAAGCTTCTGGGTCTATTCCCAGGGGTTGCCCGTATTGATAGACATGGGCCAGGAGACCTACCAGAAGAAGAGCTTTGATGCGCACCGCTACGAGATCCCTTCGATGCAGTCTGCCTATCACAACCTGCCAACCATCGGCAGCGTGCAGCAGGGTGTGGGGCCCATGTTCCGAGCCACTGACCTGGCCTACGAAGCGAATGAACGTTGGGCGCAACTTGCCATGGAGTTGGCTAAGGCGTATCCGGCCGAGGCGGGGTTGAAGAGCTGGCGCCGCACCGTAAGGCTTGACCGAAGCAGCAACGTGATCGAGATCAGCGACAGTTACTTCCTGACCACGCCGGTACCAGACATCACCTTGAGCCTCGTGACCGCTTGTAGCGTAGCGCAGACCGGCAAAGGCCAGCTCACATTAACCTCTACGCAGGGCGCGCCGCCCACCTTGATTTCGTTCGATCCAAACCTCCTGACTGCAAGCGTCGAGACAATTCCTTTGGAAAATGCGGAGCTGAAGCGAAACTGGGGGAGCCAGATCTTTCGCATTCAATTGAAGACGCCGGGCAAGACCTCCGGCCGATTAAAGCTGACAATTTCCGCCAGCTGAGGGCGAGCATGAACTGGAAAAAACTGTTGGGGTTGCTATCCATGCTTATGGGAAGCATCCCCCTTGCGGCGCAAGTGCAGGGAGCACTGCTGGTGGTGACCAAACAGTCGCATGCATTAGCGATCGTCGATGGAGCGACGCTTCAGGTGCTCGCCCAGGTGCCGATCGGCGAAGACCCGCACGAGGTGGTGGTTGGGCCGGACGGGCGGACCGCCTACGTATCAAACTATGGGGAAGGCACCCTGCATACCCTCGCAGTGGTCGACCTGGTGGGGCAGAAGGCGCTGCCTTCGATCGACCTGGGCCCGCTTCGTGGAGCACATGGGCTCACCCTGCACGACGGAACCATATGGTTCACGGCCGAGGGCTCGAAGGCATTGGGAACCCTGAACCCGGCAACCGGACGGGTGGAATCCGTACTCGGGACTGGACAGGACAAGACGCACCTGGTGTGGGTTTCTCGTGATGGCCGCAAAGTCGTAGCCTCGAATGCGGGATCGGCAACGATGAGCGTCTTCGACCGGACGGTGCAGAAGCCGGTGATGGTGCCCGGGGCTCCTGCCGCTCCGGCAGCCTACACCGTCGCGGGTTGGAGACACACGCTGGTCCCCGTCGGACAAGCGGCAGAAGGCTTCGATGTATCGCCGGATGAACGGGAGGTGTGGGTGGGCAATGGAGATGGCACCATCTCGGTCATCAACCTGGCGGCCGAAAAAGTGGAAGCTACGCTAGCGCCGGATGTGCGCGGAGCCAATCGTCTCAAGTTCACTCCGGATGGTCGCCTGCTGCTGGTGACGACCCACACCGGCAAGGAATTGGTCGTGATCGATGTTCATAGCCGGCAGGTGGTGAAGCGTATTCCTATCGAGCAGCGCGGCGCCTCTGGGATCCAGCTGCAACCGGACGGTAGCCGTGCGTTTGTAGCCTGTCCGCGTGATCACTATGTAGCCGTCGTGGATTTGCATCGGCTGGCGATGGTAGGCAAGATCGATGCCGGACGAGAGCCGGACGGCCTGGCGTGGTGGGCGCGTTAACGAGGCGTGGCGTAATCTTCGCGGTAGGGAGTGAAGATGTCCAGAACCTCTGAGTCCTCCTGTGCAGAAGCCTGATGTTCCACATTGCCTGGAACCAGGAAGCTATCTCCAGTGGTTGCCTCGAAGACCCCGCCTGGGTGCTGGAACGTGAGATGACCGCTGACGATATACACCATCTGTTCGTGCGGATGGCTGTGCCTGGCGCCGACCCAACCCTTCTTCATCCTATGCCGGACGAGCATCATACTCGGACTATAGGACATGACTTGCCGGCGGAGTCCCGGCTCCGGGTGAGACATGGATTCGTCCTCCGTGTGCAATACGTCAATTGTGTTTGACAAAATGAATGCTCCTCCAGCTTGCGCTCCAGGCTTATGTAATCGTGACGATTTCGATCATCGTATTCTCAGAAGAAATTAGCGCGCCATCCAGCCGCCGTCTACCACCAGCACCTCTCCCGTGATGTAGTCGCTCGCTGAGGAAGCGAGAAACACGGCCGCCCCCGCAATATCTTCCGGTTCTCCCCAGCGCGCAGCCGGAATGCGCGCCAGGATTTGACTGTTTCGCACCTCGTCCTCGCGTAGCGCGGTGGTGTTTTCCGTGCGAAAGTATCCCGGAGCGATGGCGTTCACCTGCACATTGCGCCCCGCCCATTCATTAGCCAGCGCCTTGGTCAGTTGCGCCACGCCGCCCTTGGAGGCGGCATAAGCCGGCACCCGAATTCCACCTTGAAACGACAGCAACGAGGCGATGTTGATGATCTTTCCCCGGCGCCGCTCAAGCATTTGCCGGCCGGCAAGCTGGCTCAGGCGGAAAACGCTATTCAGATTCACTTGAACTACGGTCATCCAAGCCTGCAGGTCGTGGTTCTCCGCCGGCTCGCGATAGATGGTGCCGGCATTGTTGACCAAAACATCGGGCACGCCCATCGATGCCGATACCGCTTCGTACAGTTGATCCGCGCCTTCCTGCGTGCCAAGGTCCGCGGAAAAACTACGAGAGTTGTGGCCCAGTGCGCGAATCGCTGCGCTGGTTTCATCGGCGGGGCGGCGATTCCCATGGCATGCTACCGACGCCCCAGCCTCCGCCAGCGCAACGGCGATCGCCGCACCCAGCCCGGTGGCAGACCCCGTGACCAGCGCGAGCTTTCCGTCGAGACGAAACCTATCAAGAATTCCCATCGTTTACCGATCAGTATTCTTTTGTTTCGCAAGGAGATTGTCAATGTCTGCGGGAAGCAGAACCCGCCGCTGATCCCGGAATGTGGGACAATATTTTTTGAGGGCACTATGTCTGGACTTGTACAGATCGGTTCCCAGCCAGTGAAAGCCGCCTCGGTATGCGCGCCCGTTCGACGTTCCAATACAGTCCTGTGGCTTCAGCTTGTCACGCTCGCATGGATGCTTATCGAATGCGGGGCATCGCTGTACGCAGCAAGGACCGCTCATAGCCCGGCGTTGCTTGCTTTTGGCTCCGATAGCCTGGTGGAGCTTCTATCCGCCACAGTCGTGCTGCTGCAATACGGGTCACCCGCTTCATTTTCTCAACGTACCGCAGGGCGAATCGCTGGAGTCCTGCTTTTCGTTCTTGCCTTTATCGTCGCATCCACGGCCCTACTGGCTTTGGCCTTTCACTTCCGGCCCGACACAAGTCGTCTGGGGATAATCGTGACGGTGGTCGCGCTGGTCGCGATGCCGGTTTTGGCCGGCTTAAAGCGCCGCGAAGCGCGGCGTACCAACAATGTGGCACTGGCAGCCGACGCAATGCAATCAGCCACCTGCGCCTATCTCGCCCTGATCACCCTCGCGGGCCTGGTTGCCAACGCATGCTTCCACATTCCGTGGGTTGATTCCCTTGCGGCTCTGATTGCCATCCCCATCCTCATTTATGAAGGACGTTCGGCGTGGCATGGACATGCTTGCGGGTGCTGCTGAGCGCCACTCTACTTCACATCGCCGCAGGAGGCGCTGATCCATTTACCCTGTAAGGTGCTGTCGGCAACCATGCTTCTGTTCCCTCCCGTCATGACTGTATGGATCTTCCCGGTTACGGTTTCCGAATTGATCGCCTGATAGTGAAAGGTCATCACCGACTTGCCCATGTTGTTTGAGCATTCCTGCTGCACCTCCAGAACGCTCGCGGTATTGGTCACAACCGTCTGCTTGCAGTTGGGGCGATCGGAGTGGTCCTGCTGAAATCCACGATCCATCTTGTCCTGTGTCAGGCAGAACCGCGTCGTGTGTGGCTGCGCCGCATGCGCTTTTGAGGCTTCCATGGCCGCTGCCATTTTTTGTTGCTGTTCCGGTGTCAGCCGCGCCATCACGTCGTCAGGGACAGGTGGGGCGCCCGAGGCATTCGTCACGACAGTGCTTTCCCAAAGGCCGGTCTTCACATTGAAATTGGCTTGCTGGAAAAACCCGGCCAGTATGGGTAGGGCACTGAAGGCCAGGACGCACAGGAAGAGCCGCCGCTTTTGCATGGTCTTACCCCCGTCTTGAACATCGGGCTGTTAACGTTCAACATTCTGCTCGTTCCAAAAAGAGATTGTCGACCAAAAATTAATAGCCGCGCGCGGAAAGCTGAGGTAAACTGGTTCAGTCTTTCAGGATAAGGCGCTATGTCAATCAACCAACAAACCCAACACCTCGCCCAACAGGTCCGGCCCTCCGGCGTATCGGACTTTGTCGGTTTGAAGGAAGTAGGGCGCCCCTAGCGCACTTCGTTTGCGGATTTACGAAGGCCCTGAGGCGCAGCCTCTGGGCCTTTTCTCATTCCCTGGGGACAGCTTCCTTTTGTTGAGCCATCCGGCTCCAACTCCTCGCGGAGGCGCAGATGCCTCGCGATCTAACAGTTGTCCCGGTGAGTGATCTATGCGTGTTACCCGAAGTAGCCAGAACGTGATGCGTGACGTACTTGCCTTCCTCCTCCGCCATTGGCGACGTGAGGCATGGCTGGTTATCGGTGTCGCCTGCTCCATGATGGTAGCGACGATCGCCGACCTGTTCATGCCAGTCTTCGCCGGCCGCATGGTCGATGCTGTCGCCATCCGCACCAGTACTCACCAACAGGCATTGCACGCCGCATTGTCGGCGCTGGCTACGATGCTGTTGTTGGGCGGCGTACTGGTGGCCGGACGCCACTTGTCCCTGATGGGCATCAGCCGGCTCACGATACGGTTGATGGCGCGCCTGGCCGGCGATGCTTTTTATCGCGTGCAGCGGTTCTCGACTGACTGGCACGCTAACAACTTCGCCGGTTCGATTGTCCGTCGCGTCACGCGTGGCATGTGGGCGGTGGACCTCATGGACGACACACTGCTGTTGGCCTTACTGCCCGCATCGCTGGTGCTGGTCGGCAGTGCGTTGGTGTTGGGTTCACACTGGCTGTCGATGGGGCTGATCGTGGCCACGGGCGCGACGATCTATGTCAGCCTTTCCATCGCACTCTCGCTGAACTTCGTTTCCCCCGCCGCCCGGTTGTCGAACGCACAAGACACGTTGGTGGGCGGCGCCCTCGCGGATGCGGTGACCTGCAACGCAGTGGTCAAGTCCTTCGGAGCCGAAGCTCGTGAAGATGCGCGCCTCGGCCGGGTGCTCAACAAGTGGAGCCGTCGCACTTATCGCCATTGGACCAATGGCACCTGGAGCGGAACCACGCAGATGATCGTCTTGCTCTGTCTCAGGGGCTCGGTGACGCTGTATGCGATCTGGTTGTGGTGGCAAGGCCGAGCCACGCCAGGCGGAGTCACCTTCGTGCTCACCAGCTACTTCATCGTGCACGGATATCTGCGCGACGTCGGTCAACACGTGGCCAATTTGCAGCGCAGTGTGAATGAGATGGAGGATCTGGTGGAGATGCACGTGCTGCCGCTGGGCGTAGCAGACCGGCCGGATGCCGAACCGATTCGCATCGACAAAGGTGAGGTGCTCTTCGACCGCATTACCTTTCGCTACGGTGCGCATACCGAGCCGCTCTTCCACGACTTCACCTTGCGCATCGAGGCGGGCGAACGCGTGGGCCTGGTGGGCCACTCAGGTTCCGGCAAAACCACGTTCGTAAAGCTGCTGCAGCGGCTCTACGATCTGAACGAGGGGCGCATCCTGATCGACGGGCAGGAGATTGCCCGGGCGGCGCAGGTATCTTTGCGGTCGCAGCTTGCGCTGGTGCCGCAGGACCCGTTGCTCTTCCATCGCTCGCTGGCGGAAAACATCGCCTACGCGCGTCCGGAAGCAACGGCGGCGGAGATCGAGCGCGCGGCCCAACTGGCCAATGCGCACGACTTCATTATTCGCCAGCCCAAGGGCTATGCCACGCTGGTGGGTGAGCGCGGGGTCAAACTCTCTGGCGGTGAACGCCAGCGGGTGGCGCTGGCTCGTGCCTTTCTGGCGGATGCGCCCATTCTGATTCTGGACGAGGCGACTTCCAGCCTCGACTCTGAATCGGAGGCGCTCATCCAGGAGGCGATGCAGCGCTTGATCGTCGGCCGCACGGCCATCGTGATCGCACATCGCCTGTCGACGGTGCGGATGCTTGACCGCATCCTCGTCTTCGAGCAAGGCCACGTCGTCGAAGAAGGCACCCACGATGCGCTGGTCCGCAAGACCGAGGGCACCTACAAGCGTCTCTTCGAGCGGCAGGCGCTGGGCTTGTTTGTCGAGGAGTCGGACATGGATGAAGCAGAAGAACTGAGCGCCTGAGCCTTCAGTGCGCTGTGGGGGCGTAAACGGCGACGCCGACGCGAGAGTCGGCGCCGCCGTAATACAGGAACCATTTGTCGTGGAAAAATACCAATCCTTCGGCAAACGTCGTTCCCGCTACGTACTGGCCGCTTTGTTCCCATGCTTGCTCAGGCTTGAAAAACGGTTTACTCGTACGAGCGATGAGCTTTTGGGGATCATTAGCCGCAAAGAGCGCCTGTCCGTCAGAGTAGGCGCCGGCGGCGATTCCGGGTGCTCCATGGACCGCTGCATTTTTGCCGTTGTAGATGAGGACAATACCGCGATCCGTGAGCAGGGAAGGCGGCCCCACCTCAGGGAAGGCGCTGTCGAAGCGTCCCGGCCGATTGTGCAGCAAGACGATGGCTTTGCCGGACGAATCCTCAACCGGAGTCCAGTGGATCAGGTCAGGCGAAGTTGCCAGCCGCACCTGTATCTCCCCCCAGTACATCCAGTACTTGCCTTGAATTTTTGCCGCGATGAGATGTCCATTCGTGAGCCGGGTGACGATGCTGGCTGATTTGTAATCGAAGTGCTGGTATTTTTCGCCCACAAGCGCGGGGCCATGCTTGGTCCAGTGAATCAGATCAGTGGATGTGGCAATTCCGATATCCGTATTGCGGCGGTTCCATTGGGTGTAAGCGAGAACGTAGGTACCATCTTCGCTCTCGACCACGCGCGGGTCTTCCACCCCGCCAGGCCATTCTCTATCCTGCTGTGAGTCAACATCGGGGTAGAAAACCGGCGCCGGTTCGATGGTGAAGTGGATACCGTCATCGCTTGAGGCCATGCCCAGTCGCGAAGTGTGCATGCCGATGACCATGGTTCCGGAGTCATCTTCAGCGCGATAGAGCACATAAACCCTTCCCTGGCGCACGATGGCCCCAGGATTGAAAGTATGCAGCACCTCCCAGTGCACAGGGTTTTTGGTTATTGGATCGGTAAAGACGGCTTTCGGGTTGGGCTCGATAATCGGCGCATCGACAGGGCGCACAAAAGGACCTAGTGTCCAGCTGGTCGACTGGGCAATCAGCGAACTTGCCGCTAGGAGAAGTATGGAGGCGATGGTGCTGCCTCCCTTGCGCACGTGCGAAGCTTCGAATAAGTCCAAGGAAAATCCCCTCAGCGACTAAAGCCGCAGTTCTTCCGGGGTGTAGGTCAAATCGGCGGAACGCGCGAGTTTCTGGTGGTCGCTGCTCCGATGTTTTGTATCAGGGCACGACTTCAGTCGGGCCGTATAGGCCAACAAGAATCTGGGCTTTAGCCCCTGGGCTTTTGCATCGCCAGGTAAGCGTAGCCGTAAGGGTATGCTCAGCAGGGGCTGAAGCCCAATTCTCTTTCAGTCTTTTTACGGCCCGACTAAAGTCGTGCCCTGATACAAAACCCCGCATCCGAAGCAGCTTCTCCTGTCGAAATATCATACAGATTGAAACACTAAAGGCCGTCCCCTTCAAATTCATGGACGATGAAAACGCCCCTCCACAACAGCCTTGGCCAAGATGTGGCCATCCATCGCCTTCATCACATCTGCCTGGGTTGCGTCGGGTCCCAGGCTGAGCTTGGTATCGAGCGCAAACAGCTCGTAGGTGTAGTGATGATAGGGTCCCGGAGCACGCGCGCCCATGCCCATGTAGCCGACTTTCTGGCCGCGATTCAGCGCCTGGATGGATCCGTCCGGCAGTTGCGCTTGCGCCGGCACGCCTTCCGGGAGTTCGCGCGCTGTGCCTGGAATATTGAAGATTAACCAGTGCAACACCTCGCTGGTGGTTTTATTCAGCGCCGTATCCGGATCATGCAGAATCAGCGCGAAGCTAACCACTCCATCCGGCACATTTGTCCAGGTGAGGTGAGGAGAGACTGGAGCGCCGTTCTCTGCCGCCTGGGTGTACTTGTTTGGGATAATCCCCCCGTCGTCAAACGCTGTTGTCGTCAGCGTGAATCCCGGTTTCGCCATCGGCGGAGGCGCAGCTGCCGGAGTTTGCGCGACCACTCCCATGTTGGACATCAGCGCCGCAATCATCATGAATTTTTTCATCGTCGCTCCAATCGTTATTTGCTGCTCCGATAAAACACGTGCCAGATTTTTCCCTCCTGGCTGTCGGTGATGAAAATCGAGCCATCCGGAGCTTGCGCCACACCATCGGCGCGCGCCGCCGCCTCGGTAGGATTCATCAAGGGATCCTTGCCCGCAAAGCCACTGGCAAAAATCTCAAACTTACCGGATGGCTTGCCCCCGGCGAATGGCTGAAAGGTTACGTTCGAAGGCGCCTGCGGGAGAGGGGCGCGGTTCCATGAACCATGGAAGGCGATGAACGCTCCGCCCCGATAGCGCGCCGGGAACTGGCTTCCCGAGTAGAACATCACATCCACCGGCGCCCAGTGCGCCGGGTAGCTTGCGATCGGGAGCGCAAATGCGCTGCAACGCCCAACGATTTTGCCGTCACCGCCATACTCAGGGTTCAGCAGCAGTTTCTGTTGTCCGTAATCGAAAAAGCAATAGGGCCAGCCAAAATTCAGTCCCTGGGTGGCGCGGTACATTGGCTCGGCAGGGCGCTCAGCATTCTCTTCGGCGGTAAATTTGCCCGCCCACAGAACGTCCAACTGGTCGCGGCTGTTCATCACGATATAGACCGCGCCATCGTGCCAGGTAATCGCCGGCTCCTGCCGGAGTCCGGTCACAAATTTCTGGCCATCTGCTTCTTTCTGGTGCAACTTGTTTTCGTCAAACTTCCAAATACCGCCATGGGTCTCCAGCAGCGGACACGGATCTTGCCCCGCGATGCCCTTCTGACGATCCAAAGATTGGCAGGCATTGGAGGGAGAACCGATATTGATGTACAGCGAGCCTTTTCCGTCAAACGCAATGCCCTTGTCGTGATGCTCATGCTCGGTCGGCAGATCCTCGACGATGACCTCAGGCGGCCCGGTGGGCTTCAACTGCCCCGGAGTCATCTTCCAGCGCTCCACCGACTCCACCTTGGCCACATACAGATAGCCGTTACGCAAAGCAATCCCGGTGCTGCTTCCGTCGCCAAAATACTCCTTGGTCTCGAAGCGCCCATCGCCGTTCTCGTCACGGAGCGCAACCACTCCGCCTGTCTTCCCCTTGCCGCTCTGCAGGGCAACGTACAAATCGCCATTGGGCGCTACCACCGCGTGCCGTGCCGTACCCAATCCGTCGGCCGCCAATAACGCACAGAATCCTTCCGGCAGCGTCAACCCCGCGTTATTGGGATCGCAGGCCAGCGGTGTTCCTGCATGGGCTGCGAGGCTGGCCGTACAACATACTGCCGCTGCCAACACTCCAATGATTGAGCGCTTGAAAGTCATACCTTTCTCCGGCCACTGTTTACAATGATGTTGATCCGATCTGCAGTACGATCAGGGTAGTGTAATCTCTTCGAGGAGTAGACGCGGGTGCCTGTTAAAAAGACCGTCATACTGAGCTTCAGCCTTATTCTTTGCGGATTCTCATTTCATCTTCTCCGCGCCCAGTCTGCTCCGGCCGCAGATGGCATTTACAGCGACGACCAGGCCCACCGCGGCGACGCACTGTATCAGAAGCAGTGTGTGTCCTGCCACGGATCCGCCCTGGATGGCACGGGTCCGTATCCACCGCTCAGCGGAGATGATTTCCTCTCTAAATACGAGGGCCAGCCCGCGCTCAACCTCTACGACATGATCCAGAAGTTGATGCCGGCCGACAAGCCAGGCACGCTCACCCGCCCCGAAGCCGCCGACCTCCTCGCGTATATTCTCAGCTTCAATAAGTTTCCCGCCGGCAAGACGGATCTGCCGAGCGATGAGGATAGCCTGAAAAAGCTCGTGCTCCCTAAGCCGGCGCCCAAGGCTTGATTGGATTAACGACCGAGCGCGCGGGTAATCGCCTTTTCCGCCAGGGGCGCCATCACGGCGTACCCTTGTGCCGTGGGGTGAACGCCGTCATACGATAGACCCGGAAGCATGGCCCCCGTCGCATCGGCCATGGAGCTGTAGTAGTCCAGATAGACGTATCCATTCCTGGAGCAGAAATTCTTTAGCCACTGGTTCAGCTCGCGAATTCGCTCCACCGGCTGAATGCCTGGTTTCCATGGATACGCATAGGCCGGTGTGATTGAGGCAAGCACCACCTTGATGCCGCTATGCTTCGCGATCTCTGCCATCGAGGTAAAGTTGTCCTCGACCATCTGATTGGTGGAGGGCCCAGTGTTGCCGGCGATGTCATTCGTGCCGGCCAGGATGACCACCGCTGCGGGATGGAGGTGTACGACATCCTGCTGGAAGCGCACCAGCATCTGGGGGGTCGTTTGTCCGCTGATTCCCCGGTTCACGTACGGTTTGCCCGGGAAGAATACTCCTGTGGTGGGCGAACGCCCCCAGGCGTCGGTGATCGAATCTCCGAAAAAGACCACTCGCCGCTCGCCACCTTTTACCGCGGGAAGTGCCTCGTTGTCCGCCCGGTAGCGAGCCAGGTTTGGCCAGTCGTCAACTTGCGCCTGCATCCCCAGCGCTTGGTGCGCCCACACGTATCCCACGCAAAGCAAGGCCCCACACACCCATAAACCTGGTTTCAATTCATCTCTCTTTCATCCAGCACATGTCCCACGGCACAACAGCTACAGGTGATACCAGTGATCGGCTGCAAAAACAAGTCCGAGAGTGATGAGGGCGATGACAATTTCTCCCACGGCGCCGACGATGAGGGGTCGCGCCCCCTGCTTACCCAACTCGCGCAGGTTGGTCCGCAGGCCCACACCCGCGAAGGTGAGCAGAAAGGCCCAGCGTGACAGGTTGCCTACGGCGGCGAGTTGTGGCTTGGTGAAGAATCCTATGGTGGCCAGCAGGGAAATCAGCAGAAATCCCAGAATGAACTTGGGGAACTTGCGCCACAGGAATGCGCCTTTATTCTGCACGTCAGCCGCCTGGCCTTTCGAAGCCCAGTAGATGGCGTATCCCAGAACGATGAAGCCGATGGTGGCGTTGCGGCACGTCTTGGCCAGCACCGCGACCTTGCCGGCAGCATCAGAGTACAGCGCTCCGGCGGCTGTGGCCTCCGCGGTATTGTCCACAGCCAGCCCTGCCCAGAGGCCGTAGGCACGGTCGCTCAGGTGCAGGAAGTGTCCAATTAGGGGAAAAAGAAAAAGAGAAATGGCTCCCAGCAGCAGGATCGCGGCGATGGCGTAGGAGGAATCCTCCTCGTCGGCGTCGATTGCTCCCTGGGCAGCAATGATGGCGGAGACTCCGCAAATCGAGGATCCGACGGCAAGCAGACTGACCAACTTGGGCTTGAGTTTGAATGCCCGCCCCAGGTAGGTCATGAATGTAAGTGCAAGGACCAATTCAATCGCGATGAGGACAAGCGAGAGGCCGCCAAGCCGGCGAACGTCTCCGAGGAGAAAGCGCGCGCCCAGCAAAACGATCCCAGCCTTGAGCCAGAATTCGTAAGTCGCCACCCCGGAGCGGAAGATGGCGGCAATGCCCACCGTATTCGAGATGGCCAAGCCGATAAGAATGGCCCATAGAACGTACTCGATGTTCGGCAGCACCAGGTGGTGCGCCTTACCGTAAGACGCGATGGATTGCTCAATAAACTTGCCCGCATAGCCGACCACGGCGAGCAGCAGGATCCCTGGAATCAGGCCGGCGGCAGCGCGGGCTGGCGGAAGTGGAGTTTGCGCTTGTGGAGGGACAGGGACTCGAACGGAAGGGCTTGCCATAGTTTGTTCTCTCTTCTTGCAGTTACCAGGGAACCGTCTTGAGGATGCCAAGACGGACGAGCAGAGCTGCGGCAAATGCCAGCAGAACGGCCCAGGTGTCTAGAGAAAGGCGGTTTACCGGGGACTGATCGGGCATATGGGGATACTCCTCTGGCTAATGTGGCGATTGCAGTTGTCTTATGAAACGCGAAGAAGGAGGGAACTAGCGACAACAACAACAGGTGGAGAACCTGTTCACGAGCACGCGAATCTGCTGAGCAGCGTACACGGAATGGACAGTAGCATAGCCAGGAAGCGGGAGCAAGCGTGGGGTGCGGCTAGTTGGAGCTGATCGAGTAGCGAACCACAAGTCCCTCGACATAAGTCACATCCACGCGGCGATCGCCGGTCACATATTGAAACGCCTGGGTTTTCAGTCCGTCGGTCGAGACTGATTCCGATACCTGCTTTCCCGGGCCGAACAGGTTTGTGACTTCTTCCATCTTCATCCCCCGCTTGAGTTGAGCCGTGGCGGGAACAGCGGCATCGCCGGCCGTGTTTTGCGGCGCGGGTGGAGGCCCGGCTTGCTGGGGACCATCGAAGACTACGTAATCTGCCAGCAGCTTCTTTACCGCATCGGGGTTCTTTTGGTCGGGCGGTATGGAGCCTGACCAGCGCAGGTTGAATCGCGACCCGCCGCGCAGGCGATCGTCCGCTACCTTTTGTGCCTTGATCTGGCTGGCGATCTGCGCCGCAGCTCGGTTGTCGGCCTCCTGGCGCTCGCGCCGCGAACGTTCGCGATCGAGGTCACGCTGCAGTCGTCGCCGTTGGTCGTCATCGGTGGTGTTGGCGATGTCTCTTTCCAGCTGCTTCTCGTAGTCGCTTTTCTGGACTGTCTTGGGGGCGACGGTCGTGCTGCTGTCATCCAGGAAAGTGCCGAAACCTCCGCCATCCAGCTGAAATTCGATCCGGTCATCCTTTACCACCACCCCCGTCACCCGCGCAGTGTCGCCTTTGTGGATCGCCGCGCCGTTGCTCTTCAGGCGATTGGAGTACTCCTTCCAGTTCATGGGGTTGTCTTTGTTGTAGCGCAGGTCGACGCCCTGCTGGGTGCCTGGCATGTCGATCTTAAGCACCACTTCCTTGCCCGTGAAATAACTCGACAACGTGTCCGGATTTTGCGCGCTCAGTGGCAAAGCACAAAGCGTCAAGGCAAGAAGGACCGCGCTTGCGGCTGCTCGAAACACGTCTAGCTTCTCCTGGGGACGGCATGATGATAAGCCAGTCGTCGTCTCTGCTCAATAAATTTAGTGCGCCAGGCGATAGACCTCCGAGCCCGCGAGCAGAAAGGCCCCGGTACCAAAAACGTAGCTCGAGGCAGCCGAGTAATCCCCGGGGGCAGCCCCGATCGGCTGGATGCAACCCAGTCTGCCGTCCTCATAAATGTGAGACAGCAGCCCCTTCCAGGCTTTCTGCACCACGGGTTGGTATTTCGCGCGCTCCAGGATCCCGGAATTGATCCCGTAAGCAAAGCCGAAAGCAAAAAAGGCGGATCCGGAATTCTCTGGAAGAGGATAAGCTGCGGCATCCAGGAGACCTGGCCGCCACAGCCCGTCGGCGCCCTGTAGGCTGGCGATTTCCTGTGCCATCTCTTTGAATTGGGCCACATACTTCGCTCGCGAAGGATAATCTTGCGGCATCTCAGCCAGCACGTTGGCCAGGCCGGCAAATACCCATCCGTTACCGCGTGACCAGAAAATGCTGCTGCCATTTGCCTCGTGCTTGTCGAGAAACGACTTATCGCGAAAGAAGAGATGGTTCGAAGGGCTGTAGAGCAAGCCGGACGTAATCCACCATTGGTGGTCCATGAAGTCCAGGTACTTGCGCTCTCCGGTCACCCGGTTGAGTTTGGTGAACACCGGCGGAGCCATAAAGAGCGCATCGCACCACCACCACAGAAGTTTCTCCGGGTTATCGGGCAGCGCCATCACCGCATCTGCGCGTTGCTGGATAGGTGCGATCATGGCCGCATCGTGGTAGCGGAAGTAGAGGTCCAGATACGTCTTGCCAATAGCCATGTCATCGGCGACGGCCACGCGCGGGCCCGGCTGCCAGTTAAACTTCTGCGCCATTTGCAGCATGGCCTTTTGATATTTCTCGCCGTTAGCCGCCTTGGGTACGGCCATGAAGCCGGTGTAAAGGGCGGCAAAGGTCCAATCCTGGTCGAAGTGCGGTTCGGATCGTGTCAGCTCCCAATCGGCGACTTTCTGTATGGCGCGGCTGACGTTCTTTCGCGTCAGTTCAGGCGACAAGTCGGTCGCCAAACGGGGCGGGGTCGGCGGCGTATCGCCCACCCACGGAACCCGCTCAGCAGCCGTGAGTTGCCCTAATAGTCCTTGTGGAATGAGGAGGATAGCGGCCGCCATGCCAGCCGTTTGGGTAAGGCGTTTGAACCTGGAAATCATTGGACGAGGTACCCCTCTGGCGAATCTTATACTCATTCGCGCCAGCAACTTGTCTTACCCGCGCGGGTTCTTTCCACTGTCGAGGTGTGTCGTGTATACGACGAACGGTTTCTTATCTCGATCGAACCTCTGGGGAACCGCCGTGCCGGCGACGAGCCGGGTGCTGATTTGTACTCTGGCGCTGACCCAACTATGCGATCCCGTCCCATTGCTTGCGGCCAAAAATAAACCGCCGGCACCGCAGACGGTTACGGTTAAGCTGCCGGCGCCCCCTAAGCTGAAACAAATTCAGGGCGACGAGCGCATACTGCATGCGCTCGATCGGCTGGCCTTCGGGCCGCGGCCGGGTGAGTTGGAAGAAGTGAAGGCGATCGGTCTGGATGCCTGGATCACGCAGCAGCTCCATCCTGCGACCATCGACGACTTTGCGTTGGAGGAGCGGCTGGAACAATTTCCCGCCATGCGCTTGAGTGAGGAGGAGCTGACGCGGAGATTCCCTCCCGGCAGCATCATCCGCCAGGTGGAGAACGGGAAGATCTCCGTGCCCTTGTTCAACGCGACCGAGCGCGCCATCTATGAGAACCAGGTAGTCACCGACCGCAAGAAACAGGAGCAGGACAAGGCCAAGGCGAAAAATCCGCCCGCCGCTCCCGCGAACAACCAAAATGTGCCGCCACCGGCCGTCCCCCCGGTGCTCTCCGACGCAGAGGTTACGGCTTTGCTCAGCCTGCCTCCCGGCCCTCGCATGTCGAAGCTGTTTTCGCTTCCCGCGGGCGAATACGGACCACTTCGCCACCAGCTCTCGCCCGTACAAAAGACAGCCCTGGAACAGGGAATGTCTCCGGATCAGCGCGAGACCTTGATTGCGCTCGACAATCCCCGCCAGGTGGTACAGAACGAGTTGCTGCAAAGCCGGGTTTTACGTGCCGTCTACAGCCAGCGTCAGTTGCAGGAAGTGATGACCGACTTCTGGCTGAACCACTTCAATATCTTTCAAGGCAAGACGGGCGAAGAGATCTACAGCCTGGTGCCGTACGAGCGCGACGTGATTCGTCCCAACGCTTTGGGTAGCTTCGAAGGCCTGCTGGTGGCCACCGCGACCAGCACCGCCATGATGACGTACCTGGACAATGCCGGCAGCACTGGCCCGCACTCATTCGCTGCTTCAGGGGGCCGTCCTTTCGCTCCCCCTAAGGGTGGTGGACCTAAGGGCCTGAACGAGAATTACGCGCGGGAGCTGATGGAGCTGCATACACTGGGCGTCAACGGCGGCTATACCCAGCGCGATGTGACCGAAGTGGCCAAGGTTTTCACCGGTTGGACTATTGAACAACCGCCTAAAGGTGGACCGCGCTTTGTCTTCGATGAAAGCCGCCACGAGCCGGGCAAGAAGTACGTGCTTGGCGTCGAGATGAAAGAGAATGGGGTCAAGGAAGGCCTCCAAGTGCTGCACATGCTGGCCACCAGTCCGGCAACAGCGCATTTTGTCTGCCGCAAGCTGGCCGTGCGTTTTGTCAGCGACAATCCGCCGCAAAGCCTGGTGGATCGCCTGAGCACTGTCTTTCTGGCATCGAACGGCAACATCAGCGAAGTGATGCGCTTTCTGGTGCAATCCCCTGAGTTCTGGTCTGTGGCTTCGTATCGCGCAAAGATCAAGACTCCTGAAGACTTTGTGCTCTCGGCCGTGCGGGCGGGAGGAATCGACGTGGAAGACCCCAACGTGGTGGTGAAGGCCATCAGCGATCTGGGACAGCCGCTCTATGGCCGGCAGACTCCCGATGGCTACTCGATGCAGTCGACTCCCTGGGTCAACAGCTCAGCGTTGCTGGAGAGAATGAACTTCTCCCTGGCGTTGGCGGGCAATCGGCTCAGCAAGGCCGTCACGGTGGATTGGTTGAGCCAGCTCGGCGCGACCTCGCTGCAGCAGCCGGAGGAGCAGGAGCGGCAGATAGAAAACTTGATACTCCATGGTCAGGTCTCAGATAAGACCCGCGATTTGATTCTGCAGCAACTCGCGGCTGCCGCTCCTCCACCGACGCCGCAGCCGGGGAACCCGCAGCCGATCGCAATCGCCGGAAGCGCCCCGCCGAAGCCGCCTACATCCAGCCAGCCGCTAACGCCGGCGCAGGAGCACCAGTTTGCGGATCGCGAAGCAGCGCTTGCCGCGGGATTATTGTTCGGCTCGCCCGACTTTCAACGCCGGTAACAGGATTTGTGTGTTCTGTCTCTCGTTTCCTTACGAAGGACGGGTGGCCCATATCTCGCTCGTTTTTCGCGAGATGTGGGATTCCACCGATGTTGACCGCTAAGTGCATCGGATGAATCGAGAGTCAGAGGGAAGAGCAGTGGTATCCCATATCTCGCGAAAAACGAGCGAGATATGGGCCACCCGTCCTTCGTGAGGAAACGAGAGGAACTCGTCCCAGGCTTCAGCCCGGACCTACACCCCCTGGCCTTTTCCGCGTCCGCGCAACTTTAAGTACAGGGATAGTACCTAAGTCATACTCCGTCGTTTGGGTGAGACACCCACTTAAGTCGTAGAGACTGTTTTGAAATGGTACGGTATTGAGCAGTGGAAAGAAAAACACTGGTTCCTCCCTTCGACTTATCAGCCTGAAGTAAGCACCGCTGATAAACACCAGCAAAGTTCGTTCCGCGCCGAGACATCGCTGTCCCCTCCCCGACAGTTTAAGAACACGAAGCGATAGACATCGCTCCCTGGCCTCTACAGGTTCGGGTCGATGGACTGCGCACTGGAAAGCCTGAGCTTCAGCGGCCCCCGCGTTGAGATAAAGGAAGCATGCTATGCCTCTGAATCTCCGTCGTATCGTGGTGGCAGCATCCATCAGTGGAGCGCTTCTTCTCGTCACGGCTTGCGCAAGCAGCAATGGCTCGAACCCGGCGGCTTCGGCCACGACCTCTTCGGCCGCTCCAGCTGTTGCCGTCACTGTTACCGTGAGTGGTTCAGTTACAGTTACACTCGGTTCGACTGCGCAGTATGCGGCGACGGTCACCGGTTCGACTAACCCGACAGTGAGCTGGACGGTGAACCAGGTTGCAGGCGGCAATGCCCAGCTTGGAACCATCTCCACCGCCGGTCTCTACACCGCGCCGGCCACGATGCCCTCTTCGCCGGCGGTAACGATTGCTGCAATCAGCGTGGCTGATCCTACTGTCTCGAACAGCATTTCCGTTTCTTTGCAAGCGCAAGCGCCAGCGCCCGTTGGGCCCGCACCTACCCCGGCGACGGCCACGGCGGCGGCGCGGTTCCTCGATCAAACAAGTTTCGGGCCGACGGCAGAGACCATTGCGCATGTGCAGCAAATCGGTCTCCAAGCGGCGCTGACCGAACAGTTCAACCAGGCGCCAACCACATTCGGAGAACCTCCGTCGCCCGACGCGGAGTGTCCCACCGGGAACATTCACTGCACTCAGTCAGACTTCCTGAAGGTGACCGCATGGGGCAATGACCAGCTACGCCAGCGCGTGGCCATGGCTATGAGTGAGATCTGGGTCGCCCCCATCGAAGACCACGATAATGCCATGCCCTTCTACCTCAATGTTCTGGCCAACGATGCCTTTACCAATTACCGCACCATCATGCAGGACGTCACTCTCACCCCTGAGATGGGTTCCTATCTCAACATGGTGAACAGTGCAGTGCCGGTCGCGGGGCAGATCGCCAATGAAAACTTTGGCCGGGAGATGATGCAACTCTTCAGCCTGGGTCCGAACCTTCTCAATCCAGACGGAACAGCGCAGACCGATAGCAACGGCAATACGATTCCCACCTATACTCAGCTTCAAGTGGAGGCGTTCGCCCGTGCCTACACCGGCTGGACCTACGCCAATCCGGATGGCAGTACTCCTCTCGGTTTTAACTACACCATGAACTGGAATTACCCCATGGTGCCGGTCGAGAGCGAGCACGACACCAACCCGAAGAACCTTCTGCTCGGAACTACGTTACCCCAGGCCCAGACCGCGGAGCAGGACCTGAAGGGTGCACTCGATAACATCTTTGCCCATCCCAACATCGGCCCATTTATCTGCAGGCAGCTTATCCAGCACCTGGTTACCGGGAATCCCAGTCCTGCATATGTGCAGCGTGTATCCGAGGTCTTCGCCGATAACGGCAGCGGCGTGCGCGGTGATATGAAAGCCGTGCTTACAGCTATCATCATGGACCAGGAGGCGCGCGCGGGAGACACACAGACGGGCGATCAAGCCGAATCAAATCCTGCGGTCGACGGCGGCCACTTGCGAGAGCCATTGCTTTGGACCCTGAACCTGTTACGCGGCCTGGAAGCAACGCCAAGCAAGCCGAACGATCCGTATCCGTACGTAGACTTCATGACTGAGTTTGTCGGCGCCGTGGGTGAGTCACCGTTCACTCAGTCGAGCGTATTCAACTATTTCCCCCCGCAATACGTCATCCCGCAGACAGCGATTAATTCTCCCGAGTTCGGGCTCGAGAATACGGGGACGATCGTTCCCCGCCTGAATCTTGCCAACGCCATCGCCCACAATGCAGCTGACGGATTTCTCATTGATTTGAGTGCCACGAGCGCCATTGGGCAGTTGGCCAATAATCCGGCGCAGATGGCGGACTATTTGGGAATGCTGTTCATGCATAGCCAGATGCCGACAGACATGCGTAGCCAGCTGATCACGGCCATCTCAGCGATTCCTGCTACTGACCCGCAGTCACGGGCGGAGATAGCGGTCTACCTCGTAGTCACGTCTTCGCAATACAAGATCATGCACTAGCGCGCTGAAAGGCGAGCAGAGGAGCGTTATGCATCACAGTCGTCGTAGCTTTCTCACTACCGCCTCCATGGCCGCGGCCGGGAGTACGCTCGGATTTCGCCCGTTTGGCATGCTGAATGCACTGGCTCAAACGACGTCGGATTACAAGGCCTTGGTCTGCGTCTTCATGTTCGGCGGCAATGACGCCAACAATATGCTCATCCCGTTCGACGCCGCGGGCTATGGCAACTACTCGAGTATTCGTGGACCACTCGCGTTGCCGCAGAGCACTCTATTGCAACTGGCGCCGCAGCCTAATTTCGCTCTCCACCCCAGCATGCCGGAGGTACAGTCGTTGTTCAATAGCGGCAACGCGGCCTTTCTGGCGAATGTGGGCACCCTGCTTTCGCCTACCACTGGGGCGCAATACGCTGCCAACCAGGTAGCGCAGGCAAGCAACCTCTTCTCCCACCCTGACCAGCAGTTGGAATGGCAAAACCAGATGCAGAGCGCCGCGGGTAGTTCTGGCTGGGCAGGCCGCATGGCCGACAAAATGAATACCCAATACAATCCCGGTTCGCTGGTGCCCATGATCGCATCGCTGAATGGAGATGCTTTGTTCTGCAACGGAACGACGACCTCGCCGGTTTCTGTCTCGCCCGCAGGGCCGGGCGCACCCCAATGCAGTGATCATTCTTATTGCGGCGGACGTCAGCAGACAGCGCAACAGTTCTCCACCCTCAGCAGCGGCGTTTCCTTGATCCAGGCGGACAACAGCATCACCAACAACGCTTACGCCTACAATGCAACACTGGCCAATGCACTGGGTTCAGTGTCGCCTCTCAAGACGGTCTTTCCCACCACGGGGAATCCATTTGCCGCCCAGTTGCAAGAGGTCGCAAACCTCATCCAGGTGCGGGCAGCCTTGGGAGTAACCCGGCAGATATTTTTCGTAGGCTCCGGCAACTTCGATACCCACGGCGATCAGTTGCCAACACAGGCTGCATTACTTGCGCAGGTCAGCCCCGCGCTGGGGGCGTTCTACCAATCGTTGCAGGAGATGAATCTGACAGAGTCCGTGACCGCCTTTACCTGCTCCGACTTTGCCCGTACGCTGCAGCCGAACTCTGCCTCGGGATCGGATCACGCGTGGGGCAGTCATCACATCATTCTTGGCGGTGCCGTGAAGGGCGGCAAGATCTACGGAACATTTCCCACCCTCGCATTAGGAGGACCAGAGGACGCCGGAACCAACGGCCGCTGGGTTCCGACCACAGCTTCCGCGCAATACGCGGCAACACTGGCACAGTGGTTTGGCCTGCCGGCGGCCGAC
>Ga0302326_10004503_pt1 | contig 32217 bp, 35 predicted proteins | sample Palsa_T0_3_FD_202264 | JGI IMG/M metagenome (GOLD analysis project Ga0302326, IMG submission 202264) | Peat permafrost microbial communities from Stordalen Mire near Abisko, Sweden - Palsa_T0_3 | ecosystem: Environmental > Terrestrial > Soil > Palsa > Peat permafrost | place: Sweden: Abisko...
TGTTCGCCGAGGATGCGGATCTCGTCCTGTGCGTTCGCGGCCAGTTGTCGGTGCGACTCTGCTCGTGGACGTAGCTCGGCCGCGTCATCTTGCGCCTGCCGTTGTTCGGCGCGCCGGCGTCGTGACCAGCCGCGGGGTGCGTGCTCGAGGAGCGTCTGAGCCTCTTGGTCGAGGCTCGAGGCGAGCGCCGCGTTCTGGTCGCGCTCGTCGTGCAGGCGCACCGTTTGCCGCGCGCCTTCCTCATCAAGCGAGCTTGCAGCCTCGCGCCCCTGCCTCACGAGCAGGGCGAGTTGCTCATCATCGGTGTCGGCGAGCTCAGCTCTCGCGCGGTTCATTGCCTCGCGCAGCATCGCGCCGTACCTGGGCCCGATCGCGTCAAAGAAGCGCTCCCAGCCCCTGTATGGGAACCCAAGCTCCGACTCCGCCATCTCAACCATTCTCCTGGACCTCGGCCGCCGTCGCACACGCAGCCTCGTGATGATCGGACAGGTACTCGTCGCCCCAGCCGACCGTCCCCTTCACGAGTCGTTGCACGAGCTCGGCCTCCCACGAGCCCGGACGTCCGGCGGTCAGGGCGTCCGATGAGCCGAGCTCTGCGGCGACGCTTGACAGCACTGCCGCCAGCCAGCCGGCGAAGTCGTGCTCGGCATTGGTCGCGGCGAGCATTGCCGCCCGGGCGCCGTTGCTGTAACTCTCAGTCACGTCTCGTCTTCCTCTCGTGGATCTCGCCCACACTCGAAGTGCGCGAGCTGGTGATGACGGTGCCTGCCAGCGGCGTGCAGGTACCTGTTGCCCGCCCAAATGCCTCGGCACAGGCCGTGGACGTGTGCCTCAATACGGGCCGACGACAGCACCCCGACGGCCCGCTACCCGCGGCCATCGGTCCCGTCAGGGCGATCCCCGCTAGTGCTCAGAGGTCGGCTTCGCTGGTCGGCGCCGACCGGCGACGCCCCCATTCAGCGATCTGTGCGGTGGTACCTTCGCCGCGATGGCCCAGCGTCAGAACCCGGATCAGCCCTCGAGTTTCGACGCGGCGCTTGCCGCCATCCAGTCGTTCGGAACTGGCCCGGGCCTGACCACGAAGATCGCCGACATCGAGCGCGGGCTCGAGGGTCTACAACGCCGCGACGCGGGGAAGTTGCTCCACCGGCTCGCAGTCGATGACGGCCTGCTGCCCGCCGCTCTCACGATCAAAGACCTGAGCAGCCAGATCGACGTCGTCGTCCACGCCGTGGGAATCCTCACGGCGCTGCCGCACATCCTCGAGCCCCGGGAGGTCGTTCAATCCCTGTCGCTCGGTGCAAGAAACACTGGCCGCGCTCACGACCTCGTGACAGACCGGCAGATCGCCGAGTTCAAGTTCATCCGCTGGCGCGGAGGCGCGGAGGCGATCCGCCAGAACGGGGTGTTCGTGGACGTCTTCAACCTGGTCAATACCGAGACCGACAAGCGTCGAGTGCTGTACGTCCTCGACAAGCAGTACCCGCTGCGATTCCTCGGCAACCGCCGCGCCATCAGCAGCGTGCTGAGCAAGAGCTCCAGCGTCGCGGCACGTTTCCACGCCGCGCACGGCGACGGTTTCGAACACGTGTGCGACTACTGGCGGACTGTCGAGGATGTCGTGGAGATCATCGACCTCCGAGATGTCGTCCCAGCCCTGCGAATCGAACAGCGCTGAGCGATCCGACTCCCCGCCCGCTCGCCCGGAGCGCAGCCCGGTTTTACAGCCCCCGACCGCCGGGACACCGGCGCCAATGAGCGCAGTAGCGGGGGCTGCATTTCCAGCCGGTCGGGTCGGCGAACCCCCATGGCTCGTCTGGTCCGAACCGCTCGTAGCACGCGGCGATCTGGCTGGCGGCGAGTGCGATCCGAGCGAGGCTTCCGCGCAGCTGGCCGGCCGTGCGCTCGGTGGTGATCATGCTGGTGCTCATCTGCCTTCGTTGCTTGCCTGGCTTGGCGACCTGGGCAAAGGAGAAGTCCCGGGCGGGCGCCCCCTCGAGCCAGCGTGCGGCGAGGTAAAGGCCGGCTTGCGGGTCGTGGTCGGCTTTCAGTTGCGAGAGCGGGCTGCCCTTGATCTTGTAGTCGACGACCGCGGGCCGTGGCGTGCCGTCGGCATCCGGGCGGAGCGTCTCGAGGTCGAGGTAGCACTGGATCGTCCATTCGACCGGTGCGAGCGCGAATTCGAGCTTGCGCTGGACGGCGGTCGGCTGGCCGAGCTTCGGGACGAGCTGGGCCAGCGTGAGCTCGATCGCCGCCAGTCCCATCTCGAACGTCGCGGCTTCGCTGAGCTCGGGGCCCCAGTCGATCCCGAGCTTGTCCTCCTCGGCAGCGAGCTCGGCATGCCAGTGGTCGCGGTACGCGTCCTTGACTTGGTCGACCGTGAACCGTTCGTGGTGCTCGATTATCCGGCGGTAGTAGGTGCTGATCGCGTCGTCGACGCGGCCGCCGAGGAACATCGCCCCCGATGGCGCGGTCCGATGGCCGAGCAGGTAATAGCGGCGCCAGTCGTCTTGGCATAGAAGCCAGCGGGTGTAGCTCGAGTTCGACATGTGGCGGATCGGCTGGCCGTCGTAGCGGATCGGCAACCGGCGTGGGATGTGGATGTGCGCGGCCAGTTCGGCCGCCGTGGTTGGGCCCGCCGCCGACGCAGATGCGTCGGCGGGGGCCGCGGTGAGGCGGGTCATGTGATTGTCCGTGCGAGTTGTGCGAGGGGTGGGTCAGGCTGCGTCGGGTGCCGCCGGCCCGAGGCCGCCGAAGTCGACGGCGACGACCCCGTTGCCACGCTCGGCCGCCACGACGGTCGGCGCGGGCGTGGCGGGCTCGGATCCCGCGACTGGCGCGGCGGCGGCCTGCTCGGCGGCCTCGCCTTGCCCCATGCCGGTCTCGGGCTCGCCGTGGGCGAGGATCGGCCCGAGGTCGCGCTTGACCGCGTCGGTGTTCATCCGCGTCTCGTAGCCTTGCCTGAGCCACTGCTCGGTTGCTGGCGAGAGCACGAGCAGGTCTGGTTTGCCGTTCCGGCGGACTGCCTGTACCTGCCGGTCATTCGGGCCGATCGGCAGCACCACCGGGGCGAGCGCCGTGTACAGGTAGGCGCCGATGCCGGCGGCGACTCCCGCACGCTTGCGCGCATCGGAGTAGAGCGCCTTGAGCCCGGCGAACGAGCCGGCCTCCATGTCGCCGATGTCCTCGTAGACCGCCTCGATGTCGGCGCCGCCCTCCACGGCGGGGAGGGTGACAATCAGCCGACAGCCGAGATACAGCTTCTTGCCGGCGCCCTGGGTGACCTCGATGGGGCGGAACTCCTGGCGCCAGCGGCCGGGCACGATTGTGTTGAGGCGCTGCAGGACGGATTGTGCGCCGAGGTAGGCGGCGACCTGCGCGCCGCCGTAGGCGTCGCCGTTGCAGGCGACCTTGGTCATCGCGCGGAACCCGATCGCGCCGGGCGCGAACGGCCGGCGGAACAGCAGGACCGCTTCGCGGTGGGTGCGTGCCGGGGGCTCGATGGCTGCGGTGCTCTCGGGATTCGGGTTGGTCATGGTCGTGTTCCTTTCAAGGGGGTTTCAGGCGGCGAGCGCCTGGGGGTGGTGGTGGGTGAGCTCGGCTTCGGTGATGAACCGAGATGGGCCGCCGGTCGGGCGCCCGCCGCGGCTCGCGGCATGGGAGATCACGAGCCGGTCCTTGGCTCGCGTGCAGGCGACGTAGAACAGCCGCCGTTCCTCGGCGAGCTGTTCGGGGTCGGGCGCGTTCAGCGCCCGCCAGGACGGCAGCAGCTGCTCCTCGCAGGCGAGCAGCACGACGAGCCCGGCTTCGGTGCCCTTGGCGCGGTGGATCGTCGAGACGGTGATCCGCCTGTCCTCTTGGCCCGGTTTCAGCTCCTGGGCGTGCAGGCCGGCGGCGTGCTCGAGGAATCCGGTGAGGGTGGCGGTGTCGGGGTGCTGCTCGTCGTAGGTCTGCGCGGCGCGGCACAGCGACCGCAGGTCCTCGAGCACTCGTTCTGCGTCGCGGCGCTCCTCGGCCCTCGGGGAGTGATCGCGCCGTGCTTGGTAGTGGGCCACGAGGCCGCCGTCGAGCATCACCGCCGCGACGGCGACGTGCCCGACGGAGCGACCAGTTTCGAGCTCAGCCCGCACGCGTGCGAGCTCGGTCCCGAAGCCGGTCAGCCGGTCGCGCACGGCCCGTTGGCGGATCCCGTCGAGCCCGGCCGCGCGGGTGCTGGCGGCGATCAGGTCGTCGCCGTGCTGCTCGCGGGCGAGCGCGATGATCCGGTTGGCGGTCGCGGTTCCGACCCCGCGGCGCGGGGACTGCACCGCTCGGCGGAACGCCTGGGCGTCCGCCGGGTTGGCCAGCAGCGCCAGGTACGCGAGCGCGTCCCTCACCTCGGAGCGCTCGTACAAGCCGAGGCTGCCGAGCACCCGGTGAGGGATTCCGGCCCTCGCGAGTGCGGACTGAACTGGTTGGCTGGCGTAGCCCGAGCGGGCCAGCACGAGGATCTCGGTTGGGGGGACGCCGGCGGCCAGCGCGTCGGCGATCGTGCCCGCAATCCAGTGCGCTTCGTGGTGCTCTGAGTGGAACGCGAGCACTCGCACGTGGCCGCCGGCGCCGCGTACGGCGATCAGCGCCTTCGCCGCTCGGTTCTGGTTGTGGGCGACGCACGCGACGGCGGCGTCGAGGATCTCCGCCCGGCAGCGGAAGTTGCGCCCGAGCACGATCCGGGCGTGGCCGGGGAACCGCTCGCCGAACCCGAGCACGTTGCGCGGCTCGGCTCCTCGCCATGAGTAGATCAGTTGATCGTCATCCGCGACTGCGCACACGTTGCCGTCGGCGCCGGCCAGCAGTGCGATCAGCGCGCTCTGGGCTTCGTTCGTGTCCTGGAACTCGTCGACCAGCAGCCACTTCCAGCGCTGCCGGTAGAACGCCAGGCGGTGCGGATGCTCGGACAGCAGCCTGACGGCGTACACGAGCAGGTCGTCGAACGAGAACGCGTTTGAGCGCTGCAGCTCGACGTCGGCCTCGCGCCACACGGCGGCGATCACCGGCGCGGCCCGGTGTCGCGCAGCCTGCTCGTAGCCAGTGGGTGTCAGCAGCCGGTTCTTCGCCAGCGAGATCTCTGAGAGCACCTCAGCTGAGGCAGGCTGTCCATAGTTCGCGAGGGCGGACTGGATCGCGCTGCGCTGGCAGTCCGACAGCAGCCACTCGACGACGTTGCGGACGTCCGCCGCGTCGTAGACGGTGTAGCGCTCCGTGCGCCCGAACACGGCCGCGTGCTCGCGCAGGAGCCGCGCGCAGACCGAGTGAAAGGTGGCGGCGCTCACGCCGCGTGCTCGCTCCTCGCCGAGCAGGTCGGTCAGCCGCAGGCGCAGCTCGCCGGCAGCACGGACGCTGAAGGTGACCGTGAGGATCTCCCACGGTCGCGCCTGGCCGCTCTCCAGCAGATGCGCGACTCGGTGGGTGAGCGTCTTGGTCTTGCCCGCGCCGGGTCCGGCGATCAGCAGCAGCGGGCCGGTTCCGTGGCATACGGCTTGTGTCTGCTCGGGGGTCAGGCCCTCGAGCAGCGCGTTGGGCCCGCCGGGTGGCCGGTCGGGCAGGGGGTTGGCACCCGCGCTGGGGTGCGTCATACATCACCTCCCGGTGACGATGGTGAACTGAGATGCCGGAGCGCCGACGGGCGCCCCGGAGTGGCTACGCCGCTGGCGGCGTGCCGCCGTCGAGCTCGGCAGGGCGCCCGTCGGTGGGCGCGGCGGCGAGCGTGATCGTTCGCCGACCGCCGGCGATCGCCGAGCTCCACGAATTGCGCCCGGCGGTGGGCTGGGCGGGGCAGCCGAGCAGCAGCGCTACGAGCGCGAGCGCGTCGGGGCGCGGTTGCGACGGGCTCACGTACTCGCAGCCGTCGTGGCCGGCGAGCACGCTGTTGGTCTGTTCGAGCACGTGGACGACGAACAGCCCCAGCTCGGCGCCGCCGCCGTTTGGGTTCGTTCTTACGGCCGCAGGCGTCATCGAGCGTCCTGCTTCAGCCACCGTCCGTGCTGATGGCCGCGACGCGCCTCTTCGGCGACTTCCTCGAGCTCGACGTCGCACAGCGCGAGCCCCTCGGCCGCTTTGTACAGGGCGTGCCCGAGCTTCTCGCTCGCGTAGTTCGGCTCCGGTCCGTTGAGGCGGATCCGATAGGCCATGTCGCCGATCCCGTCCGCCGCGTCGAGCAGCGCGTCGACGTCGCTGTGCGCGCGGTTGGTGTCGTTCGCGCGGTGGTTGGTGTGTGTGCTCACGGTTCTGGCTCCTTCGCTGGTTGTCGTTCGTTCGGCGCTCATGTCAGCTCGCCGAACACGTCGGCGACGTAGGCACGGGCGCGCTTGAACGCTTCGCCGCGCAGCTCGCGGCCATAGGGACCGCCGAGCAGCACCGATGCGAGGTCGTAGATCGCACCTCGCGCTCCGCAAGTGCCCGCATGGCAGCGCCAGCCGGTCGAGGCAGCAGTGCCGACCGAGCACGACGCGTGCCGGTCGTCGTGCCAGCTCGCTGGGCAGCGGACCAGTCCGCCGCGCGGCACCTCGATCCCGGCGAGCGCCTCGAAGTACTCCGGCGGGCTGATCCGCTTGTACGGATCGTTGTGCTCGCTGGCGGCTCGCGGGCGCCCGCCCGTGATGGCCGCGGTCGTGATCGGGTCGGGCAGGTCGCCGACGAGCGTTTCGATCGCGTACGGCGCTAGCTGGAAGTCGGCTTCGAGGATCCGAGCGTGCCGGCCGGTCTTGCCGTTCACGGACCCGGCGAGTCTCATGACCCTGCTCCTGTCTTTGCAACTCGGGTCGGCGACGTTGGGCTTCCCGTCGCGTCCGATACCGAGGTGGTGGATCAGCCGTAGGTGGGCGCGCTCGATCGGCTCCAGCAGTTCGCCGGTCGCTTCGACAGCGGTCGTGGCCGGGAGCGGTTCGGCGAGCTTGAAATAGGCATGTGCGCCGCCGCTCCCGGCGCTCTCGACGAGCAGGTGGCACGGGCGGGCGGCGAGGAATGCCCACAGTGTCGGCAGCTGGCCGGGGTGGTCAACGTCGACCCACAGCGCACGGGTGTGGGCCACTGCGTGCTTGTCGCCGCGCGGCTCGTGGCGCACCGCCGGCCCGACGAACACTTCCTCGTCGCGGTCCGCGTGCGCGCCGGCGAGCGCGAGCAGCCGCTCGAGCCAGTCGGCGTGCCCCGTGTTGCCGCCGGGCAGGAAGTGGTCGCGACGGTTGCGGGTGTTGATCGTCAGGTTTCCGTTGCGCCGCGCGCCGGCGGCGAGCTCGACGAGCCCGTCGCTGTCCGCGTGCAGCATGCCGAGCTGCACCGCCCGATGGCGCTCGGCGGGCAACTCGCCGGCGAACATGCGCCCGTCGGCGAGCCGCACCCGGCAGCGCAGTCCGGGCAGGGAAGGCGCCTTTGGTCCAGCGCGGGCGCGGCGCGCGACGGTGGTGGGGATGGTCATCAGGAGCTCCTTTCACGTTGGCTAGGTACCGGCCGGACGCGGCCCCGCCTCGCCTTAGGCCGCGAGGCTCGGAGCGTCGGGTTGGTCGCTTGCGCAGCAGTGCTCGTTGGTCGCGTAGTCGCGCGCGAGCGCCTCGGCCTGCGGGCGTCCCTCCTCGCAGCCGGTGAGCGTCTCGACGATCCCGACCAGCCGGGTGATGTCGAGCACCTGCCAGTGACCGTCTTGCGTCTGTCGCGCGACGACGTTGTGCCAGCGACCCGCGGCGTCGCGGTAGCGGGCGATGACCGGGGTGGGCATGACTGGTTCTCCCTTCTGCCGTCGGGATCCGAGCGGCTTGATGTCTGTGGTCCTCGTCGCCGACGAGCGGGCGGTCAGGCGCGCTCTTGGCGGGCGAGGTCGGCGGCGGCCTCGAAGCGGCTCGCGACGTTCACGAGCCCGGCGGCGTGCGCCTCCATCTCACGCGCAGCCGGGCTGTCAGCTGCCACGTAAGTGGCGGCGGCGTGGCGCAGGACGCCGGCAGCGTCCTCGAGCGCGTTGGCGCTCTGCGCGAACAGGCGGTCAGGCTCGCCGAGCAGCGCGCCGAGCGCGGCGTGAGCCTGCTCGGCGCGATGTGTGGCGAGCTGGCGGTAGAGCTCCTCGACGCCGTCGGCACCGCCTGTGCCGGTGGCGCTCATGCTCCCGGCCCGGCGGGCGGCTTGTCGCAGAGCCGGTAGCCGACGCCCCAGACCGCGATTACGAGCCGGCGGCCGGCATCCGCGGCGGCCAGCTTTCGGCGAAGGCGTGAAGCATGCGAGTCAAGCGTGCGAGTCCGCTGGTTCCCGCGAATCCCCCACACATCGCGGAGCAGCTCGCGTTTGGTGAACACGCGCGTGGGGTCGGCGATCAGCGCCTGCAGCAGCGCGAACTCCTTGGCCGACAGCACGACCTGCTGCTCACCGACATGCACATCGCGGGTGCGGTGATCAACGGTGAGCGCTCCGACTCGCGCGACCGGCGCGTGGCGAGGCTCGCAGGTGCGCCGCAGCAGGGCACGGATCCGGCCGCGGAGCTCGAGGTAGGAGAACGGCTTGGACACGACGTCATCGCCGCCCCGGTCGAATACCCGCACGCGCGCGAGCTCGTCCGCGCGACTGGTGAGCACGATCATCGGGGTCTCCGGGTCGATCTCGCCGGCAAGCCCGTCGCCGCTGCGGACGGCGTCGAGCAGGCCGAGGGTATGGCCGTTGACGTCAGCGAGCACCAGCTGCGGACGGTGGGTGGCGAGCAGCGCGAGCGCGTGGCGCCGGTTCTCGGCGACCAGGATCTCGTACCCGTCGGCGGTGAGGTTGGTCGTGAGGAAGGCACGGGTGGCCGGGTCCTCCTCGACGACGAGGATCAGGTGCGAACTCATGGGGTCTCCTTTGCGGTGGACCGAAGGTGGACTGGACGGAGCGGCGCCCGACCGGGGCGCCGCTCCGGTGTGATCTGGCCGGCGGTGACAGTGGGTAGGCCGCGCCGGCGTCGTGGCTCAGACGAGCTCGCCGTGGACGGTGTCCCACTGACCGCGCAGGAGGTCCTCGGCTGAGAACCAATCCGGGACGCCTGCCATCGCTCGACGCTCGGTGCGGTCTCGGCGACAGCGATCCGCCGGCGAGATGTCGGTGAGGATCGGCTGGGCGCCGGCGCTCAGCTCGAGATCGGCGAGCAAGCTCTCAGACAGCGGCTGGCCGGGGTCGTACTCCTCGCCGCGATCGAATGCGAGCGCGGACAGGGTGCGTGTTGACAGGGTGTGCATCAGGTAGCCTCCTGGGGTCTGGTGCTCGCGCGGCACTCGCCAGAGCAATCGCGCGGGCATTGGTTTTGGCGGCCGTCCTGTTCACGCGGGGCGGCCGTTCTTCGTCTGATGGGCTCCCCGGGTTTGGGGGCCCCGGTGATCGCTAGAGCAGGCCGCGGGCCGCGAGCTCGGTGCGGATCTCGATCCGCTCCTGCAACGCCAGCCACCAGGCCAGGTCGTCTTCGGGCACGTCGCGGTCCGGCTCGCGGTTGACGACGGCGAGGCGGGCGATCTCCTCGCTCGTGTCGCCCGTGAGGGCCGCCTTGACTGCGGTGGGGTTCGGCATCGGGTTCTCTTTCACTGGATGTGTTTGTGCTGCGCCGGATCGATCAGGCCAGAACAACGAGCGGCCGCCGAGCCTCGAGGGCTGGCGGCCGCGGGCTCTGCTGAAACGGGCGGGCTACGTCAACTTGCTGCGGTGAGCGATCGCGATTCAAGCTGCGAGCGCCAGACCTCGATCGTCGACCAGCAACGAACGCCGCCGGCAACGGGCGCGCCAGACGGCACGCTCGTCCTCGCGGCGCTTCGCCTCCGAGGCGGTGAGCTCGGCGATCACCTCGGCGAGCGCCTCGCGGTAGCCGAACGGCTCTGCGGCCGCTGGTACGAAGTCTGTGGTTGCGGGCATGGGTCCCCTCCCTTCACTGGGTCGTAGACGAGAAAAGGGCCCGACGCCCGCCCCGGTGATGGGCAGGGCCTCGGGCCCATGAGAGACGCCGGCGGCTACCAGCCGGCGAGCAGATCGAACCCGCCGCCGTCGGAGAGCGCGACGAACTCACGCACCCCGTGCGGCAGCCGGCCGGTGAAGCACAGTGCGTGGCGCCCGAGCTCCCGCTCGTACCCGAAGATCATCTCGGGCACGAAGTTCACCCGCGGATCGAGCAGGTAGGAGCACGGCTCCCGGCCTTCGAGGCGGGCCATCGTCCGCACCTGCGCCACCGTCGGCCGGTGCGCCAGCCGGCGGCGTGAGCGCGCCAGCTCCACGATCGCGGCGGCGATCCGACGTCGCCCGATCCGCTCTCGGCGCTGCTTCACCGGCGGGTCATCCTCGCCGGACGGGAACCACCCGCCGTCGGTGGTACGGTTCCTCTCATCAGTGGACATTGAGGTTCTCCTTGATGTCAGCGTGGCCCCGGAGTTACAGCTCTGGGGCCGCTGCGTTTGTGGGGACGTTGAAGCGCCCGGCGTCCGTGACGCCGGGTCTGGTCAGGCCATGAGGCCCTCCTCTCGTTTGCGGTCAGCCGGCCGCGAAGCCGACGAAGATCACGGCTCTACGGATCGGCGGCACGCCGACGCCGATCTCTCGATGGCGGAGCGCGGACGGCGTGGCCCCGTCGTACGAGCACTACATCTGGGCGCGCGGTGGCACCTATCCCACGCGATTGGGAGTGTGGCCGAGCACCCTCCGCGACTCCCGGACAGGAGGGAAGGGAGTCGCATATGAGTGCCCGGCTCGCCCTTCCGCCGAGCGACGCCAACCGCTCGACGGCCGTTCTCGCCACGGTCCGCACCACGTCCTCAGTCGGCACGGCCACGCGAGAGAGAAGGTCCAACTCAACGCGATCGGGACGACGAAGTTGGATCACCGCACGACAACGCGAAACGACGAGATCAACACCAAAGCGAACAACCTTGTCCCAAGGAGCGGGTTGCCGGCGGTGTCGGGCGCTCGAAGAATCTCGCGGAGAGATCGTCGGGCTATGTGTCGTACTCGGACCCCGTCAAGAGCGGGGAGGTCGCCGTAATACAGCGAGCCATCAATCGAGAAGCCAAAGCGTAACACCCGGAGCCGGCGTCGCAACCCCGATTCTCCCGGAACGCCCGGGAGATCCGCGCCTCAGACGACGCGCTCGAACGTCCGACTGTCCACGTCAACGCCATGCGGAGCTCGTTCGTGCAGGCGCGCCGCAGGTTGCAGTTCCAGCCGAGCACCCCGACGCAAGCCACCAACGTGCCACCGGTTCGTCCATCTTCCCCAGCCACGTGTCGCACGACGTACCCAAGTCACCGGGTCATACGCCCGCTAACTCCGGATTTGGTCGTGGAGAATCCCTGCAAGTTGGCTACTTTCGAGTCCGGGCTCTTGTGTGCGGTGGTGGAACAAGTCCGGAGTACGGCGGATCGCGGGCAACTCCGTACTAAGTCCCGGAAGCCCCGCAGACTCTGAGGTTGGACCGAACGGGCCGATCGACCTTGTCCGGAGTAGTGGCCACCTAATCCGGAGCAGAGAGCACCTATTCCGTCAAAGCCGGAAAGTCGATCGAGCGCGGCGGTAGTCCGTACGGTGCAAGCACCAGAAGACTCGCCTTCCGCGCAAGGCAGGTGACACACCCTGGCCACCGAGATGCCCGTGGTGAGATGAAGGCAGGTGCGGCTCTATCTCGACAGCGCGAGCGTGGTCGCCATGCTGCTGCTCTCCCAGAAAGGCACGATCAGACGAGAGCGTCGCTCCTCGTCCAATCCACCAGCGCGAAGGACCTTCGGACACGTGCTCGCATCCGTAGGCCGAGCAGCAGCCTGGAACCTGTCCCGGTGACGCCTCGTCATCGGGAATCTCACCGGACGGGTCTTACGGGACATCTGGGGCGGCGGATCTCAGCAGGCGGTTTGAGAACTCGCTCCGGTGACAGGGCTCGTAGGAGGTTCCTTTCCGTATGGAGCATCTGCTTGGCGTCGTGTTCAACCGGCCCTGGGTGGCCTGACCGATGATTTTTCCGCGGCGTGCTGGTCTGTACCCCGAAAACCGACTCATGGGAGGCTGACGCCATGCGGAAACTGACCTTTGGCATGAACCTGACCCTGGACGGCTACATCGCCGCGCCCGGCGGCGACCTCGGCTGGAGCGTGCCGAGCGACGAGCTGTTCCAGTGGTGGTCTGACCGGGTGGCGGCGACGGGCCTGGCGCTGTATGGGCGCAAGCTGTGGGAGACGATGAGCTCCTACTGGCCGACCGCCGACCAGCAGCCGGGCGCCACACCGGCGGAGATCGAGTTCGCCCGCCGCTGGCAGGAAATGCCGAAGCTAGTGTTCTCCTCGACGACCAGCACGGTCGACTGGAACACCCGCCTGGTCACCGGCGACGCGGTCACCGAGATCACCAAGCTCAAGGCCGACGACGGCGGCCCAATGGACATCGGCGGCGCCACACTCGCCGCAGCGGCCATGCGGGCCGGGCTGATCGACGAGTACGCGATCGTCACCCATCCGGTCCTGGTAGGCGGCGGCACGCCGTTCTTCACGGCCCTGGACAACTGGGTGAACCTGAGCCTGGTGGAGACCCGGACGTTTCCCGACGGCGCGGTGCTGACCAGGTACCAGACCAGGCGCTGAGTGCCCGACCTTGGATCAGCGCGGGCTTCGGGCCACCCAAGGATCTCGTGGCGCTGTGTTCCGAGGCGATCGCCACGTCCCCGCCGGATCCTGTTCTTCACCGCAGACGATCCGTCCGGATAGTGATCCTCCATCGACGGCGAGGGTGGCCGCTGGCGAGAATCGCGCGCGGAGCATCGCGGCAGGATCGGTCCAGGCGCACCGCAGCTTCGTCGGTGAGTCGGGACGCGATTCCGCCCGGGGCGAGATCGGGCACCGTTCGACGAGCACGCCGCCGCGGGCCTCATGGAAGCCCCGGTCGTGCCACGGTCGAAAGCGTCACGGTCGGCCAATCGTGGACGGTGCGCCGCAGCGTTCGGTCGTGGGTGACCAAAACGACGGCGGCGGGCGCGCTGAGGATGGCCGCGCTGAGTTCGTCGACGAGCGTGACCGAGAGGTGGTTGGTCGGTTCGTCGAGCAGCAGCACCGACGGCCGGCTCAGCAGAACGCGCGCGAGTGCGACCCGTCGGCGCTGTCCGGTCGAGAGCCGGCCGAGCGGGCGCGCGAGATCAGCGTCGGGCAGCAGCCCGGTCGCCCTGATCTGATCGAGCTCCCAGGCGCCGAGCACATCGGCGGGGGTGCGCTCGGGATCCCAGTCGTCCTCCTGGGCGAGGAGCGCGACCCGCGCACCGGGAGCGAGACCGAGCGTGCCGTGATCGGGGTCGAGCTGACCGGCCAGCACGCGCAGCAGCGTCGACTTGCCGGCTCCGTTTGCGCCGCGCAACAGGAGTCGCCCGCCGGCCTGGAGCCGGATCGGGGAGTCAGCCGGCTGGGCCACACGATTGTGGACGGCGACTGCGGTGGCTTCGAGCAGGACCGCATAGCCGCCGTCCGGAGCGTCGGGCGCGGTGAATGTGAGCGGATCCGGTGGAGCGGGGCCGCGTTCGCGTCGGAGCGTCTCGAGGCGCCGTTGGAGCAGCCGCACCGAGCTCGCCGAGTGGCTCTGGCGCCCGTGCTTGGCCGCGCCCTTGCCGGGCTGCCAGCGGCCCGGAGCGGCGGCGCGCGCGGCGATCAACTGCTCGGAGAGCGCGCGCTCGGCCGCAACGCTCGCGGCATGGCGCTGGCGCCAATCGCGCAACGCCCCGGCCCGCGCGTCGCGGTAGGACGAGAAGCTGCCCCCAAACAGGGTCCCGCCGGCGGCGAGTGCCGGGTCGAGATCGAAGATCGCGGTCGCGACCGCGTCGAGCAGCCACCGATCGTGCGTGACGAACACGGCGACCCCTTGGAACTCGATCAGCCACTCGACCAGCCGTTCCAGCGAGCTGTCGTCGAGGTGATTGCTCGGCTCATCGAGCAACACCGTCCCGGACGGGTTGGCCAGTGCGCAAGCGAGCCGCAGGCCGTAGCGCTGCCCCACCGAGAGGCCGGCGAGCGCTCGTTCGGGGTCGAACATCGCATCGAAGGCGATGAGTGCCGCGTCGAGTCGCCGCTCGGCGTCCCACGCGGCAAGGCGCTCCGCGTGGGCGAGCGCAGCGTCGTAGATCTCGTCGGCGGCCTCTGCCCCCGCCGCGATGCCCGACGCAGCCTCCTCGAGCGCGGCGAGCGCCTCGCGCGGTACCCGCAGCACCCCGTTGCGCACCGACGCGACCGTCGCCCCGGCCGGCGCGTCCATCTCCTGCTCGACAAGGAAACGGCTCTCGGTCGTGCACGTCACTTCACCCCCATCGGGAACGAGCGCGCCGGCGAGCAGCCGCAGCAGCGTGCTCTTCCCGACGCCGTTGTCACCGATCACGCCCAGGCGCTGCCCGGCACCGACGGAGAGCGAGACGCCGTCGAGCACGACGCCCTCACCGAATCCCTTGCACAGCTCGCGAGCCCGAAGATGCAACCCCGGGCCTCGATCAGACGGCGCCAGGGCGCCGACCGTCAGTGAACGCATGACGTTCCCTCCTGAACGTAGAGGCGTCGCGGCCGATCGCCGCGACGCGAGGACCTAGCTGGACAGGTCCGGCGCTACAGGAAGCTGTGCGGGATGCACGTCATGCGCCACCGACGCTACCAGCTCGCGGCATCGCCCCCGCGCTCATGCGCGGTGCCAAGCCCACGACGCACATCGCAACACCACCGATGGCAGCACCACCGGATCACGGACCCCACGGTTGTCGGACTCGGCATTGGGCGCTGGACCACCCGCGTCAGCGGGGCTCCGTTAGCGGATCCGCTTACGGCGCGCTCCTGGCTAATCAGACAGGTCGGCGTGCCCACTCGCAACACCCAGCGTGCTGGGCGCTCGACGAAGCCGAGCGTCGGAAGGGGCCAAGGCGATGGTCTGCGCCACGTGGTCTCGTAAGATCGCGGTCTTGTGAGCCAGCCAGCACACGGACATCCCTCAGCCATCCAGCGATCCCTCCGATGCGCGCGCGTCAGACCGTGACCGAGATGGCGCGCTGGAACTGCTCGCCACCGCCGCCAGCGATGGTCGTCTCACCCTGGAGGAGTACTCCACGCGCGCCGGCACCGTGTTGCGAGCACGTATGCTCAGCGAGCTGTCCGATCTCACCAACGATCTGTCGCGCACGTCAGATGCGCCGGCCGACGGACCGGGGCACCTGACGGCGATCCTTGCAACGAGTCGCGCAAGGGTCGGTGGCGAGTGCCGCCGCACGTTGCGGCGCGCTCGGTGCTCGGCGATTGCCACATCGAGCTTCAAGACGCCGTCCTGACCTCAATGTGACCACGATCGAGGCCAGGGCGACGGTCGGGGCGATCACCATTTTCGTGCCCGACGGCATCGAGGTGCGCCTGTCGGGGACCGCGATCCTCGGCGTGAAGTCGTCCACGGTGCGGGCGGCGTCCCTTCCGGGAGCTCCCGTGATCGATGTCTGTGCCAGAGCGGTCCTGGGCAATGTCACGGTACGCTCCGCAAAGCTCAGGGATCGGATCCGCGACGCGCGAACGTCGCCACCGGCGAGGCTGGACGCCGGTGATAGGGATTCTGTCGAACCGTCTCGGTCAGCGATCCGCATGTCGGACGCACAGTAGTCGGCTGAAGACTCGAACCTCCCAGAACCCCATCGGTCAGGGCGGACATACTGCGGGATGTGCGACCTGCACCATCTAGCCACCTGCGGGTCGCTCGACCGTCCAGAGATCTCGTGCGCTCCGAACGGTTCTGGACCGAAGGACTTGGGCTTGAAGTGCTGTACCGGGCCGGAGCGGACGCCGACGGTGGTCACGCGCTGGTAGTGCTGGGATGGCCAGAAGCCGCATGGCACCTGGAGCTTGTCGGCGACCCGGAAGGCGAGACGCCACCAGAGCCGACCGAGGAAGATCTTCTGGTGCTCTACCTCGACGGCCCCGTCGAGCCGCAGGTCGTTGCGCGCCTGGTCAGCTCCGGCGGTCAGCGGGTGGCCGCACGCAATCCGTACTGGGATCGGTGGGGAGTCACCATCGCTGACCCCGATGGCTACCGGCTGGTGCTCAGCCACCGGTCCTGGCCATAGGCGGATCGTCTACTCGGACTGCTGGACGGCTTCTGGGATTGGTGTGCCCTGGGCGGATAGCAGCCGCCATTTGCCCCCGTCGAGGGCATAGACGTGGGTGTAGCGGCTGTCGGCTTGAAACGTCGAGTCGTCGCCGGTGAAGGTCATCGTGGTGCGCCCCACGACCACCGCGACGTTGCCGTACCGGCGGATCAGCGTCTCCTGGGGCCAGCGCTCGATCGCCTCGAAGACAACGGCTCCGCTGCGCACAGCGTCAAGGAAGGCACCGCGCGGATGCACTTGGCCGCTGCTGACCTCGACGATGACGAAGTCCTCGGCGAGGAGTACCTCCAGCGCCGGGGCGTTCCGCGCCAGCAGCGCCGCGAAGAACTCCTCGTCGGTACCCAGCACCGGATCGGCCGTCTTGAGATCAGGCGGCCGCTCGCGGGCCACATGGGCCACGAGCGCACGGAGCGCGTCGGCGATCCGCGCGGATGTCCGGGTCGGTGATTGTCCCATCCTCGCCGACCGCGTCGCGCGTCACCGGGATGCGGGCGCACGCCGCTTCGGCGATGTCTGCATCGACGTAGCCCAGCACTTTGCGCAGCGAGTCATGGGCGTCGGCGGCGCCCGTCGGCGCCGCGGGCCCCGAGGCGTTGATCCACGCGACGGTCTTCTGATAGGTGGCATCGCCGACGGTCCACTCCAAGAGGTTTTTCGTCGCGCCGGGCAGCGCACCCGCGTACTCGGACGTGCAGATCAGCAGCGCGTCAGCAGCCGCGACCTGGTCGCGCAGCTCAGCGACCGCGCGATCAACAGACTGGCCCTCGCGATCATCGTCGGGATTGAAGTGAGGGCAGCGTGGCGATCCCGCGGTAGAGCACCGTCGTCACGCCGCTCGGCGCGACGACACCCACCGTCTTGAGCAGCGCGGTGTTCGTCGACCCCTCGCGCAGGCTCCCCGACACCAGCAGCACTCGCATTTCCCCTGTCACTAAGCCCAGGCTATCCCGAACCCCGACGCCGCACCTCTGGCCGATCCACTTCGCCACGGCGTGCACCTTCCGTCAGCAGCGATCAGTGTGCGACGCTGCGCCCGAGGAAGGCGACCCGTCCGCCGAGTACCGTCCGTCTGACGAAGAGCGTGTCGTCGGACTCTCGCTGCGTGCCTGGCGGCCGGTGTTCGGGCCTGTTGATGAGCTGCTGGGACCGGACTTGGTCTTGCGGCCTCTTGGCGGATGGCGGGCCGGCCAGGCCAAGGAGGTCCGCGACGTGCTCGCCGATGCCGCCCACCGGGTCTGGCTGGCCGACATCGACGCCCAGCCCGGCGGCTTCGTCGCCCGGCTGCATCGCGACAGCGCCCTGGGAGAGATCTAAATGATCACCGCCGACCCCCGCGCCCAAGGACAGGGGTGAGATCGGTCCTGACCGTCGTCGCCACCGAGGCGGCGGGCACCCCGACAACTCAGCTGGCTGCGCGCGACCACACCGGCCGTCCCGGTGGCGATGATCGAGACCGGCGGCGACCGGGCCGCGGCTCCGCGCGGCCTCGCTGACGTGATCGCAGACTTCGCTCACGCGAGCGCGATCAAATTGGCTGCGTGACCCAAAGGCGTCCCGACCCGATAATTCGGCTGTGAGCGTCGCGCCCGGGGAACCCAGGCTCCTGCTTCTGGGGACGAAGCTTGAGCCTCCTCTGCCTCGGGAGCTTGTTCCGCGGGCGGGGCTGGTTGAGGCGTTGGGGGCTGGTCTTGTGCGACCGCTGACGGTGATCCGAGGTCCGGCTGGCAGCGGCAAGTCGCTGCTGATGGCGCAGTGGCGCTTGACGACACTGAGCGACCGCAAGGTGGCGTGGCTTTCGTTGGACGTGGGTGACAACGAGCCCGTCAGGTTCTGGAGCTACGTGATCGCGGCGCTGCGTTCGGTGCTTCCCGACTTTGGCGAGGGGCCGCTGTCGTTGCTGCGGGCTCCGGGTGTCGATCTCATGGAAGAGGCCGTCCCGGCCTTGATCAACGAGCTTCTGGAGACGCCCAGCGAGACGGTGCTTCTGCTCGATGACTACCACGTGATTGAGCACGAGGCGATCCACGCGGGCATGGGGTTCCTCTTGGAGCATGTGCCGGGCAACCATCACTTCGTGATCGCCTCGCGATCAGAGCCGCCACTGCCGCTCGCGAGGTTGCGCGCGCGCGGAAGTCTCAGCGAGATCGATCCCGAGCAGCTGGGCTTCTCGGAGCCCGAAGCGGAGTACCTGCTGAACGAAGTTCACCAGCTCGGTCTGGCGGTCAAGACAGTGAGCCGCCTTCATCAGCGCACCGAGGGCTGGGCCGCAGGACTGTATCTGGCGGCGCTGTCGCTGCGCGACCGTCGCGATGCGGATGAGTTGATCGACGGATTCTCGGCTGGCGATCGCCGTATCGTGGATTACCTGGTCGGGGAGGTGCTCAACCAGCAGCCGGATGCGGTCTTGACGTTTCTCCTGTGCACCAGCGTGCTCGACCGATTCTGTGCGCCGCTGTGTGAGGCGGTCACCGGCGCCGGCGGAGCGCGGGAGATGCTTGACCGAGTCGAGCGTTCGAATTACTTCCTGATCCCGCTCGACCCGCGGCGCGAGTGGTATCGCTACCACCATCTGTTCGCCGAATTGCTCCGGCATGAGCTCGAGCGCAGAGAGCCCGGAGCGTCGGTTGGGCTTCGTGGCCGTGCTGGTCGGTGGCTCGCGGAGGCCGGCATGATCTCGGAGGCCGTCCCGCACATGGTCGCGGCCGGGGACCTTGACCAGGCTGCCGATTTGATCGCTGCGTACGGGGCGGCGTTCGCGACCGGCGAGCGGGGCATCGGGCGGGCGCTTATGGTTATGACCGAATGGTTCGACGCGCTTCCGGCTGAATACGTCGTCGCGGACGCTCGCTTGTGCGTTGGCAGGTCCGGCGTGGCATTGGCGCTCGGTCGCCAGGATGAGATCCTTCCGTGGCTGGATCGCGCGGAACGGGCTCCGAACCACAGGCTCGATTTGGACCCGACGTTCGCGTCGCGGGCGACGGTGCGGCGGGCTGCTGCCTGGCAGTTGCTCGGCGACGTGCGCCTAAGTAGGGAGTTAGCCGAGCAGGTTATGCCGCTGGACGGCAGCTTGCGCGACCACGCGCTTGCTGGGAGCCTGCTCGGAGCGGCCGCGCGGTGGCTGAGCGACGACGCCACGGCCGTCGATTTCCTCACTCGGGCCGGGCAGCTTGGCCGCGAGCGCGATCCGGTCGCTGCCGTGGCTGCGTACGGACATCTGGCGCTGATCGCCGCTGACCACAACGACTGGCAGACCTGCGAGGTCAACGTCAAGACGGCCTTCGACGTGATCGCTGAGTCCGAGCTCCAGGAGTACTGGATGGGGTCCTTCGCGCACCTCGCACAGGGGAGGCTGCTGGGCAAGCAGAGGAGGCCGAGCGAGGCGCTGGCAGAGCTGACACGGGCGGTCATCCTCGCGCGACGCGGGGGTGGGGTGGTCGGGTTGGCATATGTGCTCGTGACTGTCGCCGACGCGCGCCGCGAGCTCGGCGACCGCCGCAGCGCGATTGCGCTGGTGCGAGAGGCGCGAGAGCTGAGCGCCCACGCTCCCGAACCCGGGACCCTCGTGCCGCGCTTGCTCGACAAGGCCGAGCGCAGCCTTCGGGTCGTCTCCGAGCCACATGGCTCGCGCCTGGCCATAGTTGAGGAGCTGACCGCCCGCGAGGCGGCGGTCCTCAGCCTCCTGCCGACGGGTCTCTCGGCGCGGGAGATCGGCCAGGAGCTCGGCGTCTCGCGCAACACGGTCAAGACCCACAGCAAGAACCTCTACCGGAAGCTCGGCGCGACCGACAGGCGCCAAGCGGTCGCGCGCGGCCGCGAACTCGGCCTGCTCTGACCTCAGCACAAGAAGCGGCTCACCCGGGGTGAGTCAGATCGGGGTGAAGACAGCTCACCCCACGTGGTCCGATCCTCGGGTCATGACTCATCCATATTTGACCATGCTGCTCGCCCGGGCTCGCACGGACGATCTCTACAGAGACGCCGCGGTCGCGCGCCGGGCCGCGGAAGCCCGGCGAGTCGTGAAGCCGCGCCGGTTCGCGAGGCGGCGGGGTCATCGGCGCTCCGGCTTGTCGACCGGGCTGGCTATCCCCGAGCAGGCGGTGACACTCCGGCTCTACTCAGCCGAGGATCACGATCCGCTTGCCCGGCTCGCTGCGCTCGATAGCTCCAAGCCTCCACATCAGCCCGTGGTGGTCGCTGAGGTCGCGGGTGAGCTTCGCGCGGCCTTGTCGCTGAACGATGGCTCGCTCGTGGCCGATCCCTTCCATCTGACGGGGGGCGTAGCCGACCTGTTGCGTGCGTACGCGCGGGAGCTCGATGTGCAGCCGGAGACGCGTGCCAGGCCTGACTCGTCGGGCAGTTCGCCCGACATGTTGTGCGCTGAAGGCGGGCTGCCGTGATGTCCATCCAATTAGCCGCTCCTGAGGAGGAGTCATGAAGCGCAAGCCCCTGATCCTGGTCTCGTTGTTGTTGGCGGCGTTTGTGATCAATCTCGACACGACGATCGTCAACGTCGCGTTGCCGTCGCTCGTGCGCCAGCTGCACGCGTCGGACGCGCAGCTGCAGTGGGTCGTGGACGCTTTCAATTTGCTGTTCGCTGGATCGGTGCTGGCCGCTGGCAGCCTGTCTGACCGGTTCGGGCGCAAGGGGATGCTGCTCGCCGGCCTGTCGGTGTTTGGTCTCGCGAGCCTGGCGGGCGGGCTGATGGACAGCCCCGGCGCGCTGATCGCGACGCGCTCGGTGATGGGCGTCGGTGCGGCGATGGTGTTCCCCTCGACGCTGTCGCTGATCACGAACGTGTTCACCGAGCGGAGCGAGCGCGCTCGGGCGATCGGGTTGTGGGGCGCGATCACGGGCGTGGCGATCGCGCTCGGGCCGATCGTTGGCGGCTGGCTGCTCGAGCTGTCGGACTGGCGAAGCATCTTCTTCGCGATGGTGCCGATCGCCGCCGGCGCCGGGGTCCTGGTCGGCCGCTACGTTCCGACCTCGCGGGACCGGCACGCGCCCCGGACTGACCGGGCCGGGTTCGCGCTGTCGACCGCGACAATCGGGCTGCTGGTCTACACGATCATCGAGGCCCCGAACCACGGTTGGGGCAGCGCCCGGACGCTCGGCAGCTTCGGGCTGACCGCAGTGCTGGCGGCGGCGTTCGTGGGCTGGGAGCGGCGCTCGGAGCAGCCGATGCTCGACGTGAGCCTGTTTCGCAACCTGCGGTTCACCGCCGCGAGCGCCTCGGTCGCGATCTCGTTCTTCGCGCTGTCCGGCTTCATCTTCCTGGCCACCCAGCTGTTTCAGTTCCTGAGGGGCTACGGTCCGCTGTCGACCGGCGTGCGCCTGCTGCCAGTCGCCTCATTCGTCGCGATCTCCTCGATCCTCGGCACCAAGCTGGCCGTCCGGTTCGGCACGAAGCTGATCGTCGCGTCCGGGCTGTTCTCGATGGCCGCGTTCTATCTCTGGGTCTCGACTTCATCACTCACGACCGGCTACGGGACGATCGCCGCGCAGATGGTCGTTCTGGGGACGGGGATGGGCCTCACCAGCGCGCCCGCGACCGAGGCGATCATGGGCGTCGTCCCGAAAGCCAAGGCCGGCGTCGGGTCGGCGGTCAACGACGCCACGCGCCTTTTGGGCGGCACCCTCGGCGTCGCCGTGATCGGCAGCGTTTACGCGTCCCTGTACGCCAGCCGGCTCCCCGGCGCGCTCCCCGGGGGGTTCCCTGCCAGTTTCGTGCGGACCGCGCGTGCATCCGTCGGTTCCGCGCTCACAGTCGCAGGCAAGCTGACCCACGCCGGCCATCCGCTGCTCGCGTCAGCCATCCACAACGCCGCTAACTCGGCCTTCTTCCAGGGCTTTCACGCGGCCAACTACGTCGCCGCGGGCATCGCCGCCGCAGGGGCCGTGATGGCGCTGGCGCTGCTGCCCGCCCAACCGACGACCAGCCGCGACGACACGCCAGAGGTGCCGGCACTAGGCACGCCCGCCACAGCCACCGCGCACAGCTGACCCCACCCCCAAGCGACCGGAGACAGAACACCATGAGCACCCAGCAACCCACCCCGCGCGTGACCGCCGCCGGCTCCGGGATCGGCCGGGCGACCGGGTTTGAGTTGACCAGCCCGGGCCTACCGAGCGCCGCCAACGTCGAGGCCGCGCTGGAGCGCAACCGTGCCTTCGCCGCCGCCGGCGGCCACCACGGCGCCGTCGTCTTCCCCAACCTGAGCCTGTTTGTGATCACCTGCCTCGACCCGCGCGTCGACCCTGCGCACTTCCTCGACCTCGGCCTCAGCGACGCGATGGTCATCCGCAACGTCGGCGGGCGGGTCACCCCCGAAGTGATCAACGATGTCGCCTTCATCGGCCAGCTCGCCGAGAACCTCCTGCCCGACGGCCCGCTGTTCGAGGTCGCCGTGATCCACCACACCCAGTGCGGAACTGGCGCGCTCGCCGACGACACCTTCCGCCGCCGCTACGCTCAGCGAATCGGCGCCGACGAAGCAGGCCTGCGCGAGCACGCTGTCCTCGACCCGACCGCGACCGTCACCAGCGACGTCGAGCGCCTCCGCTCAGCACCCGCTATCTCCTCGCGCGTCACCGTCTCCGGGCACGTCTACGACGTCGTCACCGGCCTAGTGGCGACCGTGATCCCCGCTCACAGCTCGGCAGCTCGAACCGTTGATGAAGCCCAAATTCCCAAGGAGACGAAACACCATGACAACCACCGTTGCTCCCAACCTCAAGCCCGACCACACCGAAAACGAACCACGGCTGACGGCCTTGGCGTCGCGGATCAGGCGGTTTGACTCAGACCGGCAGGAGAAAGAAGATGCATACACCAAGACACACCGTGATCCACGAGCTGGATCACCGCAGCAACGACGGCCTTGACGTGAGGCTGCTGTGGAACTCGGGCACGAATCAGGTCTCGATTACCGTCGCAGACGATCGCGTCGGCGAGTCGTTTGCGTTCGAGGTCAGTCCCGCCGACTCAGTCGACGCGTTCCACCACCCCTACGCCTATGCGCCCCGAGGGGAGCCGGTGGCGCCCCAACCAGCTGAGGAAGGTCTTCAGGAGCCGGCGGCGGACACCGACGACCGATCTCCGCTCCGCCGGATGATTAGCCGCGTCAGGTCACTGTGGGCCGAGATGGATTACGCGGAGCGGCGGCTGCTCGAGATCCGGACCGGCGTACCGCTGGACTCGACGCGCAAGTGGTGACGAGCACGAAATGCACCTGACATGACGACAGCAATCGCGATGGCCCACAGGGCGACATCTGAACCACAGATCAAGACCGAACGAGCAATGCAAGAAAAGCCATGACAATCACCGTTGCTCCCAATCTCAAGCCAGACCACGCCGAAAGCGACAGGCCGCCAAACCTTGTCCCCATTCCGGCCGATACGACCCTCCAGGAGCCAGACGCTCGTTCGTTCGACCCCACCCAGGGACGCAAGATCGGCTCTGACCCCGCCGACGACCCGGCCCGGGCTCGCTAGCGAGAGAGGAGTACGCAGATGCTCAACAACCTCGCCACGTTCCTTCACGCACACGGACGCCGCGTGCTCCTGGTCGCGGTGATCGGCGCAGCGATCGCTGGCGCGTTCGGCTTCAGCGTCGCGAAGCACATGAGCCCTTACAGCGCCGATGACCCGGCAACACAATCGGTCCAGGCCACGAATCGGTTCCAGGCGGCGGCCGGCCGCCAGATCGACCCTGGGATCGTGGCGATCGTAAGCGCCGGTGACGTTCGGACAGGGGCAGTGCAGCGGCGCGTTGAGCAGGTCGCCGGCCAGCTCCGCGTCCAGCCTGAGGTCGCGAGGGTCCTCAGCTTCTATGAGACCCACGACCCCGCGATGGTCTCGCGCGATCGACACTCGACCTACGTAGTCGCGTACTTCAAGCCGCGCTCCGACACGCAACTGCAGAACGCCGCACAGCGAATCGCGAATCATTTCGCCGGACAGCGCGACGTGCGCCTGGGCGGTGAGCAGATCGCGAGCGCTCAGGCGAACACCCAGGTCGGCCATGACCTCGCGCACGCCGAGCTGCTCGCGTTCCCGTTCATCTTCTTGCTGTCGCTGCTGTTCTTTCGCTCGCTCGTCGCCTCCCTGATACCGCCGTTGCTCGGTGGACTCGCGATCGTGGTGACGTTTTTCGCGCTCCGGGTCCTCTCGAGCTTTACCGACCTGTCGGTGTTCGCGCTCAACTTCGTGACCGGACTTGGTCTCGGGCTTGCGATCGACTACAGCCTGTTCATGGTCTCGCGCTATCGCGAGGAGGCGGCCGCTTCGGGCTTCGGCCCCGAGGCCGTGCGGCGCACGCTTCAGACTGCCGGGCGGACGATCCTGTTCAGCTCGCTCACCGTCGCGGTGTCGCTCGCGGCACTGGCGATCTTCCCGCAGCGGTTCCTCTACTCGATGGGGATCGCCGGAGCGATCGTCGCGCTCGTCGCGGCGACGCTCGCGCTGGTCGTGCTACCGGCGCTGCTCGCCGTGCTCGGCCCGCGGGTAAACGCGCTCGCGCCAAAACGGCTGCAGCGCGCGGCCGACCGCGACGCCCGGCCGGCCCAACGCGGAGCGTGGTACCGGCTGTCGCGATTCGTGGTGCGACGACCGGCACGGATCGCGGTCATCAGCGCCACGTTCTTGATCGCGCTCGGAATCCCGTTCACCGGAATCAAGTTCACACCTGTCACCGCGAGCGTGCTGCCACGCACCGCCAGTGCGCGAGTGGTCGATGACGCGCTTGCGAGCAAGTTCCCGCCCAACCGGACCTCGCCGGTCGAAGTCGTCGTCGGCGCACCAAACGGTTCGCCTCAGGTCCGCGCGCTCGCCAAGCAAATCAGCGAGCTGCCAGACGTCTCTGCCGTCGCGCCGGCGCAGCCGGCCGGCCCGAACAACTCCCTGCTGGCCGTCGCGCCGGTGCAGGGGCCGCTCAGCGGCGCGACCAAGCAGCTCGTGCGCGACATCCGCGCGATCCGCGCGCCCGTCTACCTCGGGGTGGCCGGCCAGACCGCCGCCTACCTCGACCTCGAGCACAGCCTCAGCGACCATCTTCCCGTGGTACTGGCCGTGATCATCGCGGCGACGCTGATCGTCCTGTTCCTGTTCACCGGGTCGGTCGTGCTGCCGGTCAAGGCGGTCCTGATGAACTTCCTCAGCCTGAGCGCCGTGCTCGGAAGCCTGGTCCTGATCTTCCAAGACGGCAACCTCCAGGGGCTGCTGTCGTTCACCAGCCAGGGGGCGCTTGACGCGACACAGCCGATCTTCCTCGCCGCCGTCGCGTTCGGGATAGCGACCGACTACGGCGTCTTCCTGCTCTCCCGGATCAAGGAGGCCCGCGACCGCGGCGCGTCGGACTCCGAGGCCATCTCGATCGGACTGGAGCGAACCGGACGGATCGTCACCGCCGCGGCAGTCCTGTTCGCAGTCGCGATCGGCGCGTTCGCCACGTCCAAGCTCGTGTTCATCAAAGAACTCGGCGTCGGGACCGCGCTCGCGGTACTGATCGACGCCTCGATCATCCGCGCACTGCTCGTCCCCTCGCTGATGGAGCTGCTCGGCTCGCGGAACTGGTGGGCGCCGCAACCGCTGCGCAGGCTCTACGACCGCATCGGTCTACGCGAGAACGGACCGCCCCGCCGCGAACTGCTGAGCCGTCGCGCACCTAACCCACCCGAAGGACGCAAAGCAGCGGTCAGATGAGCTACGTACGCAAGTCGATCGACGAGCTCTCGACCGTGGAGGCGGTGTGGGCGGCCTCCGGAGCGCTTACCGTTGCGCTGTTCGCGTGTGGGCTGCTGTTCGGGGACGTGCTCGCGACGACGAACTTTCCGGCGCTGAACGCGACCGCGCCCCAGCTGCGCGAGTACTTCCTGGGCAATGTCTCCGAAGTGCGGGCACTGAGCTTCTTTCATCTACTCGCGGCTGCCGCGCTCGCGGCGTTCGCGTCATACCTCTACGCACGGCTACGAGTCACTAGCGCCCGCGGGGCCGCGGTCGCGCTCGCCGGCGGGATCATCGCCGCGGCGTTCCTGGCGCTGTCCGCGCTCTGCTACCGGGCGCTCGCGGAGCACTCGGTGGCGAGTGATCCGGCGCTGGCTCATGCGCTGGTCGTTCTCTCCTACCTCGCTGGCGGCCCGGCGATCGGGGTGCCGCTCGCTCTGACCGCCGGTGCGTTTGCGGCCGCGATCCGGCACGAGCGGACGCTCCCCGGATGGCTGTGGTGGCTAAGCACCGTCGCAGTCGTGCTCGGGGTCGCGAGCGCCACCACGATGCTCGGGCCGACAGACAACAGCTCGCTTGTCTACGGCGTGCTGCTGCTAGGGGCGGTCGTGCTGTTCGCGTGGCTGCTGGCGAGCAGCTTGGTGCTGGTCAAGCGCGCAGGTCGGCCCGGGTGACCGAGCCGCACACGTTACGAGCGGGGAATCTAACCAGACGAGAGGTCCGCTCCCGCTCCGAGCGCAGAGCGGCCGCGTCACGTCGCAACGTCCCGCCAGCTGCAGGCGCAGCACCCGGCTCATAGGGAATGTCAACTGAGCGCCTTGCTTGCAGCGCGGCCACTTTCGAGAGCCTCGACGGTCGCGGGGTCATCAGAGTCCGGTATAGGCCGTCCGGCTTGAATTCCGGTGCCGGGGCGTCAACCCGGGGCACCGCCGCTTCCGCTTAGGCAGGCACAGGGGGGAAGCCAACCGTCGCGGCTATCTCTCCCGGTTGGACGAGCACCAGCAGCCTGGTGTCGGTCGGGAGAGCGTTGCTCGCGCCTGAGAATCCGGGAGTCAAGAGCGGGCTGCCGGCGCGGCGCCCGCCCGCCGCGCTCTTCGTGGTTCAAATTACCGCCGCGCCAGCAATGCAGGTGTCTCGCTTCGACGACAGCGCGCGCCCTGTTCGTCGCCAGGAACGCGACCGACGAGTTCAGGCTCGGCTCCGCCGCGCCGAGTTCCCTGCGGTCCGGGCAAACCGTGACCGACGTCAGCGGCGCCGAGATGCGCGTCGGAGCTCAAGAGCAGGTTCGCGCTCCTTACGTTCTACAGCGGGATTCAACTACGGGACGCGGCTTGCCGTGCCTGGGGATATGTGCGAACTGGCGATGGCCGCGGCGCGCACGATCTCGCGGTGATCGTCGTGCCGCCACGCGAGGGCTAGTTCGGCAGGTTCGAGGTCGGTGACGGGGCGGCTTGTGACGGCGTGCTGTTTGTAGAGTTCGGCGTTGCCTTTGGACACCAGCGCGACACCCTGTCCGGCGGCGATCGCCTCGATTGTTTCTTCGGCGCTATGGGCGACTCTGGCGATGATGCGCCGCTGCGTGCCTTGACCCTCGGCGAGCCAGAACGATCGCAGCGCGCCGGCGTCCTCGGGTAGGGCGATGAATGGCTCCTCGGCGAGGTCAGCGAGGACAACCCGGCGTCGTTTTGCCAGATGATGGCCGAGCGGAAGGGCGACATAGCGCGGCTCGGTGGCTAACACCACCCACCTGAGTAGATCAGGTTCCGGAGCGGGCAGCCAGACAAGGGCGAGGTCGGTGTTGTGGTCGATCAGCCCACCCGTGGGGTCGTCCCACGGCACCTGGACGATCGTGAGAGTCCAGTTCGGATGGGATTGCGCAAGCGCTTCAGAGATTGTCGCGAGGATCCCGCGGCCGATGCTCGTCTGGATTCCGATGCGCAAGTTGGAACTCGCGGTGGCGGAGGCGTCGGCGACAGCGCGGCGGGTCTCATCCCAGCTCACGAGAAGCGGACGCGTGCTGTCGAGCAGGGATTGTCCGGCGGTCGTGAGGCGTACGTGGCGTCGATCTCGCACGAGCAGAGTGACTCGCAGGTCTCGCTCGAGCTTGGCGATTTGGCGGGACAGGGCCGGCTGGGAGACGAATAAGCGTTGCGCCGCGCGAGTGAAGTGCAGCTCTTCAGCCACGGCGACGAAGTAGCGAAGATCCCGCAGGTGGACGTCGATCGCGACAGGTTATAACAAGCGTGCATCACAGCGGGTCTTGGACAGATGGAACGGCCGGCACCACAGTAGGACTCCAACCCCGACCGAACTGAGAACCGCATGACCGAGATTGTCACCACCAATCGCGTCCGATTCGCCAACGGCATCGGAGACGTGCTCGTTGGCGACCTGTATCGCCCGCATCGCGTCGGCGGCAGCGACCTCCCGGCACTGGTCGTGACAGGCTCATGGATGACCGTCAAGGAGCAGATGGCAGGCTCTTACGCACGACGGCTGGCCGAGCAAGGGTTCATCTCGTTGGCGTTTGACTTCACCGGCTTCGGACAGAGCGCAGGCAGCCCGCGCGACGTCGAGAACCCGCTCCGCAAGAAAAACGACATCCATGCCGCCGTCGACTATCTCGAGACCGTCCACGGGGCTGACAGGCAGCGGCTCGGAGCGTTGGCGATCTGTGCCAGCAGCGGCTACACCTGCGCCAACGCCGCCGTTGACGCGCGGATCAGATCGGTCGGGCTCGCTGCACCCTGGCTTCACAATGCCGAACTGGTCAAGCCCTACTACGGCGGCACCGATGGCGTCGCCGACCGCATCAAGGCAGGAGGCGCGGCCCGGCGGCGATACGAACGCGACGGCACCGTCGAGTACATCCCAGCAGTCTCCGAGACGAACCCGCTCGCGGCGATGTTCGGACCCTACAACTACTACCTCGATCCGAGCCGAGGAGCGATCCCCGAATGGGGATCGCGGTTCGCGACCATGGCCTGGGAAGACTGGCTGACCTACGACCCGCTCGCTTTCGCGCGCGAAATCTCCCAGCCGGTGCGGATCGTCCACAGCCGTGATGGCGCGGTCCCAGCCGGCGCGGAAGCGTTTGCCGAACAGCTGGCCGGACCGGCCGAGCTGATCTGGACCGACGGTAGCCAGCTCGATTTCTACGACCAGCCCGCGCAGGTCGACTTCGCCGTCGCGCGACTGGCCGAGCACTTCGCCGCCACGCTCTGAACGGAGCGTGAGCATTCCCAACACAACGCAACCGCACGGAGCCCTTGCCATGACTGCAGACCGCGACCTCATCATCGAGACCACCACACGGGTGGCCTGGTACGCCGATCGACGTCTCTGGGACGAGATCCCGAACCTGTTCGCCGAGGAGGTACTGCTCGACTACACCAGCCTTACCGGAGGAGACCCGACGCTCGTAGCCCCTGCCGAGATCGCCGCCTCGTGGCAGGCGAACCTCGGTGGGCTGGACGCCACCCAGCACCTGATCAGCAACCATCTCATCGAGATCAGCGAGGGCGGGCGCGCCACTGCGACCGCACAATTCCTCGCCACCCACGTCCTTGCCAACCCCCACGGCACTCCGACATGGGTCCTCGGCGGCCACTACCACTGGACGCTGATACGGGCCGGTGGAGAATGGAAGATCGACTCGATGACGATGACCGCCGCCTGGGCTACCGGCAACCAGCAGATCATGACGCTCGCCACCGCATCCGGATCCTGAAGGCCACCGCGATGACACCGACCGCCCTCGTCACAGGCGCCAACCGCGGCATCGGGCGAGAAGTCGCACGCCAGCTCGCTGCCCAAAGCCACGTGGTGTACCTCGGAAGCCGTGACACGCACACCGGTCAGAAAGTCGCCGACGAATTGCGCTCCGACGGCCTCGACGTGCGAGCCCTGACAATCGACGTCACCGATCTTGTCGGCCTTACCGCCGCCGCGGCGCGCATTGGCGAGCGGCACAGTCATCTCGATGTCCTCGTCAACAACGCCGCCATCCACTACGACACCTGGCAGCACGCAGCCGACGCGGATCTAGCCACCGTCAGGCAGGCGTTCGAGACCAACGTCTTCGGTGCGTGGCAGACCATCCAGGCCATGCTGCCGTTACTCCGCGGCGGTCGACACAGCAGGATCGTTAACGTATCCAGCGGAGCCGGATCCCTCACCGACATGGGCGGTAGTACTCCCGCCTACCGCATGACCAAGGCCTCGCTCAACGCTCTAACGAGGATGTGCGCGGCCGAACTGTCGCGAGCGCGCATTCTGGTCAACAGCGTCTGTCCCGGCTGGGTCGAGACGGAAATGGGTGGCCCCGGCGGCCGCCCAGTCGCCGACGGGGCCGCCGGCATCGTGTGGGCCGCGACCCTGCCCGACAACGGCCCCACCGGAGGCTTCTTCCGAGACCGCCACCCCATCCCCTGGTGACGCCTCCGTCTCACGAAAACGGACACCGCAGCGCGTCCGCAAGCCGAACCCCAACCGAGATGGTGGCCTCGCACAACCCGTGGCCCACCCAGGCCCTGCGAGCACGTGGTTTTCGAGGCCGCGCGACCCGCCGCGTCCCCTATCAGCCGTCCGGACATACGCCCGGGACGGGGCGACAACGGGGACACCTCGCTGATGATTGCGACCCGTGCGCACGTCCTGCGGGGGGGCAATTGTCAAATGTTGTGGATTCGGCAATGAAGAATGATCAGGCGGCGACCCTCTCGTCCGTCATTCCGTCGTCGTCGTTGTTGTCGTCCTCGGTGACCTTGATGCCGTCCTTGAACTTCACGCCGGCGAGCACGTCGGCGACGAGCTCGTGGCCGTTGAACCGTCGCCAGCGCTCTTGCGCTGACTCCAGCAGCTTGTAGGCCATCGCCAACGCGGCGGCCTTCGATCCGGCGCCCTTCGTGACCCGGGTGCGGAGCCGGACGGTCGCGAAGCTGCTCTCGATCGGGTTTGTGGTCCGCAGGTGACGCCAGTGCTCGGCGGGGTAGTCGTAGAACGCGGTCAGCGGCTTCCAGTCGCGGTCGAGCTTCGCGAGCGCCTTCGGGTACTTCGCGCCGTACTCCTCGCGAAACACCTCGAGCGCCTGACGTGCGTCCTTGCGCGTCGGGGCTTCGATGATCTCCGAGAGCAGACTCTTCGCGCGTGGCTGCAGGCGCTTGGGCAGGCAGTCGATCACGTTCCCGGAGGCGTGGAACCAGCAGCGCTGCTCGCCCGCGCCCGGGAACACGTCGCGCAGCGCGGCCCACGCGCCGAGCGCGCCGTCGCCGACGACGAGCTTGGGCTCGTTCAGGCCGCGGCGCTTGAGATCGCGGAACACGCCCGCCCAGGACTCGGTCGACTCGCGGTAGCCGTCCTCGACCGCGAGCAGCTCCTTGACGCCGTCCTCGCGGACGCCGATCACGATCAGCAGGCACACCTTCGGGTCCTCGCCGAGGCGTACCTGGACGTGGATCCCGTCCATGAACAAGTAGGCGTAGCGGGTGAAGCTGAGCAGCCGCTGGCGGAACCGGTCATGGTGCGCCTCCCACTCCTTGCACAGGCGACTGACCGTCGTCGCCGACAACCCGGCGGCGTCCTCGCCGAGCAGACCCTCCAGCGCCGGGCGGAAGTCGCCCGTGGAGAGCCCGCGGAGGTAGAGGATCGGGATCACCTCGCCGACCTTCGGCGACCGGCGCGCGTACGCCGGCAGGATCCGCGAGCTGAACTTCTGGCGCTCGCCGGATTCCTCGTCGGTGCGCTTGTCGTTCACCCGCGGCGCGCGGACCGGGATCGTCCCGGACCCGACCGTGACCTTGCGCTCCCGCGCCCGGCCGTTGCGGACGACGAGACGGTGCCCGTCGTCGTCCAGCTCCTCGCCACACCGCTCGACGTACTCATCGGCCTCGGCCCGGAGCGCCGCGGCGATCATCCGCCGCGCGCCCTCACGCGCCAGCTCATCCAGCGCAAGCGTGATCTCCTCGTTGTCCTCCCCGACCGGGAGCCTGCGAACATCCACCATGGCGTGCCTTCCTTTCCCGCCTCACGGCGGTCGGTCTTGATCAACCGGGAAGGTACGCCGCCTTTCTCCTCAACGCCGTCCACAAAATTCGGTTATAGCCCCCTGCGGGGACGGGGAAGGGTCTCTCGCCCGGCCGGGGTCTCCTCCCGGTCCTCGCCGCCAAACTCACGTCAGCCCATGCGGCCGGTTCGGCGCGGAGCAAGCGCCCTCGAATCCGCGCATACCAGGACTGCCAGCCTCTGGGCCAACAGGCGCGTCGGGGCATCAAAGCGGGTCCCGAACCTGTCGATCGGATCGCTAGCAGTGGCAAACGCGCAAGCGCGGGTATCTGCCCGGTCGCGTGAGCGGCGAGCGCCGGTATCACGCGCAAGCG
>Ga0302326_10004507_pt1 | contig 32212 bp, 29 predicted proteins | sample Palsa_T0_3_FD_202264 | JGI IMG/M metagenome (GOLD analysis project Ga0302326, IMG submission 202264) | Peat permafrost microbial communities from Stordalen Mire near Abisko, Sweden - Palsa_T0_3 | ecosystem: Environmental > Terrestrial > Soil > Palsa > Peat permafrost | place: Sweden: Abisko...
AAGACCACCGCCGATGATGACTACCGGCAGCCGCAATTGCATATTGGCGATAGAATCCGGTTTGGCGGCGCCTGTCAATTGCAACGCCATCAAGAAATCGGATGCGGTGCGCACACCACGCGCAAGCCCATTAGGCATGTCGAGCACGGTAGGCTTGCCGGCGCCGACCGCAAGCGCAACGTGATCAAAACCAAGCGCGAACGCATCCTCAACGTCCAGAGTGCCACCGAAGCGCACACCACCGAACAATGCAAATTGATCGCGCCGCTCGAGCAGCAGACGGATCAGTTTCAGAAAGTTCTTGTCCCACCGCACCGTAATGCCATATTCGGCAACACCACCGAAACCCGCCATCACCCGGTCTTCGAGCGATTCATAAAGCTCCTGCACATCACGGATCGGTTGGAACTGCACACGCTTGCCGTATACATCAACTCCTGAAATAACCTCCGGCAACGGCTCGATTTTAAGCCCATCAATCCCGACGACAACATGTCCATCATTCATCAAGTAATGCGCAAGCGTGAACCCCGCGGGCCCCATGCCCGCGATAAGAACGCGCTTCCCACTTAGTGCTCGCGGATACGGTCGACGCAGGTTGAGCGGATTCCAGCGCGTGAGCAAACTATAAATTTCGAACCCCCATGGTAGTTCGAGCACATCCTTCAGCGTGCGGGTCTCGACTTGCGGAATATTGACCGGCTCTTGCTTCTGATAAATACACGATTTCATGCAGTCATTACAGATGCGATGCCCGGTCGCCGCTGTCATCGGGTTATCCACAATGATTATCGCAAGCGCGCCGACTATGACACCTTCAGTTTTTACCTTTTGGAATTCTGATATTTTTTCTTCCAACGGACAGCCAGCGAGTATTACACCGAGCGGACTCTTCTTAAATGAAGCTTTACCTTTGTCGGTAGCGCCTTTTTCCTTGAGCCCCTTCGAGCATGAGTCTTTGCCCTGCTCATGACACCAGATACAGTAGTTGGCCTGATCGAGCGCGCCGATCAGATCGGTGCCGGCGTCGGTCAGCGCAAATCCATCACGCCTGCGCAACTGGTTGGCATCCATTCGATATTCGGTATAACCAGGGGCCTCATTCACAGTCAAATGCGGCACCAAATGCTGATAATCGAGCTTGTGTGGTATTTTGAAAAGCACACCTGCGGCATGCTGCAGCCTGCCTGCCGGAGTGGTAACGGCCCACGCCGCATAGCGAAGCGCGAGGTCAAGCTCGCGTACATGTTGGTCGCCGCCGGCTTCTTCCTGAAGCCAACCGTTCACGGCTTTCGCAAATGCGAGCTCACTGAAATTATCGCCAAGCAACGAGGCGATCTTGGCACATAGCTCGGCACCATCGAACGTTGCTGTTTGTTCTGGCTTGTACTTATGCAATGCTCTACGCTGCACGAACACCCGCTTGCAACTGTAAAGCGGGGCCATCTCATGGTGGCGTTCGGACAGTGTACGTAATTCTATTTCAATGCCAAATAAACCGGCGATAAAGTCATCAAGGTGCGGAGCGAGCACAATCAACAATTCGGATTCCTGCTTAGTAGGAAGCGCACCAGGGTTAGCGGCAACAGCGTCGCGCGCTGCGAGCAATTGTGCGTGCAGCGACGCGTCGGAAAGCTTGAGTTGATAAAGGAATGCGGCATCAACCCGCAGCAGACCTTCACGATGGTAAAGATCGGAGAAAGATAATCCATGAGAAAGTCTGAGCATAAATCAGGCTGCGCTGGAGTGAACAAATAGAATTAAAAAAAGTGTTCGCGGTTATCAACCGCACGCTCGGCGGCAGTAACGGTGTTTGCAATCAGCATCGCGACGGTCATGCGGCCGACACCGCCAGGCACCGGCGTGATCCACGATGCAGCCTCGCTTGCCGTCTTGAAATCAACATCACCAGCAAGCTTGCCATCCGTCAGCCGGTTCATGCCAACATCAATTACGATGGCACCCGGCTTGACCATGTCGCCGCTCACCACCCCTACTTTACCTACTGCGACAGCAAGAATGTCCGCACGTAATGTATGCTCGCGCAAATCAGGCGTTCTCGAATGACAGACTGTTACAGTCGCATTGCGTGCCATCAGCATCAGTGTGAGCGGCTTGCCAACGATCGTACTGCGCCCGACAACTACTGCCTCTCTTCCTTCCGGGTTGACACCAATATGATCAAGCATAGTCATCACACCGAGTGGTGTGCATGGCGCAAAGATAGTATCACCGGTCAACAGTGCGCCTAGATTGGTCCAGCCGAAACCATCGACGTCCTTGCCGGGAGCAATTGACTGGGTCACGCGTTGCGCATTGAGTTGCGGCGGTAACGGCAACTGCACCAAAATACCGTGAATTTTCGGATCCTTGTTCAAACGCTGTAACAACGCCAGTAACTCGGTTTCCATGCAATTAATCGGTAATCGATATTCCTCTGAATGCAGTCCGGCATCGGCACAGGCGCGCACCTTGTTCCGCACATAAACCTCGGACGCTGGATTATTGCCGACCAGTACGGCTGCAAGGCCGGGCTGTATATCGCGACGGCCAAGTATCTCCACCCGCTGTTTAAGTTCGGCGTAAACCTGCTTTGCGATCACTATACCGTCAATAATTTTTGCGGTCACTTAATGACTTCCGACTTCCGGGATTCGCGGAGCATCTAGAACCTGAAAAAATATTTCGTCGTGTTTAACCATGCCAAGCTCATTGCGCGCGCGCTCTTCAATGGCATCGAAGCCCTGTTTAAGATCACGCACTTCAGCATCAAGTGCGGCATTACGTTCCTGGAGTTTGCGATTGGCATCACGTTGCGCCTGCAGTTGATGATCAACATCCCACACCCGCAACCAACTGCCCTTGCCAAGCCATAACGGATACTGCAGCAACGCAATCAATGTCACCAGAGCGAATGCGAGCGGCCTCATTTAGCTTGTATCAGCCTAGAGAAATTTGATGAAATGCACCGAGCCCGGCATAGATAGCAGCATCGCCAAGGTCCTCTTCAATGCGCAGTAATTGATTGTATTTAGCAACACGTTCGGAACGCGACAATGAGCCAGTCTTAATTTGCAGCGCATTGGTGCCGACCGCGATATCGGCAATCATTGTGTCCTCCGTCTCGCCGGAACGGTGTGAAATGATCACGGTATAGCCTGCGCGTTTTGCCGTTTGAATCGCCGCTAGAGTTTCGGTCAAGGTGCCAATTTGGTTGACTTTGATCAGCACCGAATTGGCAATGCCTTGCTTGATACCCTGTTCAATGATTTTGGTGTTGGTGACAAAAATGTCGTCACCGACCAGTTGCACCTTCTTCCCAAGATGTTTGGTCAGCATTTTCCAACCGTCCCAATCATCCTCAGCCATGCCATCTTCAATGCTGATGATCGGATAGTTTTTGACCCACCCTGCGAGCAGTTCGACAAGTTCCGCAGATTTCAGCGTGCGGCCTTCGCAGGCAAGCGTATATTCGCCGTCCTTGTAGAATTCAGAGCTGGCGCAATCAATTCCGATCGCAATGTCCTTGCCCGGCTTGTAGCCGGTGGCGCTAATTGCATCGACGATCAACTTGAGCGCCGCCTCGTGGTTGGCAAGTCGTGGTGCAAAACCACCTTCATCGCCGACCGCGGTCGACAATCCCTTGTCCTTGAGCAGTTTTCTGAGGGTCTGGAACACTTCAGCACCGGCGCGCAACGTTTCGCGAAATGTCGGCAGTCCGAGCGGAATAATCATGAACTCCTGCATGTCAAGGCTGTTATCTGCGTGCACGCCACCATTGATCACGTTCATCAGCGGTACCGGCATCGCCATCGGGTTCACACCGCCGAGATAACGGTACAGCGGCAGCCCGGTTTCCTCGGCAGCTGCCTTGGCGACCGCGAGTGACACCGCAAGCAAAGAGTTAGCACCGAGTCGCGATTTATTTTCGCTGCCATCAAGGTCAATCAATGCCTTGTCAATGAAGCTTTGCTCGATCGCGTCGAGACCGATAATTGCCTCGCAAATCTCGGTGTTAACGTGTTCGACGGCGCGTAGCACACCGTTGCCGGCGTAACGCTTGGCATCCCCGTCGCGCAGTTCAATCGCCTCGCGGCTGCCGGTCGAGGCGCCAGATGGCACCGCAGCGCGTCCCAACACACCAGATTCGAGCAACACATCGGCTTCCACCGTCGGCATCCCGCGCGAATCGAGTATCTCGCGCGCAATCACATCTACTATGGCACTCATTTTTTTTCCTTGTTTGGCGTAACTATTTGTTCAAGAAAACCACGCTGCTTGACCAGCGTGTCAAGTTCATGCAGTGTTTCCAGCAACGCGCGCATCAGTTTGAGCGGCCACGCGTTGGGGCCATCCGACAACGCGTGTTCGGGTTCCGGATGGGTTTCCATGAATATCCCGGCGATGCCGGTTGCCACCGCCGCACGCGCGAGCACCGGCACGAATTCGCGCTGGCCGCCACTGCGGGTACCCTCGCCGCCAGGCAATTGCACTGAATGGGTCGCGTCAAACACGACCGGGCAGCCGGTTTCGCGCATGATTGCCAACGCACGCATATCGGACACCAGATTGTTGTAGCCAAAACTCACGCCGCGCTCGCAGACCATGATGTTGTCCTGGCCGCTGGCCGTGCGCGCTTTGGCAACGACGTTTCTCATATCGCCGGGTGCGAGAAACTGGCCTTTCTTGATATTGACCGGCTTGCCGGCAGACGCCACTGCTTGAATGAAATCAGTTTGACGGCACAGAAAAGCCGGTGTCTGCAGCACATCTACCACCGCCGCTACTGTTTTGACATGGGCGACCTCGTGCACGTCGGTCAACACCGGCACACGAAGTTTGGATTTAACCTCTTCTAATATCTTAAGACCTTCATCTATCCCTTTGCCTCTAAATGATTTATCAGAGCTTCTATTGGCTTTATCAAACGATGATTTGTAGATGAAAGGAATACCCACGGCGGCACAGATTTCCTGTAAATGTCCGGCGGTATCCAGTGCCAGTTGGCGTGATTCAATCACGCATGGCCCTGCTATAAGGAATAACGGCCGGTTTATCCCGACCTCAAAGCTGCACAGTTTCACGGCAGCTCACGCGATGTTTTTCAGCTTGGGGACACCGGTCCCCATCTTTTTTGCCGTGGCTTCGGCATTACGCAGTGCGGCGCGGATGAACGCGTTGAACAGTGAATGTCCGCCGCGCGGCGTCGATGTGAACTCGGGATGAAATTGACAGCCGACAAACCACGGATGCCCAGGCAACTCGATCATCTCGCATAACCCGTCTTGCATTGCCGACATGCCCGAAACTCGCAGCCCGGCCTTTTCTAGACGCGGCAAATAATGATTATTGACCTCGTAACGATGGCGATGGCGCTCTATGATGCGGTCGGCGCTGTAAATCTCGCGCACCATGCTGCCAGGTTTTAGCAGACACTCCTGGCCGCCGAGCCGCATCGTGCCGCCGAAATTTGAATTAGCATCGCGTTGTTCAATGCGGCCATCGCGATCCTGCCATTCGGTTATCAACGCGATCACCGGATGTGGGGTATCCGCTTCGAACTCGGTGCTATGCGCGCCATCAAGTCCGACAACATCGCGCGCGTATTCTATTACTGCGAGCTGCATGCCAAGACAAATGCCGAGATAAGGGATCGTCTGTTCGCGCGCGTAGCGAATTGCGCGGATTTTCCCCTCGACGCCTCGTTTGCCGAACCCGCCCGGCACCAAAATTGCATCCATGTTAGCCAGGCAACCAGTACCGTTTTTCTCAATGCTTTCGGAATCGACATAATTGATCTTGACCTTGGCACCGGTATGGATACCGGCGTGAATCAGCGCTTCCGACAACGATTTGTAGGACTCGGTCAAATCCACGTATTTGCCAACTAATGCGATGTTGACCTCTTGTTGCGGGTGCTCGAGCGCATAAACCAACTCGTCCCAGCTCGACAGATTGGCTATCGGCGGCGCGATACCGAGTTTATGGCAAACAATGTCGTCGAGCTTCTGCTCGTGCAGCATCGCCGGTATCTTGTAAATACTGTCGACGTCGACTGCGGAAATTACCGCTTCGACAGGCACGTTGGTAAACAGTGCAATCTTGCGCTGTTCGTCCGCTGGCAACGGGCGGTCGGCGCGGCACAGAAGGACATCGGGCTGAATACCGATCTCGCGCAACTCTTTCACCGAGTGCTGGGTCGGTTTGGTCTTAATTTCACCCGCCGACGCAATGTACGGCACCAGCGTCAGGTGGACGAAGCAGGCATTATCGCGGCCAAGCTCAATCGCCATCTGGCGGATTGCTTCAAGGAACGGCAGCGATTCGATGTCACCGACGGTACCGCCGACTTCGATGATCGCGACCTCTGCGTCACCAGCGCCGCGCCGGATAAAATGTTTAATTTCATCGGTGATATGCGGGATCACCTGCACCGTGCCTCCGAGGTAATCGCCACGGCGCTCTTTCTTGATCACACTCTCGTAAATCTGACCGGTCGTGAAGTTATTGCGCTTCGACATTTTCGCCTCGACGAAGCGTTCATAGTGTCCAAGGTCGAGATCGGTCTCAGCGCCATCTTCGGTCACGAACACTTCCCCGTGTTGAAATGGGCTCATCGTGCCAGGATCCACGTTCAAATACGGATCCAGCTTGATCATAGAGATTTTGATGCCACGGGATTCGAGAATTGCGGCGAGTGAGGCGGCGGCGATACCTTTGCCCAGGGAGGACACCACACCACCTGTGACAAAAATATATTTGGTCATTTCAATTCATAGGCCGTTTGCGTATTTTACCCAAATCCGGGCAGCGCCTCAATGCGAACTTTTGCCGGCCACGCGCGCAAGGTAGAGCCAGGTCTCGACCACGCTGTCCGGATTGAGCGACAATGCCCCGATGCCCTCTTCGACCAACCATTGCGCAAAATCAGGATGATCGGACGGCCCCTGGCCGCAGATGCCGATGTACTTGCCGGCCTTACGGCAGGCCTGGATCGCGAGCCGCAGCATGTGCTTGACCGCCGGGTCGCGCTCGTCGAAGTCACCTGCAACTAGGCCGGAGTCGCGGTCGAGCCCGAGAGTAAGCTGGGTCATATCGTTGGAACCGATCGAGAAGCCGTCGAAATATTCGAGAAACTGCGCGGCCAGTACCGCGTTCGAAGGAATTTCGCACATCATGATTACGCGCAGGCCGTTTTCGCCACGCTTGAGTCCGTTCGCCGCCAACAGTTCCAGCACTTTCCTTGCTTCACCGACGGTGCGCACGAACGGCACCATGACCTCGATATTGGTCATGCCCATGGCATCGTGTACCATCTTCAGCGCACGGCATTCGAGCTCAAAGCAATTGCGGAAGCTGTCGGCTATATAGCGTAATGCGCCACGGAAGCCAATCATCGGGTTTTCTTCTTTCGGCTCATAGTGATCGCCTCCGATTAGACTCGAATATTCATTCGATTTGAAGTCCGACAGCCGCACGACCACTGGCTTCGGCCAGAACGCGGCGCCAAGCGTAGCGATGCCCTCTGTCAATTTTTCAACATAAAACGTCACTGGGTCAGCGTAGCCGGCGGCGCGGCGTTCGATCTCGCCGCGGATCGCCGCCGGCACATCGGGATATTCAAGCACGGCGTGCGGATGCAATCCGATCATGTGAGCAATAATGAATTCGAGCCGTGCCAGCCCAATGCCATCGTTCGGCAGGCGCCGGAACTCAAACGCAAGCTCGGGATTACCAACGTTCATCGCAATCTTGACCGGCGGCTGTGGCAGCGTATCAAGCGCAAGTTCCGTCACTTCGCTGTCGAGCAGCCCACGATAGACAAAACCGGCCTCGCCTTCCGCGCACGAAACCGTGATTGGCGTGCCGTCAGCGAGTTTAGTGGTTGCATCGCCGCATCCGACCACCGCCGGAATGCCAAGTTCGCGCGCGACGATCGCGGCGTGGCAAGTACGCCCGCCGCGGTCTGTCACAATTGCGCTTGCGAGCTTCATTACCGGCTCCCAATCGGGATCGGTCATCGCGGCGATCAGGACGTCGCCGGACTGCACACGATTTATCTCTGCGGCGCTGTGGATCAGCCGTGCCGTGCCGGCACCGATGCGTTGGCCGATTGCGCGCCCTCGCACTAGAATTTCGGAACGCTGCTTCAGTCTATAACGGCGCAGCAAGTCGGCACGCGCTTGCGCCTGCACCGTTTCCGGTCGCGCCTGTAGGATATAGAGTTGATGGTCAATGCTATCGCGCGCCCATTCGATATCCATCGGTTTACCGTAATGCTGCTCAATCGCAAGCGCATAACGCGCAAGCGCCTCAACTTCAGCGTCGCTAATTGAAAATTTCCGCTGCTCCTCTTCCGGCACATCCAGCGTCTGTACTGATTGCCCCACCATCGAACCCGAGCCAAACACCATGCGCATCACCTTGCTGCCGAGACTTCGGCGCAGAATAGCCGGGCGGTTCTGTTGCAACGCCCGCTTGTAAACGTAGAACTCGTCTGGATTGACCCGTCCCTGTACTACCGTCTCGCCGAGGCCGTAGGCAGCATTAATCAAAACTACCTGATCGAAACCGGATTCAGTATCAAGCGTAAACATGACGCCGCTCGCGCTGCTTTCGACCATGCGTTGCACCCCGACCGACAGCGCAACCTTCGCGTGGGCAAACCCCTGATGCAAGCGGTAAGCAATCGCGCGGTCGTTATAGAGCGACGCGAATACGCGTTTCACCGCGTCGAACACGAAGTCCCGGCCTTGAATGTTCAGATAAGTGTCCTGTTGTCCGGCGAATGAAGCTTCGGCCAAATCCTCTGCCGTCGCCGATGAACGTACGGCGACCGCGACTTCGCGTCCCGCTTCACACGTGAGCTTAGAGTAGGCTTGCTCGATTTCCACTTTCAATGATGCCTGCAGCGGCTGCGCGACGATCCATTCGCGGATGCGCGCGCCGATCTCGGCCAGCTCTTGAACGTTACTGATATCAAGTCCACCCAAAACGTGTTCGATTTTTTGATCGAGACCGTTCTGTGCGAGGAATTCGCGATAGGCCTCTGCCGCAATTGCGAACCCGCTGGGTATCCGCACGCCAGTGGCAGCCAGTGTAGCGATCATCTCACCGAGCGATGCATTCTTACCTCCAACGCGGCTGACATCGTCCGCGCGCAACGCCTGGAAGCCAATTACATAACGTTCATCGCTCATTGCCTAGCCCCTGAATAAATAGACTATTGATACCGGGATTCTATTCCCATCAGGGTTTCTCACATGTGACATTCGCTCACAAATTATGCTGTTCAGTGCACTACCTGCGAATCGTGGATAGGGTGAAAGCAACCAAACTTAGCTATGGCTGGTAGAAAACCGTGGCCTACCTCATGGCGCCAGAACAGCAAATCGGTTGAGGAATTCACGGCGATAATCCTGCATGAGGTCATGCTTGTACGGCAAACTTATTAACTTGAAACCAGCTTATAATTCAGACTAAGATAATCGTAAAGTCTTACGACCAGCGCTCAGATTTGACTTGGTTTAGAAACTGGTTCGAACACTAGCGTAATTGCCGCGTTCGCTCGAATAAGCAGATGGCTGCGACGGCTGCGACATTCAGTGATTCAATGTTGTGTGCCATCGGAATAGCAATAGCTTCATCGGCTGCACTAAGCATTTCCTGTGAAAGACCATTCCCCTCGTTGCCGAACACGAATGCAACAAGCCCGCGCAAATCAACGTCAAACAATGACAGCGACGCTTTTTGTGTCGTTGTCATAACTTTTCCCTTGAAGTTGCGCTTAATCTCGACCAGATTGCTGTTTTCGTAAATATTCAAGAGGAAATGTGCGCCCATACTAGCGCGAAGTACGCGCGGTGACCACGCATCCACTGAATCTCTGGAAAGAAAAACTTCCTTCACCCCTGCCGCCGCAGCGCTGCGTAAAATCGAACCAAGGTTGCCGGCATCTTGAATATCTTCGAGCATGATGCAAGTTTCATTTTGTCTGGACGCCGTTGGCTCAAGCTTGGCTATCGTCGCGATGATGCCGGTCGGTGTCTTGACCGTGGATAAGCGTTTAAATAAAACATCGCTGAGTACAATGGGTTCAAGCGGCTTGAGCGACTCAAGCAACACATGAATTTCCAGGTTTTTCAGCCCGCTGTCGCTGACCGCGATGAATTCCGGCTTGCCGCAATAGTCGCGATAAGCTGCAACCAGATGAACGCCGTCGAGCAGCGCTTTGTCCCGGCGCTTGCGCTCACGCACATTCTGTGCAAGCTTCACTAGTAATTTGTATTTCGGATTTCCGGCGGACGCGATGCGCTTCATGATTGTGGCAGCAAACCACGCACCGGCGCGAACGAACGGCGATGCACCGCACAGACACCGTGCTCACGCAATGCTGCCAGATGGTCAGGCGTTGGGTAACCTTTATGACGGTTGAAACCGTATCGTGGATAACGTTCGTGCAGGTCCATCATCAGAAGGTCACGCTCGACTTTGGCGAGTATGGACGCCGCAGAAATCGCCGCGACACTGCTATCTCCACGCACGATCGCGCGCGCGGGAACATCGTACTGCGGAAAATGCAGCCCATCCACCAGTACTTCGTGTGGCTTGACGGGTAAGGCCTCGACCGCACGTTTCATTGCGAGCAACGTTGCCTGCAGGATGTTAAGCGTGTCTATTTCCTCAACCGAAGCACTAGCGACCGCCCACGCAATTGCCTGCGCCTTGATCTCGATCGCGAGCGTAGTACGCCGTTTGACACCGACCCGTTTGGAATCGGTTAGGCCCCTGAACACCGAATGCGGCGCGAGAATCACCGCCGCTGCATAAACCGGCCCAGCGAGCGGGCCGCGCCCTGCTTCGTCCACGCCGCAGACCAATTCGCTCAATGTACCATCATCCATTAATCAACGGCAGCACCGCTTCGGCCGCACGTTGCGCCGCCCCGAGCTGCAGGCTTGTGCTAAGCATTGAGAATTTATGTTCCAGCCGACTTCGCACGGTGTCGTCAGATAACAAATTGACTACCGCCTGAGTCAAGTTATCTGAAGTCGCGTCATCCTGAATAAATTCTGGCACCACGAATTCACCGCACAGGATGTTAGGCAAACCATAGTACGGTAAATAGCCCTTGCCGCTCAGCCACCAGTGGCTGAGCGCAGGCATGCGATAAGCAATCACCATCGGGAGCTTCAAGAGCGCCGCTTCGAGCGTTGCGGTACCGGACGCAAGCAGCACGACGTCGGCGGCGGCCATCGCGTCATGCGCATGTCCGAACATGATGGTCAGCGGAAACTCGTAGGCCCACGAATGGCGGTACAATATTTTCTCAAACTGGGTGCGCGTTTCGCGCGTAGCCAGCGGTACCTGCAATACCGCTTCTGGCATGCGCTGATGGATTTTCCACGCGGTTTGTATGAAGACATCGGCAAGATGCTCAATTTCGCTCTGGCGACTGCCCGGCAGGAGTGCCACTACTGTCGGGGTTGCCGGCAATTTAAGCTGCTCGCGAAGTTCAGCGCGCGGCGGAATCTTTTTCAGTAAATCAGCAAGTGGATGGCCGACGAATGCGGCGTCAACCCCGGCCTGTTCGTAGAGCGGCAGCTCAAATGGAAACAGCGTAAGCATTTTGCTTACCGCGCGCTTGATCTCGCTCATGCGATCCTTTCGCCACATCCAGATTTGCGGGCTTACGTAATGGATGGTCGGAATGCCGCGTGCCTTCAGGTCGAGCTCCAGCTGCAAATTGAAATCTGGCGCATCAATGCCAACGAAAGCGGCGGGCGGCTGTGCCAGGAAATGTCGGCGTAGACGGCGCCGGATCGAGAGAATTTTCGGAAGATGCTGCAGCACTTCGATATAACCACGCACCGCAAGCTTCTCCAGCGGAAATAACACCTCCATACCGACCGCTTCCATTCGTGGCCCACCGATGCCTGTGAAACGCAATTTCGGGCGCAGTTCGCGCAACGCCTTGATAAGTTCGGCGCCAAGCAGATCGCCGGAAGTTTCTCCGGCAACCATCCCGATCGTAAGATTGCGCACGGCTAGCTCGGGGTGTTCAGCGGACAATGCCACGCGACGATTGGGCGAGAAAGTCGAGCAGCAATTGTAGTTCCGGGCACGCGGACACCTGCGTGGAGATTTCCTTTTTTGCGTCTTCGAGCGTCAGCCCAGATTTGTAGAGCGTCTTGTAACCGCGTTTGAGGGCGGCGATGGTATCAGCGGGGAAACCACGCCGTTTCAGTCCTTCACTGTTGATCCCGTACGGCGAAGCGGGACTACCGGAAGCGGTCACGAACGGCGGCACGTCCTGCAAAAGAACGGAACTTATGCCGGTGATGCTGTGGGCGCCGACGCGACAGAACTGATGCACCATTGTGAAACCGCCGAGAATCGAATAATCGCCAACATGAACGTGTCCGGCAAGTTGTGTGCCATTGGCAAAAATGGTATGGCTGCCGACTTGGCAATCGTGCGCCAGATGCACATAGGCCATGACCCAATTGTCATCGCCAAGCCGCGTAACCCCAGAATCCTGCGCGGTGCCGCAGTTGAAGGTGCAGAACTCACGAATGGTGTTGCCGTCACCAATTTCGAGCCGCGTTGGTTCGCCCTTGTATTTCTTGTCCTGCGGCTCCTCGCCAAGCGATACGAACTGGAAAATGTGGTTGTTCCTACCAATTCTGGTGTTGCCCTTGATCACGGCATGCGGACCAACGTGGGTGCCGGAATCGATCTCGACATGTGGACCGATCAGAGCGTAGGCACCGATTTCGACATCACCAGCTAACCGTGCACCGGAATCAACGATTGCGGTGGGATGAATCCCAGTCACCGCTTCAGTCCTCGTCTTTATTATCGATATCGGTTGAGCGCAGTGTGCACATCAGGTCGGCCTCACTGACGATCTGGCTCTCAACTTTGGCGTAGGATTTAAACCACCAGATACCACGTGCATAACGGGATATTTCGACATGCATCGTCATGGTATCCCCCGGCATCACCGGCTTCTTGAAGCGCGCTTTATCTATGCCAACAAAATAATAGAGGGAATTGCCATCAACTTTATCCCCATGGGTCTGAAAAGACAGAATCGCAGCAGTCTGTGCGAGTGCTTCAATAATGAGTACGCCGGGCATGACTGGAAAACGCGGAAAATGCCCGACGAAAAAATGCTCATTTATCGTTACGTTCTTGAGTGCGACGATGTTTTTTCCAGGCTCGCATGATAAAACCCGATCCACCAGCAAAAACGGGTAGCGGTGCGGCAGATAATCCATGATCCGGCGGATATCCATGCTGTTCATGACTGCTTCCTTTTCGGAGCGGCGAGTTTGTGCTCGAGTTTGCGGATTTTATCGGCCAATTCGTCGAGTTGTCGCAGATGGGCAGCATTTTTCAACCAGCGTTGGTGACTCGAGAACGGGTAAACCCCAGTATAAGTTCCGGCGTGGAGTAATGACTTCATGATCAGCGTCCCGGCTGAGACATTTACCCGGTCAACAATCGTGATATGCCCGTAAATCATCGATGCCCCGCCTAATGCGCAATGTTTTCCAATTTTTGCACTTCCGGCGATGCCAACACACGCTGCGATCGCGGTATGAGCACCGATATGAACGTTGTGCCCGATCTGAATTTGGTTATCGAGTTTAACGCCATCCTCAATCAGGGTGTCATCAATCGTACCGCGATCTATGGTCGTATTGGCACCTATTTCCACATCACTTCCAATTAATACGCGACCGATTTGCGGGATTTTTTTCCAAAATTCACCTTCTTTTACTATGCCAAAACCATCCGCACCAATAACAACCCCGGAGTGTAACAAACTACGCGTACCGATTTGACATTGGTGGTAAATCGTTACGTTGGCATGCAAACGTGTATCTTCACCAATCGTCACGTTATCACCGATAAAACAACCGGCGCCAATTACTACACGCGCACCAAGTCGGACATTTCTCCCGATCACCGCGCAAGCACCGACGCTCGCACTGCTTGGGACGTGCGCTGTTTTTTCGATGACCGCGCTGCGATGGATTCCACTTTTCACCAGCACCGGTGGATTAAAGTAATCGGAAATCTCTGCAAAGTACGCGTACGGATTTCCACTGACTATGCGCGGTAGATTCGTAGCATCGCGCGCCTCGGAACTAACAATCACCGCACTGGCACGAGTTTTAGCAAGCCACGGCAAATATCTTGATTGTGATAAAAACGTGATGTCTCCGGCTTGCGCGGATTCCAAAGTTCCAATCCTGGATATTCGAATGCTACCGCGGCCGATTAATTCTCCGCCGAAGCGTTTGACGATTTGCGCAAGTGTGCAGAATTTCCGCCTGGTCAAAATTGCTTTCCGCCGTCGTACTGCCACCGCTCATGACACAATTAAGATATGCATGAAAGTACAGTTCTGATATTAATAAACATTATTTGCCATCTGCGGCAAGCGCATTCAAAACCTTGTCGGTAATATCGATACGCGGGCTGTGATAGACAGCGTCCAGAAGAATCAGATCATATTTTTCAGTTTCTGAAATTTGTTTGATGGCTTTGCTGGTCTTTTCCATTAAATCTGCGAACTCTTCATTCTGTCGCAAATTAAGATCCTCCTGAAATTCGCGTTGGGCGCGCTGTAAATCCCGACTTAGGCGAGTAAGTTCTTGTTCCTTGGCTAGCCGGTCCGTTTCGTTCATTGTCAGCCCCTCTTTATCAAGCTGGGCTTGCAGGGTTTTTATCTGTTGCTGCGTCTGGTCAAGCTCCTGGCCACGCGGGTCGAATTCTTTTTTAAGCCTCTTGTATGCAAGCTCCGCTGGCGCAGATTCCTTACGAACACGATCCATGTCAACGAAACCAACTTTCAAGTCCGCCGTCTGAGCCAAGGAATTGGCTGCAATGCCTACCCCCAAAATCAGCAACAAACATCTGCTATATTGGTTCAATTTCGATCTCCTTGCGAGTCAACCATTTTACTAGCTTATACTTAACTAAAAGATGTACTCAGAATTGCTGCCCAAAGGTAAATTGCAATACTTGGGTTTCATCGGTCGGCTGCGATCTAAAAGGCTTTGCAATGCTAATCTTCATCGGACCAAATGGAGATACCCAAAGCCCTGAGATGCCAGCTGACATACGAATGTCTCCCCACGCATAATTTTCACCAACGGTTCCCATATCTAAAAAAGCACCTAAGCGTACAGATTTATCGTCGGGAAGCATCGGGACAATAATCGTAGCTGGAAATAAAACCTCATTAGTTATGAGTAGGCTATGCGATCCCCCAAGGGGATCATCAAGTATATCGTGGGGGCCTATGGTGCTTGTCTGGTAACCTCGCAATGTAGATGGCCCACCGGCATAGTAATTCTTGAAGAAAGGAAATGGTTCATCATCATATCCGTGGCCGTATCCGATCGTACTATTAAAATGGTAAATATAATTGGTGGTTAATGCTAAATAATCTTCTACTCGGTAATTCAATTTATAATATCTAGCCGACCCTCCAGGTAATGTTATATCAGTCGTAGCGCTCTGAAGGGATCCTGATGTCGGCCAAAGCGGATTGTTAATAGTGTTTCGAGACCAACCCAAATTCGTTGATAGGGTCGTAGTAGTATTTCCAAATTGTTGGACATAATCGATAATCTGCGGAGGGCTGAGTTGCTCAAAAACAAGGAGGCCACTCACCGGATCGCAACAGACATTCCCTGCGTACGTCGTAATCGTGGTGTAATCGTATCCAAAACCAATCGCGAAGGAAGAGATCTCACTAAGAGGAATGCCCCAGCCTACGGTAGTGCCTACTGAATTGGTGCGATAATTGCCCAGGTTCAATCCATTGGGATCAGTCAATTTTTTATAAAGAGAGTAAGAGCGACTAATCCCGTCCTCTGTCCAGTAGGGATTAGTAAATGACAACGAATACACGGTGTTGACATGACTGGTATTGACTTGTAGGCCCACCTGATTTCCTGTACCAAAAACGTTCCGCTGGCTAATTCCGGCACTTAATATGAGCTTATCGGATGTACTGAATCCGGCACCTACCGTAATGCTGCCGGTCGGCTTTTCCTTGACGCTCAAATTCACATCGATTTGATCGGCGGTTCCAGGAACCGGTTTCGTATCGACATTAACATCATCGAAATATCCAAGCCTGGTGATGCGGTTTTTGGACGCTTCAATCTTACCCGTTGAATACCACCCACCTTCCGCCTGGCGAAATTCGCGTCGAATAACTTCATCCTTGGTTTTGGTGTTGCCAGTAATATTAATCCGCCGTATATAAACTCGCTTACCGGGGTCGACAAAAAAAGTAAACGAAGCTAAGTGTTTCTCTCGATTAAGTTCCGGTACTGCATTGACGTTGGCAAACGCATAACCATCATTGCCAAGACGGTCGGTGATCGCTTTGCTCGATGCATCAAGCTTGGCACGGGAAAAAACATCACCAGAGTGTAGAGTAACTAATTTACGTACTACTGCTTCGGGGACCAGAAGCTCCCCACCAAACTTGACTTCGGAAACAGTATATTGCGGCCCCTCGCTGATCCCAATCGTAATATAAACGCTTCTTTTGTCTGGTGTAATTGATACTTGCGTGGAATCAATATTAAGTTCCAGATAACCGCGATCAAGATAATACGAACGCAACTTTTCCAAATCTGCAGAAAGTTTTTGTTTTGAATATTGGTCTTCTTTTGTATACCACGTCAGTATACCTGGCGTACGCAAAGTAAATTGCTTGAGCAGTTCTTTTTCCGAAAACAACCTATTACCAATGATGTTAATTTTTCGAATTTTCGCAGAACTGCCCTCGACGACATTGAATTTTATGTTAACGCGGTTATTCTCGATTGAAGTTACCGTAGTTGAAATTATCGTTGAGTACATGCCGTTGCTCACATACTGGCGCTTCAATTCTTGCTCCGCCTTATCAAGCAAAGAACGGTCAAATATGCGCCCCTGTGCCAGTCCAACATCCTTCATCGCCTTAGCCAGCTCTTCGGTCTTGAATGATTTGATGCCATCGAAACTGATATCACTAATTGAAGGTCTCTCCTCCAAGGTCACAATCAGCGTGTTACCTTCAGCAGAAATCGCCACGGTTTTAAAGAATCCCGTAGCGTACAAAGCACGAATAGCTAGGGTTGCCTTTTCTTCAGTCATGGTGTCGCCAACCTTGACCGGTAGATAATTAAATACCGTTCCCGGCTCAGTGCGCTGAACACCATCAACTCGGATATCTTTGATTACAAATGGTTCGAAAGCATAGGCGCTTGATGCAAGCGCAATACTTATCAACAACAATAATAAGCGAGAAATCTGCATTCCTAACCGCGAGAGATAAGGTGTGTAATGTCGTTATAAAGGGCAAAGACCATGAGCCCAATCAGTAGGGCCATGCCAACGTTTTGGCCGATCATTATAGCTTTGTCCGAAACCGGTCTTCCCTTAAAGGTTTCAACTATATAATACATTAAATGGCCGCCATCTAATAACGGAATGGGCAACAGGTTAATCACGCCAAGGCTTATGCTGATCAACGCCATGAACGTCAAATAAGGAATCCATCCAATCTGTGCGGACTGACCAGCGTAATCAGCGATTGTGATTGGCCCGCTCAAGTTCTTGAGCGACACCTGCCCGATCAACATTTTTCCCAGCATCCTCAGACTGAACATCGAAGTATCCCACGTCTTGAGCACAGCCCTTAGCATGCTATCGACCGGCCCATAATTAATGTTAGTCGCATATTCCGCAAATGCCTCTTCATTATTTTTCAATGTCACTTCTATACGGCCAACTCGATTACCGACATTGTCGGTATGAGCACTAGGGATGATACTGATATCAAGAATTGCGTTGCTGTCACGCCTTATTCGTAACAACAACGGTTTCTCCGGATTTTTCCGGATAATGCGGGTGGCTTGGATGATATCCCCCATATTTTGATCATCGATGGCGACAATCTCATCACCCGGCTGCAAGCCAGCACGTTCCGCTGGCCCTCCCGCCACAATCTTGTCAATAACTGGCGGCAGGAATGGCTGCAATTTTGTAAATCCAATCACATCTAGAAAATTTTCATCCAGGCTTGCGATGTCAAATTTCGACAAATCGAGCTGATGAAAAACAATATCTCCATGTCTAGTTTTGGTTTCCATAGGGACGGATGCGCGCTGGCTCGCATATTTAAGCAACAACCAACGTGCATCTTCCCAGCTATCGACACTCTCCGAATCGATTTTAGTAATGATTTCTCCAGGAGCGAATTGCGCAAGGGCAGCCGGCGATGCTGGTGCCACTGCGCCGATCACCGGCTTCATACCCGGTACTCCGTGCATAAACATCAACCAGTAAAGCAGAATCGCCAGAAGAAAATTAGCGACCGGGCCGGCCAGCACAATGAGAAATCTAAGATAAACTGGTTGGCGGTTAAATGCACGGGGCAATTCATGGGGAGCAACATCTCCCTCACGTTCGTCGAGCATCTTGACGTAACCGCCGAGCGGGAACGCCGCAATCGCCCATTCAGTTTGGTCATGCCCGGATTTCCGGCTGGCGATGACCCGACCAAACCCGACCGAAAAGCGCAGTACTTTTACGCCACACAAGCGCGCTACCAAGTAATGACCGAACTCATGCACGACAATCAACACGCCGAGCGCGAACAAGAAAGCCACGATTGTAATCAACAGGTTTACCATCATCTACCCTACCAGCACGTGCGTTTTACTCGAGATACGGCCGCATTCAAGCCACATTTGTGCGCACTCGCGCGCAGCACGATCAGCACGGAATACATCTTCGAGAACCTGCAGGGACTCTATGGCAACCGCTGCCAGCACGTGCTCGATCAGTTCCGGAATTAGACTGAAATTCAATTCACGGGCAAGAAACGCCTCCACCGCCACTTCATTCGCCGCATTCAATAGTGTCGGTGCACTTTTGCCAGCGCGCAATGCCTGTCTCGCGAGCGACAAACACGGGAAGCGCTTGATATCCGGTGCAATGAAATTGAGCGTACCAATTTTCGTTAGGTCAAGAGATTCGACACCAGCCTCAATACGTTGCGGATAGCCAAGCGCAAAAGCAATCGGCGTACGCATATCGGGATTGCCAAGTTGTGCTAATACCGATCCATCAATGTACTCGACCATAGAATGAATCACACTTTCCGGATGAATCACGACGTCGATACTCGATTCCGGAACACCGAACAACCAGCTCGCCTCGATTATTTCCAATCCCTTATTCATCATGGTTGCGGAGTCAACTGAAATCTTGCGTCCCATCTCCCAGTTTGGATGGGCACACGCCTGCTCCGGCGTAACGTCTACTAACTGCGCTCGGTCAAGTGTCCGAAACGGACCGCCCGAAGCCGTCAACAGAATGCGGCGCACACCGGCTGCCGCAAGATCACTTCGATTGTTCATGGGCAGCACCTGGAAAATGGCATTGTGCTCGCTGTCAATTGGAATCAGCGTCGCCTGATGTTTGCGCACCGCATCCATGAAAATGCCGCCAGCAGTAACCAACGCTTCCTTATTAGCCAATAACACCTGCTTACCACTGCACACTGCGGCATAAGTCGCACGTAGCCCTGCGATACCAACGATCGCCGCCATTACCGTATCAACATGTGGCAACGCAACCAGAGTTTCGAGTGCGCTATCACCGCACAATATACGCGTCTCGAGTTTCGCCTCACGCAGTCGACGCGTGAGCAATTCGGCTCCCTCAGTGTTATTAAGCACTGCGTATTCCGGCCTGAAACGCACGCACTGTTCGAACAATCTGTCTGTTCGGCGGTTTGCAGTCAACGCGACGATATGGAAGCGCTCTGGATACCGCGCGACTACGTCAAGCGTATTGACACCAACGCTGCCTGTTGAGCCCAGTACTACAATGTTCTGTTGTTGGTTCATAGCAACGTCCCACCTGCGTACAGCAAAGCAATGAACGGCAATGCTGCCGTTATCCCATCAATACGATCCAGAACTCCGCCGTGCCCTGGCAGCCAATTACCGCTATCCTTCACTTCAGCCACACGTTTGAGCCACGATTCAAACAGGTCGCCGACAATACTAAGGACTGCCATTGCTAAAAATATAGCTATAATCATTTCAATATTATTGTGCAGCCCTAAAGTGGTTGTACTCACCAACCACGCATATAACGTAACTGCAACCATTGCACCTGCTACTCCTTCCCAAGTTTTACCGGGGCTGATTTGAACGGCGAGCTTATGCTTGCCATATAGTCTTCCGGTAAAGAACGCCGCAGTGTCTGCAATCCAGACCACCCCAAGCATGGCCAAAAGTTGCATAGGATCTTTTTGCAATCGTACCAACGCCAGCCAAGTCGGCAAAAGGACGATAATACCTGCAATAACTAGCGCCGCAGCCTGCGCGCGCCATTTAAACCATAACCAGCATGGGACAGCCGCACACCAGAACATCAGGCTAGTGCAATAGAACCATTGTTCCGCTTTGTGGCTAGGCCACACGGTCAATATTCCGCAACCGGCTATTAACAAAGCTAGGGAGACAACATGTGTGGCCGGGTTGAATTTCGCCAGTCGTGACCATTCGTTGCCACCTGCGAGTATTAATATCGCCATTAATACTCCCCACCACCGATTCGGAAAATAAAACAACGCAGCCAGAAACATTGGCAATGCAACGGCCACGGTCAAGACGCGCTGTTTGAGCATGCTTATGCGCCGGTCGCAGCCGACTTAGCCCTCAATTGCGATTTTTCGGACAATGTCCGGAAAGCATTTCAATTGATCGCTGGTACGTCCAAAGCGACGTTCGCGCTTTTGATAAGAAACAATCGCCTGCTCAAGCGCTACAGTATCGAAGTCTGGCCACAACAGGTCCGTAAAATACATTTCGGTGTAGGCCAGCTGCCATAACAAAAAATTACTGATGCGCTGTTCGCCGCCCGTACGGATAAAAAGATCAGGTTCTGGCGCGTATGACATGGATAAATAAGGTAATAAGTCGGTTTCACCAAAACCATTTACAAGTTCCGGCTGCTTGCGCATCATACGGTTGACTGCCTGAAGGATGTCCCAACGCCCACCATAGTTAGCGGCAATCGTCAGCGTCAACCGTGTGTTGTTGCGTGTCAACTGTTCGGCATCAGTGGCAAGTTGAACGATTTGTGACTTGAAACGCGATAGATCTCCGATGACCTTGAAACGGATACCATTTTCACTCAGCTTCACGATTTCTTGTTCAAGCGCGGCCACGAACAATTGCATTAATAGAGAAACTTCTTCCTGCGGACGACGCCAATTCTCGCTGCTGAACGCAAACAAGGTTAAAAATTCGATGCCACGTTCTGCGCACGCGCGTACCGTATTACGCACATTTTCAACACCGCGTTTGTGCCCAGCGATGCGCGGGAGAAAGCGCTGTTTCGCCCAGCGGCCATTTCCATCCATGATAATGGCTATGTGCCGAGGAACTTCCAGAGCTTCTGGTATCGCGATAGTGGAACTGGGGATTGACATTGATTTCTTATACCGCAATCAAATCGGCCTCTTTGGTAGCCAGCAATTTATCAATTTCGGAAGTGTAGCGGTCGGTAAGTTTCTGCACCTCATCCTGGGCGCGACGCTCCTCGTCCTCGGCTACTTTTTTCTGCTTTAAAAATTCCTTGAGATGATTATTGGCATCACGACGAATGTTACGTATAGCAACGCGAGCGTTTTCTGCTTCGCCCCGTACGACTTTTATCAAATCGCGGCGACGATCTTCAGTCAACGCTGGCATTGGCACTCGTACGGTATCGCCCATGGCCGCCGGATTCAAGCCAAGATCCGATTCTCGAATCGCTTTTTCAATCGCACTTGCTAACTGCTTTTCCCACGGCGTGACGCCAATGGTTCGCGCATCCATCAAAGTGATATTTGCAATCTGGTTGAGCGGTGTTGGCGTGCCATAATAATCAACCTGCACATGGTCAAGCAGACCGGTATGGGCTCGACCGGTGCGCACTTTACCGAGGTCAACTTTCAGCGTCTCCAAGGTTTTCTTCATTTTTTGTTCGGCGGATTTTTTGACGTCAGCGATCATGCGTTCCCCCGTTATGAATAAACGAAAGTTCCCTCATTCTGACCCGTTACCACGCGCTTCAATGCATCTGGCTTGAAGATGCTGAACACGTTAATCGGCAATTTTTGCTCCCGGCACAACGTAAGCGCTGTCGCATCCATCACTTTCAATTTGCGTGCGATCGCCTCGTCAAAGGTAATGCTCTGGTAACGCGTCGCGGCCTTATTAATCTGGGGATCATCGCTGTACACACCATCCACTTTGGTGGCTTTAAGCACGAGGTTCACATCCATTTCTCTACCGCGCAACGCGGCTGCAGTATCGGTGGTGAAGAAAGGGTTGCCGGTACCAGCGCCAAAAATCACGATGCGCCCTTCTTCCAGATAGCGAATAGCCTTGGCACGGATATAGGGCTCTACCTGCTCGATATTGAGTGCCGATTGGACGCGACTTACCAGCCCCGCATGGCGCATTGCATCCTGTAATGCAAGCGCGTTCATCACGGTTGCCAACATACCGATATAGTCAGCGGTGGCCCGATCCATGCCGGCGGCGGCCGGCGCTACGCCACGAAAAATATTGCCGCCACCGATTACTACCGCGACCTCTACTCCGAGCTCGGCCACACTCTTGATTTCGGCAACGATACGCTCGATGGTGGAACGATTGATGCCATATTGATCGTCCCCCATCAGCGCTTCGCCGCTGAGCTTGAGCAGAATACGCTTATATGCAGGCTGATCGTGATCGGACATTGCTTTATGTCCTGACATCCTCTTTACTCTTAGCGTGGCCCGCTTGTGCCATCACTTCGGCAACAAAATCTTCCTTACGCTTTTCGATGCCTTCACCAACCACAAAGAGCGCAAATGCATTGACTTGCGCACTTCTGTTTTTCAACAATTGTTCGATGGTTATTTTGTCATCCTTGACGAATGGCTGGCCGAGCAGGGTCATTTCCTTGAGGAACTTCTGCACGCTGCCTTCCACCATTTTCTCGATAATATTGCTGGGCTTTCCGGAGTCGATGGCTTTGGCTTTGGCAATCGTGCGCTCACGCGTGATAACATCAGCAGGAATCTGCTCCTTGGATAGAGCCATGGGCTTGATTGCGGCAATATGCATCGCAATATCTTTGGCTAGCACTTCGTCGGCACCAGTTACGTCAATCAACACGCCGATTTTGGCTCCGCCATGAATGTAAGATGCAAGACGGCCGACTGCGGCAATGCGCTTGAAACGCCGCAAAGATACATTTTCACCGATTTTACCAACGAGTGCTTTGCGCACCTCCTCTACTGTGGTTCCGTCCAATGGCAGGGACGATAGCGCAGAGATATCCTGTGGGTTTTTTACCGCAGTCAATTCTGCGATCTTTTTCGCGAATGCGAGAAAATCCTCGTTTTTAGCCACGAAATCAGTTTCACAGTTGACTTCAACGATCGCACCATGCTTGGCGTCCGCCGATACATAGATGGTAACGATGCCTTCCGCCGCGACTCGCGCCGCTGCCTTGCTCGCTTTATTACCAAGCTTAATACGCAGAATTTCCTCCGCCTTGGTCTTGTCCCCGTCGGCTTCCGTCAGGGCCTTCTTGCACTCCATCATCGGCGCATCAGTTTTGTCGCGCAGTTCTCTGACCATTCCAGCGGTGATTTCCGCCATTTTCGCTCCAAAATATTCAAAAAAAGGGGCGTTAGCCCCTTGATTACAGTTAAATCATTCGCTCACTTTGCAGCAGCCTCGGTGCCCTCTTCAACCTCGACGAACTCATCATCACTGATGATTTCATTAATAATCTGGCTGTGGCCTTCAAGTACCGCATCCGCGATACCTCGCACATAAAGTTGGATCGCCCGACTCGAATCATCATTGCCAGGAATCACATAATCAATGTCTTCAGGATTATGATTGGTGTCGACTACTGCAATTATTGGAATGCCGAGTTTCTTGGCTTCTGCAACTGCCCCTTTGTGATAGCCGACGTCAACCACGAACAATGCATCGGGCAACCCATTCATGTCCTTGATGCCCCCCAGACTGCGATCGAGTTTGATGATCTCACGCTGAAAATTAAGCGCCTCCTTTTTCGGCATCTTGTCAAATGAGCCATCCTTGGTCATTTCTTCCATGTCTTTCAGCCGCTTGATTGACTGCTTGACGGTCTTGTAATTGGTAAGCATCCCTCCAAGCCAGCGGTGATCAACGTAAGGTGTGGCACAGCGCTGCGCTTCTTCGCGGATAATTTCGCGCGCTTGCCGCTTGGTGCCAACGAATAGAATCACACCCTTATTCGCAGTCAATTGTCGAACGAACTTGAGCGCCTCTTGATAGAGCTCAAGCGTCTTTTCGAGATTGATAATATGGATTTTATTGCGATGGCCAAAAATAAACGGGGCCATCCTGGGATTCCAATACCGGGTCTGATGTCCAAAATGAACGCCACACTCCAGCATTTCACGCATGCTAGTCGCCATAATTGCTCCGTTAGGGTTAGTCCGCCATCCACCGCATTTGACCCGTTACCGAGCACCCTGACCGTGGCAGATGTGTGTATTTACCACCTGGAAACTCAACCAATGAGCTTTCAGAAAGCTTGTAATTGTATCATCTTTAAAGAATTTTACTCAACCTTGGAGCATGATTATGGCAATCTATCGAACCATCGGACAGATCTATTCCATGTCGAATGCAAATCAGAATAAAATCCCCACCTTTTTGAATACCCTGTGATTTGTGCCAGCGACTCATGAATATCACGATTAAACGACCGGATGAAATCGAGAAAATGCGTATTGTCGGCATACTAGCGGCCGAGGTACTCGACTTTATCGCGCCGCACGTCAAGCCAGGAATCACCACCGGCGAGCTCGACCGGTTGTGCCACGATTACATTGTTAACGTGCAACACACGATCCCGGCACCGCTAAACTACGCGCCGTCCGGCTACCCGCCATTTCCCAAATCAATCTGTACATCGGTCAATCATGTGGTCTGTCACGGCGTACCGGGAGAGAGAAAACTGAAATCCGGCGACATCATCAATATCGATATCACGGTCATCAAAGACGGTTGGCACGGGGACACCAGCCGCATGTTCTACGTCGGGCCGCCATCGGTACAAGCAAAACGTCTGTGTGAAATTACCCATGACTGCATGTGGCGCGGCATCGGCAAAGTGCGCGCCGGTGCCCGACTTGGCGATATCGGGCATGCAATACAAAATTGCGCCGAAGAGCATGGATTTAGCGTAGTGCGAGAATTCTGCGGTCATGGCATCGGCCGCCGGTTTCACGAAGACCCGCAGATATTACACTATGGCCACCCTGGCACTGGGTTGGTCATGGAAGCGGGCATGACGTTCACGGTTGAACCGATGATCAACGCCGGCGCAGCGCCCATTCGCCAGCTCGCCGATGGTTGGACGATAGTGACCAAAGATCATAGTTTGTCCGCACAATGGGAGCACACGGTACTGGTAACGCCGCAGGGTTTCGAAGTGCTGACCTTGTCACCGCAAACACTGCCAGCACCGCAAATTGTCCATCCCCATGATTAGAACGGCGCTCGCGATTAACATTTCCGAAGAGGTATTACACGCACAAACCGTACGCTGGCGCGCACGGCTTGCTGAGCAACGCGAACGGTTGCGTAATCGCTATTATGAAATGCGCTCTGCCGCCGATCTGCTACGTCGACACCGGCTACTTGTCGACACCCAATTATGTAATGTATGGCAACAGCTCGGAATATCTACCGAGATCGCGCTAATTGCAGTTGGCGGCTATGGCAATGGCCGACTTTATCCGCACTCTGATATCGATTTATTGATATTGGTACCGAGCACCGTATTAGCAGCCCCCATTGAGCAATTCGTCGGTATATTGTGGGACCTCGGCCTTGAAGTGGGGCACAGCGTGCGCACTGTCCAAGAGTGTATTGCGCTTTCACAACAGGACATCACGGTGCAAACAAGTTTGCTGGAGGCGCGCCAGCTGACAGGCAACCGCAAATTGTTCCTGGCATTTGAAAAATCGTTCCAACGAACGCTTGATCCAAAGCGATTTTATCAAGCCAAGCAACTCGAACAGGAACAACGTCACGCGCGTTATCATGACACCAACCTCGAACCTAACCTCAAGGAGTGCGCGGGCGGATTACGAGATCTGCAAAATATTCTATGGATAAGCAAGGCTGCCGGTATCGGCACGCACTGGAGCAACCTCGTCCAACACGGCATCATCACGCGGAGGGAGGCAACCCGCCTGCGTCGCCATGAGTCGTTTCTGCAAAACTTGCGTATTCATCTGCATTACCTTAAAAGGCAACGCGAAGAGCGTTTGGTATTTGATATGCAATCTGTGTTGGCAACGCAAATGGGTTACCGTGACTCTCCGCATCGTCATGCCAGCGAAAACCTGATGCAGAATTTTTACCGAACGGCAATGGAAGTTCGTCAACTCAATACGATCGTGCTGCAGAATCTCGGAGCAATGATCGCGCCATCCCGCATCGAAACACCGCACGAAATTAACGCGCACTTCCGGATTCGCAATGAACTGCTCGAAGCGGTTGATGAAAACCTGTTCCGGCGAAAACCAAGCGCGATGCTGGAAGCATTCGTATTGCTGCAACAACATCCAGAATTAAAAGGCATTGCCGCCGGTACGCTGCGTGCGCTGTGGCGCGCCAGTGACAGAATCAATCCCGCATTCCGAAGCAATCCGGAAAATCGCGCGTTATTTATGCAAATACTGCGCAGTGAAGCGCGAGTCACACGCGAATTGCGCCGTATGCATCAGTACGGCGTGCTCGGGCACTACCTTCCCGCGTTCGGCCGTATTATCGGCCAGATGCAGCACGATTTGTATCACGTTTACACCGTGGACGAGCATATTCTCAAAGTAGTGCGTAACCTGCGGCGTTTTTCGGTTCCGGAATTCGCGCATGAATTTCCACTATGCAGCCGTCTGATGAGCGAATTCAAGCGGCCGGAAGTACTTTATCTCGCGGGCCTGTTTCATGACATTGCCAAAGGACGGAGTGGCAACCATTCTTGCCTCGGAAAAATAGATGCATTGCGTTTTTGCCGTGCGCATTCACTGCCACACGAAGATGCCGAGTTGGTTGCATGGCTGGTGGAAGACCACCTAGTAATGTCAGTAACCGCACAAAAATTGGATATCTCCGATCCGGCGGTCATCAATCGCTTCACCAAGGCGATCGGTGATGATCGCAGGCTGGCTGCACTTTATCTACTTACGGTTGCCGATATTCGCGGCACTAGCCCGAAGGTATGGAGCGCTTGGAAAGCCAAGCTGCTTGAAGATTTATTCCGCGCAGCCCACAGACGCCTAAACGGCGGGGCCCAATCAATAGAAGAGAATATGCAACAGCGTCAGGAAGCAGCGCGTGCAAAGCTACGGCTTTACGCAATCGACGAGCAATCGTATGAAAAATTATGGGTACAACTGGACACTTCATATTACCTGCGCCATAGTGCCGACGAAATCGCATGGCACACACGTCTGCTCAATTGCCGGGTCGATGCCGATGCGCCAGTTGTAAAGGCGCGCCTGTCTCCGGCAGGTGAAGGATTGCAAGTTATGGTCTACGTACGCGACCGCAAGGACGTGTTTACACGCATCTGCAGCTTTTTTGAACGTATCAGTTATTCGATTGTTGAGGCCAAGATCTGTACCACACGTCACGATTATGCACTCGACAGTTTTCAAATTTTTGATCCGAATAATAAAAAACCGCAGTACCGCGACCTCATCGCTTATGTCGAATACGAACTTAGCCGATATTTACAGCAGACGGCACCGCTGGACGAGCCGGTGCAGGGGCGCGTCAGCCGCCAATCCAGACACTTCCCGATTACCCCAGAAATTGGCATCACTGATGATGAACGCGGCGACTACAAGGTGCTATCGGTCATTGCCGGTGATCGTCCCGGCCTGCTATCGCGCGTCGCGCGCTGCCTGCTTGATTTCGACATTAATCTGCATACTGCGAAAATCAATACATTGGGCGATCGTGCTGAGGACGTCTTTCTGATCAATGGCGAAGCACTGAGCAATCCTAAACAAGTATTGCGACTGGAAAGTAACTTATTGCAGCAACTGCAATAATCATTCGTCGATGACTGGCTGCCCCGGAAACAACACGTCGGAAAATCCAAAGCGGCTGAAATCGCGGATCCGCATCGGATAAAGTATCCCAAGTAAATGATCAGCTTCATGTTGCACCACGCGTGCATGAAACCCGTTGACAGTACGGTCAATCGGCTGGCCGTAGTGATCACGCCCCTCATAACGCAAGCGCGTGTAACGTGGCACTATACCGCGCATGCCCGGTACTGACAGGCATCCTTCCCAACCTTCTTCCATTTCCTCATCCAAGGGTGTCAACTTGGGGTTGATTAACACGGTATAAGGCACTGGCTCAGCGTCTGGATAACGCGGATTATTCTGAACACCGAAAATCACGACTTGCACTCCGACCCCGATTTGCGGCGCAGCGAGCCCAGCGCCATCGTACGCGTGCATCGTGTCCTGCATGTCTGTGATCAATCCATGCAATTCCGGCGTGTCAAATTCTTTGACCGGATGCGCCTGTTCTAACAGTCGAGGATCGCCCATGCGAAGTATTTCTCTAATCGCCATCGGCCTTCACCAATTGCTCAAGGATTGTCCGTACCCGGCCCATCGTCGGCTCCAGTACCGCAGCGATATTGCTCATCAAAATGCCGGCACTGCTGTCACCCCGCCCGGCGGCAGCATTGACTACCACCGCGATCGTCGCGTAGCAAAGTCCGATTTCGCGTGCTAGCGCTGCTTCCGGCATGCCGGTCATTCCGACCATATCAGCGCCATCGCGCTCAAGACGATTGATTTCGGCCGCAGTTTCGAGGCGCGGCCCTTGGGTTGCTCCATATACCCCACCATTGATGATTTTTTCGCCGGCACGTCGGGCAGCTGCCAGGCATGCAACGCGCAGTTCCTCGCAGTACGGACGAGTGAAATCAACGTGATTGATATCGCCTCCTAGCACAAAGAACGTTGCCGCCCGCCCATGCGTGTAATCGATGATTTGATCAGGAATCGCTAGCACGCCCGGCGCGAGATCGGAGAGAATGCCCCCGACCGACGCGACCGCCACTACCCTTTTCACACCTTGTGAATGCAGCGCCCAGATATTAGCGCGATAGTTGATCTCGTGCGGCGGTATCGTATGGCCATAACCGTGACGAGCTAGAAACACAACATTACCGCCGCCCAAAGTGCCGAAAGTGAGCGGACTTGATGTCTCACCATATGGCGTTGGCACACTTTTCTGGTGCAATATCTTAAGGTTAGATATTTGGGCAAGTCCGCTGCCACCGATGATCGCCAGCATGGATTACTCTTCTTTGAGTGCGTAAATCGCAGGAAGATTACGCCAGGAACCACGCACATCCATGCCAAATCCGAATACATAGCGATTCGGCAACCTGACGCCAATAAAATCGGCAGTCGCTGGCTTAGGTTTGCCGATGTTCTTGTCAGCAAATACCGCGCTATAAACTGTCTTCGCGCCGTCGGTCAGCAAACGCCGACGGATCTCCGCCAGCGTATTTCCCTCGTCAAGCACGTCGTCAATCACCAGAATTACGCGTCCCACAACCGACTGTTGGGGCACTGTTTTCCATTCTAGCTTACCACCACGCGTGGTATTCGCGTAACGGGTCAGATGCAAATAATCGAGATCGAGGGGAAATGCCAATTGTGGCAACAATTGTCCGGCAAAAACCACCGCACCGCTCATTACAATCAATACCAGCGGGTTTTGATCTGCAAGCACTCGTGTAATGTCGACGGCAACGGACTCGACTGCTCGAGCTACTTCTTCCATCGAATATATTTGCTCAGCTGTGGCTAGGACTGCCCTGGCATCAAGCGGTGTCATCATACGTCCTTGTTGCTCTTCCGCAGATCAACGCCGTTTCTTGCTAAAAGTTTTTCTCAGATATGCCGTAAGGCTACGTGCTGTTTCGGGATGCTTGAGGCCGAGCGCAATATTGGCTTTTATATAACCGAGTTTATTCCCGCAATCATGACGCAGCCCTTTAAATTCATATCCCAGCACCCGCTCTTCAGCAATTAATGCCGCAATACCATCAGTCAGCTGAATTTCGTCGCCGGCGCCAGCGCTAACGCGCTGCAGATGATAAAAAATGCGAGGCGTCAGGATATATCTGCCAACTACCGCTAGCCGCGACGGCGCGACGGCAGGCTGTGGTTTCTCGACAATCGCCGTGACTGGATATAGACGCCCACTGCGACGTCCTGGCTTGATGATGCCATACTGCCGCGTCTCACCGCGGGCTACCTGCTCGACACCAAGCAATGAGCAATGTTCGCGCCGAAATGTCTCGACCATCTGGCGCATAACCGGCACGCGCGCCTCGATCAGGTCATCGGCCAGTATCACCGCAAACGGTTGGTCACCGATCACTGGCAGTGCACACAGCACCGCGTGACCGAGTCCGAGCGCTTGAGACTGACGGACATAAATGCATTTGACATGCAAAGGCACGATATCCTGCACTGCGGCAAGCATCTTGCGCTTACCGCGCGCGGCAAGTTCCGCCTCTACCTCGATGGCCTTATCGAAGTGGTCCTCAATCGCACGCTTGCCGCGGCCAGTGATGAACACCAGTTCCGTAATTCCCGCTGCGACCGCTTCTTCCACTGCATATTGAATCAGCGGCTTGTCCACGACTGGCAACATTTCCTTGGGGCTGGCCTTGGTCGCCGGGAGAAATCGCGTGCCGAGACCGGCAACCGGAAATACTGCTTTGGTAATAACGCTCATGTACCTCTTATAATTCAAGTAGCTTCAGAAACTCTGCCTCGTTGACGGTCCTGACTCCGAGCGCCAGCGCTTTTTCATATTTGCTTCCGGGGTCATCGCCGGCAACGACAAAATCGGTCTTTTTCGAAACGCTACCGCTAACTCTACCTCCCATTGAGCGGATGCGCTGCTGTGCTTCATCGCGTGGTAAATTTGGCAACCTTCCCGTCAGTACAAACGTTTTTCCATATACCGGGTGTCTCGTATCAAACTCGCGAGATGTGGTTTCCAGAAGTATGATACCCGCGATTTGCAACTGCTTGATGACCTTACAATTGTGCTGTTCAGCAAAAAATTCGACGACACTTTGTGCGACCACCGGCCCGATATCCGGTACTTGCTGTAATGCTATCTGATCGGCCGCGATCAAACGATCAAGATTGCCGAAATAGTGCGCCAGATCCTGTGCCGTACTTTCGCCGACATTGCGAATGCCCAATGCATAGATGAAACGCGCTAACGTGGTTTGCCGGCTTTTTGCGATCGCTGCAACCAAATTTCCGGCGGATTTCCCCGCCATGCGCTCCAATTTTTCCAGTTCTGCGACATCCAGTCTATAAAGATCGACTGCTGTCTGAACGACATCGCTGTCGACCAGTTGATCAATGAGTCTTTCGCCTAACCCTTCGATATCCATCGCACGGCGGCTTGCAAAATGCAGCAATGCCTGCTTGCGTTGCGCCGGACAATACAGGCCAGCTGTGCAACGCGCAATTATCTCGCCCTCGACGCGCGCTACTGACGAACCGCATACAGGGCAGCGTGTCGGCATTACAAATTTATGGGTGCGACTTGGACGCTTATCGATTATCACGCGCACAACTTCGGGAATCACGTCCCCGGCACGGCGCACCACGACAGTATCCCCAACCCGCACATCCTTGCGATGCACCTCGTCTTCATTATGCAGCGTCGCATTCGTCACGGTAACGCCGCCAACGAACACCGGTTCCAGTCGTGCTACCGGCGTCAATGAGCCGGTGCGCCCAACCTGAACGTCGATGTAGTGAACAGTAGTGGTAGCCTCCTCTGCCGGATACTTATGCGCAAGCGCAAAGCGTGGTGCACGCGATACGAAACCAATCTGTCGCTGAGCTATTAGGTTGTTCACTTTATAGACGACACCATCGATTTGAAACGGCAGTTTATCGCGTTTCGCGCCGACCGAATGGTAATAGCCAAGCAAGCCCTCGATACCCTTGATGATTTTGTGCTCGACGCTGACTGGGAAACCAAGC
>Ga0302326_10004509_pt1 | contig 32207 bp, 21 predicted proteins | sample Palsa_T0_3_FD_202264 | JGI IMG/M metagenome (GOLD analysis project Ga0302326, IMG submission 202264) | Peat permafrost microbial communities from Stordalen Mire near Abisko, Sweden - Palsa_T0_3 | ecosystem: Environmental > Terrestrial > Soil > Palsa > Peat permafrost | place: Sweden: Abisko...
TGGTATGTCATCCACAGCTACGCCGGCTACGAGAACAAGGTGAAGTCCAACCTCGAGAGCCGCATCGCCTCCATGAACATGGAGGAGCGGATCTTCGAGGTCGTCATCCCTATGGAAGACGTCATCGAGTTCAAGAACGGCAAGAAGCAGGTGGTCTCGAAGAAGGTCTTCCCGGGCTACCTCCTGGTCCGCCTCGAGCTCGATGACGACTCCTGGTATGTGGTGCGCAACACGCCTGGGGTGACCGGATTCGTGGGTCTGGGCGCCCGTCCCACGCCGCTGTCTCGCCGCGAAGTTGAGAACATCCTCCAGGTCAAGGCCGAGGACGGTGACGGGACGTCGACCAAGAAGAGCCGGCCGCGCATGGAGTACGAGCTCGGCGAGTCCGTGCGGGTACGGGAAGGCCCCTTCGCCGACTTCAGCGGCACCATCGCCGAGATCAACGAAGACCAACTCAAGCTCAAGGTCCTCGTCAACATTTTCGGACGGGAGACTCCCGTCGAGCTGGACTTCGCCCAAGTGGCGAAACTGTAAGAGGAGCAGAGCCCCATTGGCCAAGCGGCGCGTTACCGCCATCGTCAAGATCCAACTGCCCGCCGGCAAGGCCACCCCAGCCCCCCCGGTCGGGACCGCCCTCGGACCACATGGCGTCCAAACCATGGAGTTCGTCAAACAGTACAACGCCGCGACCGAGGACCGGGTGGGCCAGGTCATTCCAGTGGAGATCACCATCTTCGAGGACCGGTCCTTTACCTTTGTCCTGAAGACGCCCCCGACAGCAGTGCTCCTGCGGCAGGCGGCCGGACTGGAAAAAGGGGCCCAGACCACTGGCCGCGAGACCGTCGGTTCCATCACCGACGCGCAGCTGGCCGAGATTGCCCAGGTGAAGATGCCCGACCTCAATGCCAATGACCTGGACTCGGCGAAGGCCCAAGTCGCCGGCACGGCCCGCTCGATGGGGATCACGGTCGGCTAGCGGTAGCCTGATAGTCGTTTTACCGATGACGAGGCAGGGGAAAACCTCGCCCCACCCGTCCCATGAAGAGGGAGACAGCAATGTCGCGCAAGGGTAAGAAGTACATCGACGCGGTCAAACGGTTCGAACGGACCCGCACCTACGCCCCGGGGGAAGCGCTGGAGCTGGTCCGCAGCCTGGCCCACTCCGGCTTCGACGAGACGGTCGAACTGGCGATCCGCCTGGGCATCGATCCGCGTAAGGCCGATCAGATCGTCCGGGGCACAGTCGCCCTGCCCTCGGGTACGGGCAAACCGGTGCGCGTTGCCGTGTTCGCGTCCGGAGCGGCGGCCGAAGAGGCCCGGGCGGCAGGGGCTGACCTGGTCGGTGCGGACGACCTGGTGGCGCGCGTCGACGGCGGCTTCATGGACTTCGACGTCGCCATCGCCACCCCGGAGCTGATGGGGCAGGTCGGGCGGCTGGGCCGCAAGCTCGGGCCGCGGGGCCTCATGCCGAACCCCAAGACGGGCACCGTCACCCCAGATGTGGGCAAGGCCGTGACTGACTTCAAAGGGGGTCGGGTCGAATATCGTGCCGACACCCGCTCGCGAGGTGTGGTGCAGGTGCCAATCGGCAAGGTCAGCTTCAGCCGCCCGCAGCTGCTTGCCAACTTCCGGGCCGTGATCGACGAGATCCAACGAGCCAAGCCGGCCGCCGCCAAGGGCCGCTACATCAGATCAGTGGCGGTGAGCTCGACCATGGGGCCCGGTGTCGACGTCGACTCCACCGCCCTGCGCGTTACCGACGAGGATCTTGCCGAAGTCGGCTAACGACGGGTTTCGGTCCGCTCGTTTCGGGTCCGGTGCCAGCGAGGATCTCGGTCCGGATCAAGGTCAACGGAGGGTCAGTTCGCGACTGAGCCCCCCTCGCCCGCTGCCAGCGAGGATGTCGGTCCGGTCCGAGGACAACGGACCGACATCCTCGCTGCCACCGGGCGTCTCTACAGTCATCCCCAGACGTGAAGGAAACAAGCGATAGGGGTAGCGCTGTATCGCGTCGCGACGGGAGCAGGCGCCAAGTCGCTTCCTAGCAAAACGAGGAGCGTTTGGCGTGCGTGTCGCCGAGCTGAGTGTTGAAGCGGGCCTGGCGTGGCGAGTCGCCGGTCCGTTGACCTTTGGTCCGGCCGGCGGCTCGCCATGGCAGGCCCGCTGCGGGGCGCGAATGCCGCGACCGTGGGACCGCGACCTACGATCGAGGTTGTGCGCCAATGGGTCACCCCGAGGTCGTTGCTGTTGCACTTGGCCTTCGTGGTCATCGCCACCGGGTGCCTCATCGCCGGCTGGTGGCAGGTGCACCGGGCCATGCAGGGCAATACCTTGAGCTACCTATACTCGGTCGAGTGGCCGGCCTTTGCCGTCGTCGCGGGGATCGGGTGGTGGCAGATGTTCCACGACACCCCTGAGGACATCGCCGAACGCAAAGCCCACCACGCCCGCGCTCGGGCGGCATCAGCAGAGGTGGTGGCCCGCACCCTGCCGCGTTCGGCCTTGGCGATCACGGTCGGCTCGGACGAGGTCGGAGCCGGCCGCCAGCTCGCTGCGGCGTCGCCGGTGTTCGAGCTGGCGGCTGGGGTGGACGACAGCAAGGCGCCCTTGCCGGCGGAGTACTGGGAGCGATCACCGGCCATCCCCGCCGGGCCCGATGCCAACCTGCTGGCCGACGAAGACCAACCAACGGACGAGCTCACCGCCTACAACCGCTACCTCGCCTTGCTCGCCGTACGCGGCAAGGCCAAGACGTGGCGCAACCCGCACGGCATCTGATGAGCGTCGAGCGCGCCCTGTTCCTGTACCGGATCATGGCCTACACTGTCGGAGTCGGGCTGATCATCCTGGTATTCGTCGGCATGCCGTTGCAGTTTTGGGCGCACTACGACGGCGTCGTGCAAGTGGTGGGCTTCGTGCACGGCATCGCCTACATGGTCTATCTGGTCACCGTGCTCAACCTGCTGATCCGAGCCCGGCTCCAGTTGTGGACGTTTGTGGCCATGGTGGCGTGTGGGCTCGTCCCGTTCCTGGCGTTCGTGGTGGAACACTGGGTTACCCGGAGGCTGACGGACCCGGTGAAAGTGACCCGAATCTGACGGAGGAGGTGGCCGCCCCTTCGTCCGGGCGACGGCATCTCTCGTTTTGTGGGTCTTTTGTTCGGCAAACGGTCGTTTTCGCGGTCCAAAATGGCCGTTTATGAGAAAGAGAAGAAGGTGGTATCATGGCCGTTAGTTCTCATAGGTATCGTGTGCTGTCCTTCCCCATAGGGCGAGTAGTTATTGGTGCTATGGCAGGGAACCGAACCGGAGGTACACGTCCATGGGGCAGCAGGTAGGACATCGAAAGAGTCGCGCGTTCAAGCTCACCGCGGTAGCCGCGGCCGTAGGGCTTGTATCCGGCATGAGCATGATGTTGGTGGCCGCGACCGCCTCGGCAGCCCCGGTACCCTCGGCCTTCAACTGGAACAAGCTGACCCCCGCGGCGTCGCCTCCGCCGTCCAGTGACGTGGCGATGGCCGATGACACTGCGCTCAGCCAGGTCGTCGAGTTCGGTGGCCTGAGCGCTAGCGACTCGCCGCTCGGCGACACTTGGACCTGGAACGGAACCACTTGGAGCGAGACTTCGTTTGCCCAGCCTCCCGCTCGTTACTCGGCTTCGATGGCGTATGACGCCCATACCAACCAGTTGTTGCTGTTCGGCGGCTTGGGCGCTGGCGAGACACCACTCGGCGACACGTGGATTTGGAGCGGGACCGGCTGGACCGCTCTATCGCCGGTTGACAGCCCCCCTGCTCGATATGCAGCTTCTATGACCTACGATCCGGCCACCCAGAATATCGTCCTTTTTGGCGGTCTTGAGTCCAGCGGATTTCCGCTCGCCGATACGTGGACCTGGAACGGAAGCAACTGGACGCCGCAATCCCCTACGCTCAGCCCTCCTGCTCGGCACTCGGCCTCACTCGCTTATGACCCAGTCAGTACCGACCTGATTCTCTTCGGGGGCTGCCGCGTGCACGTGCTTCAGCCCTGCAACCTCTCAGGGACGGGTGAAGCCCTTGGCGACACCTGGAGCTGGAACGGGACAACCTGGGCTCGGCTGTCGCCGACTACGAGCCCCTCCGCCCGGACTGGGGCCTCGATGGCCACCGACACGGCCAGCGCCGTCAACGGCGCGGTGCTCTTCGGTGGGGAGACGGCCGGCGGCACGCTGCTCGGTGACACTTGGAACTGGACAGGCACCAATTGGACTCGGCTGTCGCCGACCACGAACCCTCCGGTGCGGTTCAGCGCCGGGCTGGCCTACGACTCGGTGAGCGGTGACCTTCTCCTCTTCGGTGGTCATGACGCCGCCCTCGATGACACGTGGGACCTCTCTTTTAGCGCCACTCCGGCGGCGACCACCACGAGCGTGGTGTCGTCGCTGAACCCGTCGGCGGCTGGCGGGGCGGTTACCTTCACGGTCACTGTCGCCCCTGCACCCGACGGGGGCACGGTGTCGGTCAGCAGCGACGGTTCCCCGATATGCACAGTGGCGGTCATCGCTGGGGTGGCGACTTGTCCCACTTCGTTCTCGACGGCCAACTCGTACTCGATCGTGGCGACCTACAACGGCGATCCGGACTTTGACCCGTCGACGTCGAGCCCGCCGCTGTCCCAGGTTGTCCAGAGCGCACCTCCGACGGCGACCACCACGAGCGTGCGGTCGTCGCTGAACCCGTCGGTGGCTGGCGGGGCGGTGACCTTCACGGTCACTGTCGCCCCTGCACCCGACGCGGGCAAGGTGTCGGTCAGCAGCTACGGCTCGCCGATATCGGGTTGCACAGCCCTGTCAGTCATCGCCGGGGTGGCGACTTGTCCCACTTCGTTCTCGGCGGTCAACTCGTACCCGATCGTGGCGGCCTACACCGGCGATCTGGACTTCGATGGGTCGACGTCGAGCCCGCCGCTGTCCCAGGTTGTCCAGAGCGCACCTCCGACGGCGACCACCACGAGCGTGCGGTCGTCGCTGAACCCGTCGGTGGCTGGCGGAGCGGTGACCTTCACGGTCACTGTCGCCCCCGAGCCCAACGGGGGAACGGTGTCGGTCACTCGCGACGGCTTGTCCATACCCGGCTGCTCGGGTCGGGTCTTGGCTGGGGGCAAGGGCACCTGTACCGCGTCGTTCGCAGCCGGTTCGTACTCGATCGCGGCTGCCTATACGGGTGATGGGGACTTCCGGGCGTCGACCGCGAGACCGGTGGTCCAGTCCGTGCTGCCCGGTCCCGTGCCGCCCGCACCGGTTTCCGCCCAGGGGTACTGGATGGTGGCCTCCGATGGCGGCGTTTTCGCCGGTGACGCTCCTTTCGGCAATGCCCACTTCTACGGGTCGACTGGAAACGTCCACCTGAACGCGCCGGTGGTTGGGATGGCTGCCACCCCCGACGGGCATGGGTACTGGCTGGTGGCGTCGGACGGCGGGATCTTCTCGTTTGGGAATGCCCACTTCTACGGCTCGACCGGAAACATCCACTTGAACGCGCCGGTGGTCGGGATGGCTGCGACCCCCGACGGGCATGGGTACTGGATGGTGGCGTCCGATGGTGGGATCTTCTCGTTCGGTGACGCCCACTTCTACGGCTCGACCGGCAACGTCCACCTCAACAAGCCGGTGATCGGGATGGCCGCGGACCCCAACGGTGACGGTTACTGGCTCGACGCCTCCGATGGTGGAGTGTTCTCGTTCGGTGACGCCAAATTCCACGGGTCGACCGGAAACGTCCACTTGAACGCGCCGATCGTCGGCATGGCCGCGACCCCTGACGGGAATGGGTACTGGATGGTGGCGTCCGATGGTGGGATCTTCTCGTTCGGGAACGCCCGCTTCTACGGCTCGACCGGCAACGTCCACCTCGACAAGCCGGTGGTCGGAATGGCAGCCAACTTCACAGGCGGCGGGTACTGGCTGGTGGCATCCGATGGAGGGGTCTTCACCTTCGGGAACGCGCCGTTCTTCGGTTCGTTGGGGAATCTCGTGCTGAACCGGCCGATCTTGGGACTAGCGCTCAGCCCCTGACAGCCCCTGGGCCTGGCCGGTCGACGCTAACCTGTCACGTCCCCGTCACCCATTCGCAATATGGTCGTGATGACCCATTTACACGCTTGGGGTTGTCGACTACTTGGACGGATGCTAGATTCGCCTGAGAGGTAGCCTGAGAGGTAGGTAGTCTCAGCACGTTGGGAAGGGGCTGTCTGTAGGCGCCAGAGCGTCCCCGCGGGCAGCGCGTTACGACGGGTGAAATATCGACCCAACAGGAGGGGCGGCAGGTGGCAGGAACGACAGAGGCGTTGTTTGCCCAAATACCTCCGTCGGAGAAAGAGGACTCATTTGCCCTGACGGTGATAGTCGACGCCGATCCTCGAGGCAGGGAACCGGCTGACAGCATTCGGGCGATCCAGGCGGCGGTGGCAGGAGTCGATGCCCAAATTATTTTGACATGCCAGGAACCACTGTCGGATGTTCCCGATGGGGTAGAGGTGGTCGTATTCCCATCGGCCGGGCAGGGCGACCGTTACGACGCGGCCGCGCGGGTCTCCAGGAGCCCGCTTCTGGCGTTCGTAGGCAGCGGGGTCGTCTTCAGCGCCGGTTGGGCCAGTGAAGTCGCCCGACTCTTCGAAGAAGACCCGACCCTGACCGTTGCCGGCGGTCCCGTGGTGCCTCAGGGGGAGCGACGCACCCAGCGGGTCAGCGCCTTGGTGATGACGCATTACCTCGGCGGCACACCGGCTGCTCACAATGCCCGCCTCGTGCCGGCCCGACGGGTACGTGAAGTGGGTTTGTCCAACCTCATCATCCGCGCCTCAGCTTTCCAGGCTGTCGGTGGTTTTCAGGCTCCTGCAGGCGGACACGGCGAGGCGGTCCGGCTCTGCTACAAGGTGCGGACCCTCTTGGACGGCAAGATCATGTCGCACCCCGGGCTGGCCGTCAAAGCACCCGCGCCGCGGTTTCCGGGGCCGCTGCTTCACGACATAGCTACCTATGGACGTTCCCGGGGCGACATGGCGCGTCGGTTGCCAGAAGCGGCGCCGCTCTTTCCCTACGCGCTGCCATCGCTCATCTCGGTGCTGTTCTGCGTCAGCGTTGGCCTCCTCTTTGTGGCAGGAAGGGGTGTTGTCCGTGCCGCCCTGCTCGCCGCCATCGCGGCGTTGATCTTGTTCTTCTTCGTTCAGTCGGCCCGCACCCTGCGGGAGTCCGGGTCGCTGGTTGGCCGCCTCCTCGCCGGGTTCGCGCTGCCGATCGTGCTGTTCATCTACGGGGTGAGCTTCATCCGGGGCTACTTCGGTCGAAGCATGGAGGACATCTCGCCACCCCGAGAGAGGACGGCCCCGCTCCGCGTGCTCATCCTCAACTGGCGGGATGTGACGCATCCTTGGTCCGGCGGCGCAGAGACCTACATACACCAGCTGGCCCGGCGCTGGGCCGCTGACGGTATGGATGTTGGCTGGCTGACCCAGCGCCACGCCGGCAGTGCTCGCTCCGAGGTCATCGACCGCATCCGGATCCACCGGATCGGCGGACCGGTCACGCAGTACGCATGGGTAGGCATGGCCTATCTCATCCGGTTCCGTCGCCGCTATGACGTCATCGTCGACTGCGAGAACGGGATCCCGTTCTTCTCGCCCCTTTTTAGCCGCCTGCCGAAAGTGCTGGTTGTGCACCACGTGCACCAAGAGATCTTCCGCCAACAGCTCCCTCGACAGCTGCGCTGGTTCGCCCTGTGGCTCGAGGGTTGGCTCATGCCCCGGCTGTACCGCAACGCTCAGGTGGTCGCAGTATCCGAGGGGACGCGGACCGATCTGGTGGCCTTGGGGTTCGACTCGGACCGGATCAGCGTGATCACAAACGGCGTCGTGCCACCCGAGAGCGTTGCCTATCCACGGTCGCTCCGCCCGACCATCCTGTGTATGGGTCGGCTCAAGCCGCAGAAGTCGGTGGATGTCCTCATTCGTTCCTTACCCGCCATCCTCGAGCGAATTCCCGACCTGCACGTGGACATCGTGGGTCAGGGCCCCGACCGCAACCGCCTCGAGCGCTTGGCCTGGTCTACCGGGCTGGCCGGGCACGTGCACTTTCACGGATACGTCTCCGCGAAGGTGCGAGACGAGCTGGCGGCGGCAGCCTGGGTGGCCGTCTGCCCGTCGTCTTTCGAGGGTTGGGGCGTGGTGTGCATGGAGGCCAGCGCCCGTGGCCTGCCGGTCGTGGCGTCCAACGTGGCGGGATTGCGGGAATCGGTCCGTGACGGCGAGACAGGTGTCCTTTTTCCGTACGGTGACGTACGGGCTCTGGCCGACACGGTGGTGTCGCTCTTGCAGGACCCTGAGGTTCGAAGCAGGATGGGTGTCGTGGGTAAGGAGTGGGCTGCTCGTCACACTTGGGATGGAAGCGCGTCCGTGTTCGGCGGCCTGCTGACCTCTCAGGTACGTCCACGATCGACAACTCGGTCGGGCGCCGTGGCGGCTTTCGCTTCATGGCGGTAGGCGACCCGCTCATAGCTGACCCGCTGCCAGATACGAAGCTGGTCTCGGTGATCGTAACCACGCGCAACTCGGCACGGACGCTGGAGGCCTGCTTAGCGAGTGTCCGCCGCCAGACGTACCCCGATGTCGAACTGGTCGTCGTCGACAACAGCTCGACGGATATTACGCCCGCGATCGCACAGCGCTACTGCGATGTGTTCGCGACGAAGGGTCCCGAACGGAGCGCCCAACGCAACTTCGGAGTGGAGCTATGCCACGGTGCTTGCGTCCTCTTCATCGACTCCGACATGGTGCTCGAAGAGGGGGTCATCAGCGAGGGGCTCCGCGCCCTCCAGGACAGCGATGTCAGGGGCGTGGTGATACCGGAGCTGTCCTTCGGCGATGGCTTCTGGACCAGGTGCCGAATCCTCGAGCGCCAGTGCTACGCAGGTGATGACGACGTGGAGGCGGCGCGCCTGTTCCGACGTGCGGACTTCTTGGAGACGGGCGGTTTCGATCTCGAGCTCAATGGCGCCGAGGACTGGGACCTGTCAACGCGCGTCGCAGGGCGCTCGGGCCTGCCCCGGACGTCGTCGATTATCCATCACGACGAAGGCCGGATCAGCCTCGGTGGCACCTTTGTCAAGCGCCGTTACTACGCCGGCGGTTACCTTCACTACCTCGCCAAGCACCGCGGCGGGGCCTTGACCCAGGCCAACGTGATCCTACGGCCGGCCTTCCTGCGTCACTGGAAGGATCTGCTGCGGCATCCCTTCCTCGCCGGGGGGATGTTCCTCCTCAAGATGGCGGAGTTCGCCGCTGTGGCTGAGGTGGCCGTCCAGCAGTGGGTGATGGGTCGGGCGCCGCGCCGGTCCGAGCATGTCTACCGGGCCGAGACGACGACGACGCCTGGCGCGCCGACCGCCGATGGTCAGCGCCACACCTAGTGAGCAAGGCGTTGGCATGGCCACGAACCATCTAATGGGCCCCGAGGAACCGGAGGAAGGACCTCCCGGGCCCGATGACCGTGTGGCCCCGGGCGGTGGCTCTCAGCGATCGGGGCGACAGCGTTTGGCCCGTGAGGGCGGCAAGTTCCTGAAGGCCAATGTGCTAGCGACCGGTTCCACTCTCGTCGCCGGACTGCTCGGATTCGTACTTCAGGCCGTCGCCGGCCACGCCCTGCACCCTGGTGAATACGCCAAGGCCTCCGCGGTGGTCAGCTTCTACGTCGTGCTGACGCCGGGCGCGGCCTTCGGCCGTCTGGTGGCCTGGCAGACCAGCCACGACCTGTCGACGCCGGACCGCGACCTGCAGAAGAGTGGCGTGCTGCTGCGGGAGGTCACGGTACGGCTCCTGATCGGTGGTGGGCTCGTCGTCGTCGTCTCCAGCATCATCGGCCCGCTGCTCGGTTCCTTCATGCACGTGCCAATCCGCTACATCATCGTCGGCTCGATCGCGGTTCCCTTCACGTTGGCCGCGCAACCACTGCTCGGGAGGCTGCAGGGCGAACAACGCTTCGTTCCGTGGAGCCTGCTCAACGTGCTCATCACGTTCAGCCGGCTGGTATTCGTCATCGCCCTGGTGTTCGGGTTCGGGGCATTCGGCGTCATCGCTGGGACCACCATCGGAAGTGTCGTCACCTTCGCCGTCTGCTTGGCCCTGCTGTGGCCCGCGGTCACCGCCTACAAAGGGCGGTTCCCGTGGCGACCGACGATCCCGTTTATCGTCATCGGGCTCGTGTCCACGCTCTGCATCGGGGTGTTCGTAAGCGTTAACACGATTCTCGTCGAGCACTTCTTCAACAAGGTCCAAAGCGGCCAGTTCGCCGCGGTCGTGGTTCTCGGGAACGCGGTGTACTTCCTAACAGGGGGGTTCGCCACTGCGGTCTTCCCGATGGTGGTAGCACGCCACGCTCGGGACCGGAGCACCCTCGGGGTCATGGGTGCGTCGCTGGCGCTGTGTGCCGCCGCCGGACTGGCTGGAGCCCTTGTGCTGCAGCTGTTCGGGCATGTGATCCTGCTGGACTTCGCAGGTAAGGCTTACGTGGGCGGCGCTTACTACCTCGGCTGGTACGCCGTCGGGATGGCGGTCCTGGGCTGTGCGATCGTGCTCGTATACACCCAGCAGTCGCTCAACCGGCTGAACATGCTGTGGGTGCTCATTCCAGTCACTCTGCTGCGACCTATCCTGATCGTCATGTTCCACCGGACCCTAATGACTGTCGTGGTGGTAAGCGATCTGAGCGTCACGGGTTTTGCCTTGGCGATGCTGGTGTTGTACGTCTTCACCGAGCGGGCGCGGCTCCGCTCGGAAGGTGGCCCGGATGGGACTCTTTCAGGTTCCGGCGCCGCCTCCTTCGCGAGATCTGTTGGCTGACGTGGAGGGCGCTCCGGCGCCGGGTAATCGGATGGATCTCGTGCAGAAGCTGCGTCGGCGGACCGAGTGGCTGGTCACCAAGCCCCGTGCGGTAGCCGTGTTGCTCGCTGCGGTCGGCCTAGCCGTATGGCACTCGTGGATCACCACACTTCCACTTGCGTCTGGCGACTGGAACTGGCAGGCGCCTGGCAGCATCAGCGTGTACTTCCCGTTTCCTTCGGTTTGGAACAGCACCCTCGGGCTGGCCGGCGAAAACCGGTTCGTCGACGCGTTCCGCTTCCCGGTCTACGCGCTCGACGGGATGCTCAGTGCTCTCGGCGCCTCATGGGCATCCGTCGAGAAGATCGTCTATTTCATTCCCTTCGCGGTGCTCTTGCCAGTCGCGGGGTGGCTCTTAGCTCGCGAGATCCTCGGCAAGACACGGTGGGCCCTGCTCACGCCAGTGCTCTTGCTGGGAAACGCTTACTTCGTGATGGAGGCGAACACCGAGGTCCCCCTCACTCTCGCCGAGGCCTTCGGCTGTTTGGCTCTCCTGACGTTCATCTGGTCGATGAAGCGCCTCTCGCTGCGGTGGGGCCTGGTCACCGGCCTGCTCGTTGCGATCAGCGCCGTGTTCGACCTACGGCCGACGTACCTCACGGTCTTGCTCATCACTGCGTACTTGATCCTCCTCACCATCGCCGAACCGAGCTGGCGGCTGCTCCGTCGCCGGATCCTCCTGGCGGCCGCCGCTGGACTGGCGTTCGGTGGGAGCCAGGCCTTCTGGATCCTCCCGCTGGTCACTTACCACGGCCACGCCCAACTCCCGATTCCTCCTCAGCCGAACTTCAACATCACCACGTTGGAGCATGGCATCGCGGGAGTGTCCTCGTTTTGGACGTATGGCCGGGCGGCCGATTTGGTGCAGGCGCCGCTCAACCCGTGGTTCATGGTGCTGCCCATCGTGGCGATGGTGCCGCTCCTTCGGAGGCGGGTGCGGCTGGAATTCGTCTGGCTCGCTCTCGCGGCAGTGGTCTGCGCATTCCTGAGCAAGACCAATACGCCACCGTTTGGGGGAGTATACGACTGGCTGTATAGCCATGTCCCCGGCTTCGACCTGTTTCGGGAGGGATCGAAGTTCCTGTACCCGGTCGCGATTGCGTATGCCATTCTCATCCCGGCCGCGTTCCGATCGATGGTCGAGATCGGAGGTGGGCTCGCGGGAGCCACCCGTCGGACCATTCGGGTGGCCACCGTCGCATTGCTCGTGGTCGTGCTCGGCGGGACCGGCTCCGTCCTCCTCGTGCTCGAGCAGGGCAAACTCGGTTTGACGACGACGCCGCTGCAGGTGCCGCGGGCGTTCTCCGAGATGACCGCCCTGCTGAGCGCCGACCACCAACCCGGCTCCGTGCTGTGGCTCGGCTCTCCTGTCTACAAAACGAGCGATGTGCAAGAGCTACTCAACGAGCACCGCTACGTGCTATCCAGCGCCACTCATCCCATCGCAAACCTGAGCGGCAACGCCCTGACCTTTCAGGTCAATCGTCGGGACCCGTTGCAGTACTTCTGCCCAATAATCAAGCAGGCTTACTGTTACCTGACGCCATCGCTCTTCCCGTATCTCGCCAACATGGCCGGGGCCACATACGTTGTCAGCCCAGCCGATTCCAGCGTCGGAAAGCTGCGGCCTGGTGTCACCCGCGAGTGGGTGCGCCAGCAGGTGACGGCCATGTTCGGGGCGCCCCTGGTGCTCGGCAACGTCGGTGCCCAGCTACTGGTCTGGCACATCCACAGCACCCAACCCGTGATCGCTTCCTACCCGGCTGTCGGATTGGTGGACTCGGGCCCGTGGTCTCTGCCAAACGTGCTTCCCGCTCTTCAAGCCATGGGCGTACCGGCCGCCTACCAGCAATCGCTCGATGTCAGGGACTACCCCCCGGCGCCGGCCGGGCTGCCTGACTCGATTGCTGTCCTCCCTCGAGTCAACGGCGGGTGCCAGAGCAGTTCGGCCGCACAGGTCGGGATCATGGCGGAGACAACCAGTGCCACTCTCCCGGTCACCATCGGAGGGACCTCGTCGAGGCTTAGCCTTCTGTCCCGGTCGAGCCGGCTGCCTGGGTGGGGGCTGTTTGGACCGACCTCCATCCCTACTGGTCTCATACCAATCGAGACCTCGTCCGCTGACGTTCAGCTCGGTCCCTGCGTGGCATGGTCCGCACTGACGGGGATCGCTTTTGGCGTCCATCCGAGCGCGACTGGACCAGTCCATCTCGGTGCCGATGGAGAGAGGCTGACGGCGTCCTCGGGGGGCACAGCCGGACCGTGGACAGAGCTGCGCCGTGGGTACGACGGAGGCTGGCTGATGAGGAGGCAGGCTCCGACCGCCGTGGCTGACGGCCTGTTCAACCTGTACTACCAACCAGTCGCCGCCAAGGGGGGATACGTCTTTACCTTCTCGACGCTGAAATGGGAGCACAGAGGACAAGCGGTCGCGGCCCTGTCGGTCCTTCTCGCCCTCCTGCTCATCTGGCGTAGCGCGCGCAGGGAGCGGAGGCAGACGCCAGTCGTTGTCACCGAGATCGATCTCGAGAGCCGAGCGGCGCCCATGGTTGGCGGGTTCGCGTTGGCCTTCCTCGGACTCACCGCGATTGCTACCACGTTGGCCTGGTTCGGCGTCCCGTCGCGAGCTCCATGGACGGCTATCACTTCGGATCCATATCGTCTCGACATCGTCTTCGGATTCATGGCGCTCGTCCTGCTGCTGTTCGCGATGGTCGTCAGACTTGTTGAGCACGTTGTTCGCTTGCGGTATGTCCGAGTTACCTCCTTCGTCCTCGGTCGTCCGCGCCAGGTGGCCACCTTGGTCGTGGCGGCATCCCTCCTCGTGGCGGGATGTGCGGGGGTAGGGCAGAACGCCGCTCATCCGCTCGGCAATGTCCCCGGCGCAGCGCTCACCGACGGCCGGGTCCAGAGCCAAGCCAAGAACTCCGGACTGTGCATAGCGGACTACACGGAGGCCCTAAGGAGCTTCCCGACGCTTCTCAATGCCTACATCGGGCGGGCCAGATGTTACCTGGGTGCGGGCCAGAATGCCGTCGGTGCCGTTCACGACCTCGACCAGGCACTGAAGCTTTCACCCGGCAATGCTGTCCTGTTGTTCTTGCGGGCAGAAGCAGATGCGGCCGTCGGGGACGTGAGCGCGGCAGCCAACGACTATCGAGCGGCAGCTGACGCCCCGGCATCGACTCCGAGCCAGATCGTGTCCGCAACCGACGGGCTCATCGCTATCGGCGAGCTCGGGGATGCGGCCAGTGTGGTGCAAGCGGCACTGATCCGCTTCCCGATAGATCCAGTCGTCCGTCTGGCCGTGGCGGATTTGGCCGTTGCCAACGGCGCTGACAGTCAAGCGACCGCGGCCTTGGCTGAAGCGAGTCAGCTAGCTATTCCCATCCCGTCGGACGTCGGCATTGTCTTGAGCCGGACCTGCTCGTTGGAGGTCGCGCGGCTGGAATATCAGGCTGCGGTAGCCACCTGTCAGCGGAGTGTGCAGTTGACCGTGGGTGCCTTTGGCGCGTACGACAGCCTCGCTGCGGCCGAGGCCGCACTCGGCCAGCTCAATCAGGCGATTGTCGATATGACGAGCGCGATCGGTGCTTTCCAGGGCGCTGTCGGCCCGAACTCGCAGCCGACCGGCGTCGATGGTTTCGGGCTGAACAACCTCTACGAAGCTCGGGGACGGCTCTACGCCGAGAACGACCAACCCCAGCTGGCCGTGGATGATTTTCGCGCCGCGCTCGGGGTGTTGCCCCCCGGAGAGCCCGACATCGTCATCCGACTCCGGTTGGAGATCCGCGCCGCCGCAAACGTGTGACCTGGCGCGTAGGTGAGGTGGGTCTTCACACAACGCTCACCAAGTGATCAACGTTCGACCATCAATGACTGTGTACGATGCCTGATATGTTTGAAAGCCGGTCCAGGATTGGTCGTAGAATGCTGCCCATAGCACTGGCAGTTCTCCTGATTATCGGAGGCGTGGCCTGGTACCTCAGCGAACATCATTCTAGTTCAACGCCGAGGTCAACGCCGACTTCAACTCCGAGTGCACCACCCAACTCCTCAGTACCGAGTCCCGCCAATGCCTTTAATGTCGTCACCTACGGCGCGGATCCGAGCGGACGCGCCGACTCTACGCTGGCGATAAGGCGGGCGGTTGCGGCGGCGTTAACAAAGGGTGGCAATCAAACTGTCTACTTCCCGGCTGGCACCTACCTTCTCAACGACGGATCGGGGGCCATCACGGAGGATGGTGTAAAGGTCGATGTGCCCATCAATGGAGCCAACGGCTCCGTGATAAATATTTTGGGTGCGGGCGAGAACGTCACCAAGGTCATCGATGAGGTAGGGGTCACCAACCCCGCGTATCCCGGTCTCAGGCGCGGCGATACTGCCTTCGTCTTCAAGAAGATGAACGGCTTCTACTTCAGTGGCCTGACGGTAGACGCCGCCACTTATACCTCCGGTGACACGCTGGACGTCTACGGGAGCGATAGCACCATCGAGAACTCCGACTTCCTCGGGGCCAACGAGACGAACCCTCACCTTGACGAGAACACGTTCGACATACGCGTACTCTCCCCGAAGCCAAACAGCTGCAACTTGAACTCGAGTGCCCCGGGCTACACCGGAGATACCTATGCCACCGGCAACACCGTCAAGAATGTGAGCGTTTCCGGCGAGGGTTTCGGGTATAACGACGACCTGGACTTCTCCTGTCAACACAATGGCACCCTGTCGAATATTGTCGATACCGGCTGGGGAACGGCCATCTACATCGACGAGAATGTCACGGTCAATGGTTACATTTTTAGGCCTGGGCCTCGCAAGCGTACCTACCCAGGATACGTGATTACGGACTCCCGCGACATCACGATCAACGACTTCACCACGTCCGGAAACGGTGGTGTGATATCCGTTGACAGGTTACTGACCAACCACAAGATATATCTAAACTATCCGTCCTCTGATATCGTCATCAATGGCGAGAGGATGACCACGCCCGGTTTTGTCCTGCAGATCAATGATGCCAGTGATGTCGCGATCAACAACAGTACGCTTACCGGAATGGCTCTGACGCCGTTGACATCCATAAGTGATCTGACTCTCACGAACTCCTCGGCCGGACCCGTGACCTGCAGTCCTCGAGCAGGATCGGTGCGCAACGCGCTGTTTAGCGACTCTGGTACACCCGCCGCTCCCATCACAGGGTTGCATGGCATAAGCTGCTAGGGCTCGCTATTGGGTTCTGGTCAAAAGCCACATATCGGGCTCGTACTTGGAATACCGAGGCGTGACCGGGTGATTTGGGATGCTTAAGGGGTCTGAGAGCCAATCAAGGATTGTTCGCATAATGCTGCCCATCGTTCTGGCAGTTCTCCTCATCGATGGAGGCGAGGCCTGGTACCTGAGCGAACATCATTCCAGTTCGACACCCTCAGCGCCGATCTCGTCGCCGAGTTCAGCACCCAAGTCGACGCCGGGTGCAAAACGCGAGTCGACGCCGGGTTCAACCCCGAAGTCGACGCCGACTTCGACATCCGGGTCAGGGCCGGCTTCAACACCAGAGTCCACGTCGAGGGCAACGCCCGGTTCAACGCCGAGTGCAACCGCGCCACCCACCTCCTCAGTACCGAGTCCCCCCATCAACGCCTTTGATGTTGTCACCTACGGTGCTGATCCGAGCGGGCATGCCGATTCTACGCTGGCGATAAGGCGGGCGGTGGCGGCGGCGTTAGCGAAGGGTGGCAATCAGACTGTCTATTTCCCAGCTGGCACCTACCTCCTCAACGACGGATCAGGGGCCATCGAGGACACTGGTGTAAAGGTCGATGTGCCCATCAATGGATCCAAGGGCTCGGTGGTAAATATTTTGGGGGCCGGCGAGAACGTCACCAAGGTCGTTGATGCGGTGGGTGTTACCAACCCCGCGTATCGGGGCCTTGAGCGCGGCGATAGTGCATTTGTGTTTAATCATATGAACGGTTTCTACTTCAGTGGCCTGACCGTAGACGCGGCCACGTATACCTCCGGTGACACGCTGGACGTATACGGGAGCGATAGCACCATAGAGGACTCGGACTTTATGGGCGCTAACGAGACGAACCCTCACCTGGACACGGATACCTTCGACATACGCATACTGTCTCCGAAGCCGAAGAGCTGCAACTTGAACTCGAGTGCACCGGGCTACACCGGAGATACGTATGCCACCGGCAACACCGTCAAGAATGTGAGCGTTTCCGGCGAAGGCTTCGGGTATAACGACGACCTGGACTTCTCCTGTCAACACGATGGCACCCTGTCTAATATTCTCGATACCGGCTGGGGAACGGCCATTTACATCGACGAGAATGTCACGGTCAATGGCTATACCTTCCGGCCTGGACCGCGGAAGCCGAACTACCCGGGATACGTGATTACGGATTCCCGCGACATCACGATCAACGACTTCACTACGTCCGGCCAGGGCGGTGTGATATCCGTCGACAGGTTGCTGACCGACCATCACATATATTTGAACTACCCGTGCTCTGATATCGTTATAAATGGCGAGAGAATGACCGCGTCAGGCACGCTGGGTTACGTACTGCAGATCAATGACGCCAGCGATATCACTATCATCGACAGTACGCTCACCGGAATTGCTCTGACGCCATTGACATCCATAAGTGATGTGACACTCACGAAGTCCTCGGTTGGGCCCGTGGTGTGTGATCCTCAATCCGGGCCAGTGCGCAACGAGCTGTTCAGCGACTCGGGCTCACCCAGCGGTTCCATTTCGGAGTTGCATGGCCTAAGTTGCTAGGTCAACGCTAGGGCGTCACCAGGTTCCAGGTGCCGAAGTTGGTTTCCACACCGTTTCCGTTTCCCTGGGCTTGGAAAATCCCGTTGCTCGTCACGGTGACCTTTTCGAATGCATAAAGGTAGATGAGCTGACCGTTATAGGTGACCTGGTTGCCTTGAGGGGTGACCAGCGTGGACACCTTCGCTGCTGAGACCCCATTGGTAACCCCGGGAGTGCCGCTGGTGAGAACGGCCGGCCACTGGCGGGCACAAGCACCATTCCCACAGGCGCTGTGTTTCGGCGTGTCATTGCTGAAGCTGTACACGGGGAAGTTGACCCAACCATCAAGGGTGAGCATCTGGCTGGCCAGGACCGTCTCCCCGGCGATATCCATGGTTGTCAGCGTTCCAGTCCAGGGGAGGGGCTGTCCACTGGGTGACATCAGGTACCAGATGCCGTGCCACGGCGGGAGGTCGGGCTCGTCGAAGTCCTGTCCTGTGACCTCGCCAGGACCGGTGTCGAAGAGGTACAGCGGATGGCCGGCGTAAGTAACCTGCGTGCCGAACGAGCGCTTGACCGTGCCAAGCAACGACTGGGTCACACCAGGGCCGGCCACGGGGGTACCCACGGTGGTGAGACCTGGCCACTCGGCCTTGTTGTCTCCGGAAGGACCGGCGCAAAGGATCGAGCCGATCGCCGTGTTCACCGGGGTGCTGGTGCAGCCATACGTCGTTCCGTGGTCGAAGGTCAGGTAGTACAGGGTGTAACCCGCGAACTTGCCTGAGCCGATCACCAGCGCGGTCCCGAAGGGGGTCGTGGTGGTGGAGATCTCCACTCCCGTGGGGGTGGTCGTCGAAGCCGCGGACGCGTCTCCGGCCGCAGCAGGTCCGATACCCAAGGTCGCGAGCGCGACGGCCACCGCCACTGCTCCCACCTTCACTCGAGCCCGCGACGGGCCACCCTTCCCTGCTCGACGAGCGAAATGGCATCCTCTTTGCATCAGTATCCCCTTCTCTATGCTGCTGGTTGAGGCCGTTGCCTGCTGGCTGACCTCGGGCTGCCCAGAGGTCAGGGTGCGCTGGGTCTAGGAGCTGCTGGGGGCGAACGCGAGGAGGGATCCTCCGTTGTCGCCATAGAAGATCATGCCGTCGGACACCGCGGTCGAGGACAGGATGCTGCTGGTGCCCTTGTGGGTCCAGACGAGCTTCCCGGTGGTTAGTTGGAAGCCGTATTCGTTGTCGCTGAGGTCGCCGATAAAGACGACTCGGTGGCCGGCAGGGCCCGATACGGCCGGCGACCCCAGAATCCCGCCGGAATCGGGTAGGGCCACCCGCCAGATCACCGCCCCGGTCGTGGCGTTGAACTCGTAGAGGTAGTAGTCGAAGTCGACGACAAGGTCGTTGCCGGTCAGGGCCGCGGTCGATTCGGCGTCGTAGGTGGCGCCGGTGTCGGTGCCCATGTCGAACGACCAGATCTGGGCTCCGGTGGCCAGATCCAGGGCGTATTCGATCGTGTCCTTACCGTCGACGTAGACGACCCCGCTTTTGAACCCGTTGACACCGGGACCGCTGATGGTCGGCCCGGCGCCGACGTCGGTATCTTGTCCGGTGACCTCAGACTGGAACCGCCACACCAAGGCGCCCGTCTCGGCGTTGAGCGCGTAGACCGAGTCGTCGGGGTTGGCGCTGCCGAAGACATCCAACCATTCTCCTGTGCTGGTCTGGGCCAGAGCGGGCGGTGACCACGACCCGGTCAGGTTCTTCCCCGGGTTGTTCCAGGCGTTGAACGACCATTTCACCTGGCAGCTTCCGCCGGTGTTGCCGTAGCCGGTGACGGCCCATTCGTGGCCGAGCTGGTTACCCGCTTTGGTGCCGACGTCACCGAAGTAGAGGATCGGCCCGGTGCTGTCGACGTATCCCAATGCCGGTGAGGACAAGATCCGCGGCGGGCCCGTCTGCGGGGGGGTCGTAGGAAGGGTGACGCTGCACTCCACCGCCCCCGTGGTGGCGTTGAAGGCGGTCAGAGCCCCGCCCAGGTCGGCGAAATAGACGGTGTTGCCGTCGACCGCAGGAGACGCCTCCACCGGCGTGCCCAGGTCCGCCTGCCAGATGACGTCACCGTTGGCCGCATTGAAGGCGTCGACGTAACCGTTCGCGCTGCCGTCGTACACGACGGTCTCGCCCAGGGTGGCGTTGTAGACCACAGCCGGCGAGCCGTAGACAGAACTGGCTTTCTTGCCGCCTACGACCTTGGACCAAGCCTGGGTCAGAGTCGGGGTGCTCGTCGCGTCGATCACGGTGTCGGGTGAGATGCCACTGTGTGTCACGTCGTGATGGAAAGTCGGCCAGTTATCAGCGCCCGCCGAGTTACCACGGCTCCCCGAGGCTGCCATCGCGTGCGTCCCACCCGCGAACAAGGCCAGCATCGCCACACTAAGCGCCACCGCAACCCCTGCTGCCCGCCGCCGGCTATGAAGAACCGTCCGCCCCATAAGGCGCATTTCTTGCCCCTTCCGATACTAAGATCGCACCGCTACCCAGACAACCTTGGCCCCCACCGGGCCGGCCAGAACCACTCGGCCAAAGAAATTAGCACCCAGGGTCGCTCACCACGCAAATCGCCGAGGTCAAGGCCCTATTAGCTGCTTGGGGCGAAGGCGAGGAGGGATCCTCCGTTGTCGCCATAGAAGATCATGCCGTCGGACACCGCGGTCGAGGACAGGATGCTGCTGGTGCCCTTGTAGGTCCAGAGGAGCTTCCCGGTGGTTAGTTGGAAGCCGTATTCGTTGTCGCTGAGGTCGCCGATGAACACGACTCGGTGGCCGGCAGGGCCCGATACGGCCGGCGACCCCAGAATCCCGCCGGAATCGGGTAGGGCCACCCGCCAGATCACCGCCCCGGTGGTGGCGTTGAACTCGTAGAGGTAGTAGTCGAAGTCGACGACAAGGTCGTTGCCGGTCAGGGCCGCGGTCGATTCGGCGTCGTAGCTGGCGCCGGTGTCGGTGCCCATGTCGAACGACCAGATCTGGGCTCCGGTGGCCAGATCCAGGGCGTATTCGATCGTGTCCTTACCGTCGACGTAGACGACCCCGTCTTTGAACCCGTTGACACGAGGAGCGCTGATGGTCGGCCCGGCGCCGACGTCGGTGTCGGGCCCGGTGACGTCAGACTGGAACCGCCACACCAAGGCGCCCGTCTCGGCGTTGAGCGCGTAGACCGAGTCGTCGGGGTTGGCGCTGCCGAAGACATCCAACCACTCGCCGGAGCTCGTCTGGGTCAGAGCGGGCGGTGACCACGACCCGGTCAGGTTCTTCCCCGGGTTGTTCCAGGCGTTGAACGACCATTTCACCTGGCAGCTTCCGCCGGTGTTGCCGTAGCCGGTGACGGCCCATTCGTGGCCGAGCTGGTTACCCGATTTGGTGCCGACGTCACCGAAGTAGAGGATCGGCCCGGTGCTGTCGACGTATCCCACTGCCGGTGAGGACAAGATCCGCGGCGGAGCCGTCTGCGGGGGGGTGATCGGAAGGGTGACGCTGCACTCCACCGCCCCCGTGGTGGCGTTGAAGGCGGTCAGAGTCCCGCCCAGGTCGGCGAAATAGACGGTGTTGCCGTCGACCGCTGGAGACGCCTCTACCGGCGAGTCAAGGTCCGCCTGCCAGATGACGTCACCGTTGGCCGCATTGAAGGCGTCGACGTAGCCGTTCTCGCTGCCGTCGTACACGACGGTCTCGCCCAGCGTGGCGTTGTACACCACAGCCGGCGAGCCGTAGACGAAATTGGCTTTCTTGCCGCCAACGACCTGGGACCAGGCTTCGGTCAGAGTCGGGGTGCTCGTCGCGTCGATCACGGTGTCGGGTGAGATGCCACTGTGTGTCACGTCGTGATGGAATGTCGGCCAGTTATCAGGGCTCGCCGAGGTACGAGGGTGGGCCGAGGCTGCCGTCGCGTGCGTTCCGCCCGCGAACAAGGCCAGCATCGCCACACTGAGCGCTACCGCAACCCCTGCCGCCCGCCCCCGCCTATCAGGAATTATTCGCCCAACATAGCCCATTCTTGCCCCTTCCGGGATCTCCGACGGCACCGACACCCACTACCTACAAGGTCGGCCCCCAACCAGGCACTCAGAACCACTGGGCGTGAAATTAGCACCCGTGGTCGTTCACCACGCAAATCGCCGACGTCGAGGCCCACTGTCGTTGGTGACCGAAGTCATTGACAGGGACCCGGTCGAGATGCAACCATTCCTAGCCAGGGCGCCGGAAAGGGCGGAAGGGTGACGAGCACGGCGGATGCATCGCATAATAACGGCCGTACCTGGTGTATACGGTCGGTAACCACGTTGGCGGTAGTACTGCAGATGCTGGTTGGCGTTTCCGGTATCTCGGCAGCTTCGGCTGCCGCTACGTACTTCAATGTGACCAACTACGGCGCCGTCGGCAATGGTCACACCGACAACACCGCGGCATTTGCGGCCGCAATCGCGGCGGCAGACAAAGCGGGCGGTGGCGAGGTCTATGTCCCACCCGGAACCTATGCGTTTAGGGAATCGCTGCCTAGGGGAGGGGCGTCGATCCAACTCAACGGAACGAATCCTATTAGCCTGATTGGCGCCGGCCGAAATACCACCAGCCTTGTCGAGCAGGTGAAGTACCAGCCGTTGCTGTTGGACTTGGACAATGGTTCGATTGTACAGCACCTCAGTTTGAACTCCCTAAAGTATACCGGTGGACGGGTTTTGACCGTGAGGGCCAACGACACCCTCGTCCAGTACGATGACATTCTGGGCGCCAACTATGTCGGACCTATTGGCGGTGGAACTGCTCCTCCCAACGGCACGCCTTTTGCGGTCTACTACTCCGGTCCACTCGACGCCCAGCCCACGGACCCCACCTATAACGTTGGGAACAGGGTCCTCGACGATAGCATTTATGACGGTGTCAATAATGATGGCTTTTCCTTCGCGTTCCAAGAGGAAGGCGAGATCGCCAACGACAGCCATCTCGGATCGCGACTCGCCTTGTACGTCGATAAGGATGTTACGGTTCTGGACTACACATACACCCCCAACCCCCTCTGTACTACCGTCGCCGAGAACGGCTTTTGGATAACGGCCCCTTCAGATCAGATCCTCATTAAGAATTTCGTATCGTCCGGCGCGGGCGGGATCATTGGCGGGCCCAGCCAGACCGGTATGTCGTACGCCATCTCAATCGTCGGAGAGAGGTTGACGACATCTGGCAACTATCGTTTGGCGGTCGGCAATGTCGACGGACTAACCGTTAGCCATAGCGTATTTGGTCCCGACAACTTCCTGAAGTTCTATCCAACCACGACAGCCACAGGAGTCGTGGTATCGCATACGAAGCTAGCTGGAGCCATGTTTCTCGGAACTCAGGGTGTGCCGTATGCCGCAGTCGACGTGACCTTCGATGATGACCGTTTCACCCCATTTGTATTTGACAGTGATCCGAGCGCGACATTTGTCCTTGCTACGGCGGGAGCTACTACCGTCGACATCAGCAGCGGTAGCTGGGACAACAAGTCCGGTGGTTTCAGTTCCGGTATCGGCGCGACGTATCGTGTCAAGGATCTAGCCGGATACCCCGGATAGGGGCGTGGGCAAGGACTCTTCCCCTCGCTTCTATCGTCTCCATTTTGGAGATCCTTTAGTTTTGGAGATCCTTTCCGGTACTTCGCCCACTTGGTTGGATTTCCGTCAAACCGGGCTACGCCCAGATAGGGTTAGGTGGGAATTTCCCGTGGTCTACTGAATCAGATGTGAAGGGGCGGCATGACGAAGATTGCGTTTTCGCGGGGACTGGGCCATCGAGCGGCCCGGTCGAGGAGATTGAGGGGGGTGACAGGGTTCGCGGTCGCGGCGATCGCACTGGTGGCGAGCCTCCTCACGTCGACCACGACCGCTTCCGCTCTGTCGCTCACCCAGATCGGAGAGTCGACGAATGTGGCCGGAGCCGTCAACCGCGGCCCGGACTTCAGCCTGTACTTCAACTCGCAGACGATTGGCGCCCCTAAGTGGACGAACGTTGAGGTAGCCGGCGCGGATACCACCTACGCCCAGCGGTCGATCGCGCAGGTCGGCAACTCGTTGGTGATCGTCGCAGAAGGCGCCGATGACAGCCTCGACGCCTACTGGTACGCGATCAACAGCGGGAGTCAGGCGTGGACGTCGGAACAGGTCGCGGCGGCGGACACCACCTACGGGGCGCCATGGGTTACCCAGATCGGGGAGTCTGCAGTGATCGTCTCCCAAGGCCCTGGCAACAGCCTGGACGCTTACTCCCAAGCCATCGGCGGGACGACGTGGACGCTCGATCAGGTGGCCGGTGCGGACACTACCTACGCCCCGCCGTCAATCGCCCAGATCGGGAACTCGGCGATGATCGTCGCCAAGGGTCGGAACAATACCTTGGACGACTACTACCAGACCGTCGGCGCCACGACATGGACGGCGCGTCGGATCGCCGGCGCCCATACCAGCTACTCGATTCCATCGATTGCTCAAGTAGGAGACTCAGCGGTGGTGGCCGTACTGGGGCCCACCAACAGTTTGGACTCGTACTCGCAGACCAGCGGCAGCCGGTCATGGACCTCGCAGCAGGTCGCTGGTACAGATAGCACCTACTGGTACCCCTCGGTAGCCGCGGTTGGGGATGACGCCGTGATCGCGGCGACGGGGCCAACTGACAGCCTGGACGCCTACACCCAGGCCGAAGGTGGCACGACCTGGAGCCTGGATGAGGTGGCCGGCACGGACACGACGTATTCGTTCCCGTCCGTAGCTCAGATCGGCGGCGACACGGTGATCGTCCTGCAAGGCCCCGACTACAATTATATGGCGTACTGGCAGGCCATGGGCAACACGACGTGGAACCAGGAGTTGATAGCCGGGCCAGCGAAGAAGCCAAAGGGGGCCTAGACATGCCGTACCCCAAAGTGGCGGCGGTAGCCGCACTGGGATTGGTGGCTACTTGTGGGACGCTCACATTGGGAACGGCTGCGGCGTCTGCTCAAACCGCAGCGGCCATAGCGGTGACATCAGGCACTGGCCAGTCGACGCTGGCCGATCAACCTTTCGCCGACCCCTTGACGGTCACCGTGACCGACGACGAGTCGCCCCCCCAGCCGGTCGCGGGAGCGGTGGTCACCTTCAGGGTTACGTCAGGCGCAGCTTCGTTTAGCGGCGGTACGGCCAGGGCCATGGTGGACACCGACTCCTCGGGGGAGGCCACATCGCCGGCGTTGGACGGCGGGGCGGTGGCCGGTCCGGTGACGGTCGCGGCCACGACGCCAGGCGTGTCGAGTCCGGCCACGTTCGGTGAGACCGTGACCACGGCGATCTACCAGGCCGGCAACAACATCTCGACTTCGCCAATCCCGATTGGTTCGGGCCAGAACGTGTCGTACATCGACGAAGAGAACCAGTGGGGTATGGCTATCGTGGCGGGAGGCGTCGAGGCCTGGGGGGACAACCAGTCTGGTCAGCTCGGTGACGGGACCACCACACCCAGTCCGACCACTCCGGTCAATGTCACCGGGCTCAGCGATGTCGTCCAGGTCGATGGTGGCAATGACTTCGCCTTGGCGGTACTGAGCAACCACAGCGTCGACGCGTGGGGATCCAACGCGGAAGGCGATCTCGGCAACGGGCGGTCGTCCCAGTATGCGACCGTTCCCCAGCCAATTCCCGACCTCTCCCAAGTCGTGCAAGTGTCGTCCGGCAACAATCACTCGCTTGCCCTATTGTCGAATGGGCAGGTCATGACCTGGGGCGACAACCTCGATGGCGACCTGGGGACCGGCAGTTCCACGCCCCAGTACTACCCAGTCCTGATCCCGTCGTTGCACAACGTGGTGGCCGTGAGCGCCGGCTGCGACTGGAGCCTGGCGCTCATGTCGAATGGGGCGGTCATGGCGTGGGGGCTCAACTCGGAAGGGGAGCTCGGCGACGGGACGACCACCAACAGGTCGGTCCCCGTGAAAGTCAAGCATCTTCCCGCGGTTACGCAGATCTCCGCCGGCGGCAACTTCCCGTCCAATGGGCACGCCCTCGCGTTAGGCGCCAAGGGTGAGGTGTGGGCCTGGGGTGATAATGCGGAAGGTCAGCTCGGAGTACCGTCGGCCGGTGCGCTCTCCGCTACTCCCGTGAGGGTAGTGGGCCTTCACAACATCGCGGCAGTCTCTGCCGGCGGCTCCCACAGCCTCGCCCGCAACACGGCTGGCGACATGTGGGTCTGGGGCTCACAGGCCGACGGGCAGCTCGGTACGGGCGGAACCGCCAACGTGACTACTCCGCTCTTGAGTTCCTTGACCGACGTGCAACTGGACTGGGCTGGTGCGCTCGGATCGATATTCCTCGTCGGTTAGCACGCGGGGGGTTTGCCTGATCTGAGAGCCGCGTTCCAAGAGGCTAAGTCCGCGAGGGAGTTAGCCGCGAATCCTCGATATCCGTCTACACCAGAAATGGGTTGCCACAGCTCGACCGAACCGGCGTGATCGGATATGGCGTCGACGATCGCCGCACAGTCCTCACCTTTGGTCTGGCTGTCCGCTTGGAACGCGACGAGAGTCGTCGTCGGGTTCTGTTGCCATAGGTGATCGATGGCGGTGGATAGCCAATTAAAGCTCGCATGGCTGGTCTTGCCGAGGCCGTGGTTGTCGATTACGCAGCGCGGGCCACTCTTGGAGGCAGAAGCCGCACATTGCTGGACGATTTGGGTGGCAAATATTGACCCGTTCTTCGGCCCGTTATCCAGCTTAGGCATGGTATTGATCGGAAAATATACGGCCGTGTTGTGCCACCCCGAGTAATTGCGAAGTGCACCCTGCAGGCACGATTCGTATGCTGCGGTCGTGAGGCCGGCGGCCTCCATCGGGGGGAGATCGACGGCATTGACGATAAACGGCTCGTCGGTCGTGGTGCTGCAGGACGTTACCTGCACTCCCGCGATGAGCGGGTCGTGGTCGTAGCGGGCAGCCAGAGCGTTCTGGAAGGTGGACCACGCCGCCTCGTACGACTCGCTCCACCACCGACCGAGCGTGTTGGTGCGGCCGGATTTCGAGTTTGTGATAACGGAGAGGGGTGGTCCGCCGATCGACTTGGCCCAGTTCGGGGCTGAGAATCCCGGGAACACCCGCAGCTTGACCGCCAGCTGATGGGTGGGGTGGGCCTGATCGAACTCGCTGACCGACGCCAGCGAGGCATCGAGCGGCGTCCAGTCGTACTGACCAGGCTCGGGTTCGAGTTGGGACCAGTCCTCGTCTACCGCGATCCCACTGAACGCGGCCACGTCGGAACCAACCGCATCCGGGTTCGTAGTCGGAAACGGCTGGTTTGGATCGTCAGCCCCATTTTGGGGCGGCATGATGACCAAGCCACTCAGCGCGGCCTTGTCATGCCCAGGTGTCGACCGTATCCCCGTCGTTGACCCGCATGCGGACAGGGTCACGACCACCGCCGCTAACGCACCAACCGTTATCCGGGAACCGTGCCAGCTGATCAGAGCGGATCGGCGCCCCACGCCCCTAGTTGGAAGCGTTCGAGGATGGTGTGGGCTTCGACGATCTGCTCGTCCGTCAGCCGGCGTCGGAATTGCGATGATTGCTGCAGGCGGCGGTTCGTGGTATCCGTCGCGGTGTGGGCGTTGGGGTGGGCGCGAGCCGTTCCTCCGTGGACGACGAAGGCGGGATCATCCGCCTTCCTCAGGAACTCCGCGGCGTCCTCCGTCCACTCCAGTCCGACCTGATCGAACAGGGCCATGCATCCTGGAAGCGGGTCTGCGCTCAGCTCGTCGTAGGAGACCTGCACCCAGTCGGGGTGGCGCTCGACTGTCTGCTTGAGCGCCAGCGTCAGCAATCCGACGCTCCACGCCACGTCAGCCACTGGTGAGCTCCCGGGCGGGGGTGGGGTGAGACCCAAGGGCTCGAGATAGGCCGTCCGGACGGCAGGTTGGTCACCGACGGGCCATTTGCTGGCCATGTCGAGCACGAGCCAACTCGACACGACGTTGAGCGGGTTGCGATGGAGAACAACCATCCTTGGGGCGTAGCGCTTCGCGATCCACTCGAGCGAGAACGCCGAATTGACCGACTTGACAACCACATGCTCGGGTCGTTGGCGGAGACGGGAGGTACCCACCGCCAGCCCCGCGATGGCCGCGTCGCGAACCGCCGGAGGAACCTTGACCAACTGACGCCCAGCGGCGCGGGCAGACTCCACGCGGTCCCATGGCCAGCCTCCGGAAAAGGCCAGATCCCAGACCAGCCGGTACCAACCGCTGGGGTCATCCACCCCGAGAGCTGGGTACGGGCCGAGCCTGGTGGCAACCATCGCCCCCAGCACATCGGAGATTGGTCCGTCCGGCTCGTACACGGTTCGGGTGGCGGTCGCCCTTCCCAGCACGTTGGCCAGCCAGGTACTGCCGCAGCGGGGCGTGCCGGCCAGCAGGACGGCACCCGGCCCGCCGGGCTTAGCCACCCGAATCGTTCGTCTGTTCAAACTCGGGAGTTCGCATCACCGTTTGATCATAGTGGGCCTCGCTCGGGCCCGATGCCGGCCGGCTAGGGGTTTGGACCGCGGCCGGAAGGAGGGACACCAGGGCGGCTACGATTCCCGATGCCGCACCGGCCAAGGCCCCATAGATCGTGACGTTGACAGCGGGCAGGTCGATCCTCGCCAGATCGTGGAGGTTTGGTGCCAGAATAAGGGCCAAAATGAGGCCGGCCACGGCACCGATGAGTCCGATGACGAGCACCGCAGACAGAGCAGAAATGGCGCCGGAGCTCTCGCGAACAACGGACCTCACCCGGCGCGGTGAGATCGCGAGTTGGATGGCGCCGGCCAGCAGAAGCGCGGCTCCGGCCAACTCGAGAAGGCGCCGGAGGGCCAACGCGGTCTGGACGTTGCCCGCGACCAGTTGCGACTGCTGCAGGACCGTGAAGTCAGCCTCACTTGGGTCGATGACCCCGTTCTGGCTGAGGAGGGTAGTGGTCGCCTCTCGGGCCGCGGCCGCTGCTGCTGTTGGGGAGGCGGCCCGGATCAGGACCTGGTCGATCGGTGAGTTGAGATGCGGCAACAGCGTGCTCCACGCGGCTGTTATGGGAACGACTACCAGGTTGTCCTGGTTATAAGAACCTGAGTAGCCGCGCGCGGCAAGGGTGCCGACGACCACGAAGGTTTGGTCCGAGATCGTCACGTCCTGCCCGATGGGATCGGAGCCGGCGAATAGAGCGTTGACGACAGCCTGCCCGAGCACGATGTCAGGTGTTCCCAGCTGCACGTCCGCCGGGGTCAAGAACCGGCCTTGCGATAGCTGGTATCCGAGTACCCGAGCGAAGGCATCGGTGGAGCCGATCACGTCAGTGCGGAAGGTGCGACTGAGGGCCTGGACGTTCGCACTGAGCCCTGTGGTGGGGGCGACTGCCTCAGCCGCGGGCACAAACGCCGGGTTGCCGAGAACCAAGACGTCGTTGGGGGTGAGGCTCGAGGTAGGGAGGCCGGTCTGCACCCCGGAAGCCGATACCGCGGTGGACGCGACGACCACGACGTCTCGACCGAGCCCCCCGGTCGACTGCTTGGCCAGCGTCGAGGCGCTGTGGCTGACCGCCACCGCGAGGATGACCGCGGCCACACCGCATGCGATGGCGAAGGAATCGACGAGATGTGGAGGAAGGCGACTCCGGACGGCCAGGATCGCAGGTCTTTGGGCGGTGGCGACCGTCATGCCGGCGCAGTGTCCGGCCCAGACTCCAAACGCCGACACATGCTGATCACTATGAGCCCGCGACCGAGGTCGCTGTCTGGGGTAGACCCTGGTAGGCCGACAGCACGACCTGCTCACCTGCCGTGAGGCCGCTCGTGATCTGAACCAGGGTGGTGCCTTGCATGCCGGTCTTGACCGCCGTCGCTACTGAGCGCTTACCGCTCCACACGTCGACGTTGGGAGTGCCGGCGAGCAGGAAGATGGCCGATTGGGGAATGGCGAGGACAGAGTTCGCTTGGGTAACGCTGAGGCTGACACTTACGGCCATGCCTGCCGACAGCTGGCTCGAGGCGATATCGGGAATGATGCTGGCATAGACGACGGGGGAGCCATTGACCACGGTGGAATCCTGGGCCACCGCCAGCACGTGACAGGGCAGCGACAGTCCGCTGAGGCTAACGGCGGTGATGGTGCCGGTCTGGTGGGCGGAGAGCTCCGACACGTCGGTCGCCGGAAAGGTGGCGCCGATCACGAAGCTGCCGTTAGTGCCGAGCACGATAAACGGCTCGGTTCCCGGGGTGGTGGCGGCCGCGCCCGCCCCGGACGTCTGGGGGGGAATGGGCGCGTTGGTCCCCGGCAAGGTTTGCACACCCGTCGCCGACCCAGTGACGTTCTCGCCGATCTGGCCGTTGACCTCGAAGATGGTCCCGGCGCTCGGCGCCACCAGCGTCGTAGTCGCCACCTCGTCTTGGGCGGCCTGGAGTTCGGCGTTCGCCGCACTGACCCCAGCCTGGGCGGTGGCGACATTGCCGGGGTTGGGCGTGGAAGCGGTTTGCAGGGCGGTATTCGCTGACGCCACCTGGGACTGGGCCTGGCTGATCCTCAACTGACCGTTCGACTTGTCGCTCTGAGCGGTCGCCTCGTCGGTCTGGAGTAGCGTCAAGGCGCTCTGGCATATGGAAGCATTAGAGGGCTGCGACACACTGCACCCGTCGGCGGTCAGCTGCTGGTTGGCATCCGCGACGAGCGAAGCATCTTCGGTGTTCGTGGTCTGGACTGACTCGACCGTCTCGTTGTATACGGCCTGGTCGGACGACAGGGTCGAGTGTAATTGGACCGAGAGAGCGGGGGTGAGGGGAGACTGAGCGGCCAGGAGCGCGGCGTTGGCGGTTGCGACAGCCGCCTGGGCGCGCGCCACATCGCTCGTGGCGGTGGCGCTGTTGAGCCGGGCCAGGACGGTTCCCTGGGTGACCTTTTGCCCTTGACTGACGTCGATCTGGGCCAACGTGCCGGCGGTGCTGAAATTGACGCCGATCTCGGACGCCGGCACGACGGTTCCGCCTCCGGTCACTGTTACCGGGAAACTCTGGATGGCGGCCGTCGCCAACTGGGGCTGAACGTCGGTGCTGGAGTTCCCCGAGGTGAAGTGGGGCACGATCGCGACGGCCGCCACCAGCAGCACCACCGCAACCACTACGACGACGACCGTCGCCGTTCGGTTCCTCATCCCGGTTTTCGGCTCATCCGGGCTGATCAAGCCGCTCTCATCTTGGCTCATCGGGCTGACAAATCATACTGTCGGGACGTTTGGGGTAGGGGTTCGCCCCGCCCCGACTGTCGCTCGGGTGGTTTGTCATATCCATAAGAGGTAACGCTTTCCGGGTAGCCCGCCACACATTGAGCCCTATCCGCGGCACGGCGAGCACCATCGATACGCCGTCTTGCCACACCCGGACACGAGTCCGCTCGTCATGGTTCCACTCGATCCCGACCTCACGAACGGGGATCGCCAGCCGGAGCGCGGTTGCGATCACCTCGACATCCCAGGCGAACCCGTCCTCTCGAGAGAAGGGGAGGACGCATCGCCAGACCTCGGTTGGCGCGGCCTTGGCGCCGCATTGCGTATCGGCCACCCCGGGACAGAGCCAGGCTCTGACCAGGCGGTTGAACGCTTTGCCAGCAATCTCGCGCCGGCGCTCTTCGTGCTGTGCGATCCTCGCACCAGGCGCGGCCCGAGATCCGATGGCGAGGCAGTTTCCGGCCGCCGCCTCGGCGATGATCCGATTGAGCTGGTCGAGGGGTGTTGACAAATCGATATCGCAGAACGCGGCCAGGTCTGTCCCCGCCTCCCGGAGACCGCTCCGCACGGCAGCACCCTTACCCGCGTGGGGGCAACACAGGATCGCCACCACATCGGAGCCCCAGCGTTCGATGGCGCTCGTCACTACTTCGACCGTGCGGTCCGAGCTGCCGTCGTCCACAAAGAGCAAGCGACTGCCCGGGGCCCGGGCGGAGATGAACTCGTATAGCTGGTCAAGCGACTCGGCGACCCTGTCCTCCTCGTTGAACACCGGCACGACGAGGCACAGCGTGAGCTGGTCGCTTCGCAAGTCAATTATTCTACCCTGGTCCATCCCGCTCCCCTTCTCGTGCCCCAAACACCCGCTCAATCTCCTCTTCGCCGTGCATGATAGATGCAATGGCCGCTCGTTACCAGATGGCTCCCGCGATGCCTCTTGGCGCCCCCAGCCGATCATTGTGGGCCACTGATTACCGTTTCACAGTGACTGCGGGCGAGGTGACGACGGTGGAGCCGGTGGTGTTGGTGGCGGTCACAGTGACAGTCACGGATTGTCCGAAATTACCCGCGACTGGCGTGTATGTCGATGACACGGCCCCGGCGATGGGGCTCCCGTCGGCGTTCCATTGGTAGGCGAAGCTTGGGGCAGGGGTCTGTCCGGCCTGCCAATTGTTGTTCGCGGTCAGAGGATCGCCGACGTCGGGGGTCCCGGAGATG
>Ga0302326_10004512_pt1 | contig 32201 bp, 24 predicted proteins | sample Palsa_T0_3_FD_202264 | JGI IMG/M metagenome (GOLD analysis project Ga0302326, IMG submission 202264) | Peat permafrost microbial communities from Stordalen Mire near Abisko, Sweden - Palsa_T0_3 | ecosystem: Environmental > Terrestrial > Soil > Palsa > Peat permafrost | place: Sweden: Abisko...
GCGCTGACGGTGGTGCCGCCCGTGGCGCTGAACCTGCCGCAGGATGTAGTGCTGTTTCCGGACGGCAACGCGCGCCAAGTGGAGATCGCGGTGCGCGCGAATGTGCCGAAAGTCGCGGGCATCGTGCGTCTCGCCCCCGACCAGGGCTGGGGCGCCGAACCGGAGTCGCAGCCCTTCGAGCAGGCGCAGGAGGGCCAGCAGCAGCCGCTGACCTTCGAGGTAAAGCCGGCGCAAGGCCCGGATCATCCGTCACAACTCCGCGCGTTTGCCGCCGTGCGCGACCCGGCGGCGGGAGCGCGGCGCGAGATCGACGTGGGCATGCTGGTGATCTCACATCCGCCGCTGCCGCCGTTGACGGTGTTTCCGCCCGCGGTGGTGAAGCTGGTGCATGCCGATGTGCGGGTGACGGCGCACAAGGTCGGCTATGTGATGGGAGCCGGGGATGAAATGCCCGATGCCATTCGCCAACTCGGCTGCGAGGTGACGCTGCTGACGGCTTCCGACTTGGAGCAGCGCAACCTTTCCGAATTCGACGTAATCGTAACCGGCGTGCGCGCCTACAATACGCGCGCGGATCTGCGCGTGAACCTGCCGCGGCTGCTCGATTACGTGCGCAACGGCGGCAAACTGATCGACCAGTACAATGTGACGGACGGCAACCTGGTGGCGATGGGACCGTATCCGTTCAAGGTGTCGCACGATCGCGTCACTGTAGAAGAAGCGCCGGTCACATTCACGAACTTGAGCAATCCGCTGCTGAGTACGCCCAACGAAATTACGCAAAAGGATTTCGAAGGGTGGATACAGGAGCGCGGCCTCTATTTCGCTTCGGAATGGGATAAGCGTTATGAGACGGTGATCGAATCGCACGATCCGGGCGAGAAGCCGCTGGCCGGCGGGATGCTCTACGCGCGCTATGGAAAAGGCGTCTACATCTTCAGCGGTTACTCCTGGTTCCGCGAGTTGCCGGGGGGCGTGCCGGGGGCCTACCGTTTGTTTGCGAATATGTTGAGTGCGAAATGAAGACAGGAGTCAGAAGTCAGGAGTCAGGAGTCAGAAGCTGGAACCGCGGCTTGGGAAATAATGTCGAACTTACAAACACCTATCGGTAATGAACTCGCCGCTTATATTCGCAGCGTGTCGCTGCGCGAGCCGGAGTTGTTGCGGCAACTGCGCGAAGAGACCTCCGCGCGCGAGGATTCGGGAATGCAGGTGGCGCCCGAACAAGGACAGTTCCTCGGGATGCTGGTGCGCTTGATGGGCGCTACAAGGGCGTTGGAGGTCGGAGTGTTCACCGGCCTTAGCTCTCTGCATATCGCAATGGCCATGCCGCCGGAGGGGCGCCTGATCGCCTGCGACGTCAATACGGAAACCACGGCCGTGGCGCGGCGTTACTGGCGCGCATTGGGCGTCGAAGACAAGATCGACTTGCGGCTCGCGCCGGCGGTCGAGACGCTGGATGCGTTGCTCGCGGAAGGCGCGGGCGGCACTTTCGATTTCGCATTCGTGGATGCGGACAAAGAGAACTACCCGCACTACTACGAGGGCGCCTTGAAGCTGCTCCGGCCCGGCGGTCTGGCGGCTTTCGATAACGTGCTGTGGCATGGCAAGGTGATCGATGAAGCGGTGCAAGACAAGGATACCCGCGCCATCCGCGACTTCAATGCGAACCTGCACGTGGACCAGCGCGTGTGGCTCAGCCTGGTGGCCATGGGCGACGGACTGACGTTGGCTTTGAAGCGCTAGTGTCCCGTCCCGCGGAGGAATGACAATGACCCGTGGGGCGGGCCTCTAGAGGCTTGCGGCGGGCGTCCACGCTCGCCTGTTCGTGCCCGGATACAGCCTGAGCTTGTTTCGCGAAGAGCGGGTTCCGGAGAACCCGCGCAGACCTGGAGGTCCGCCCCACATTTAACCCGACAGGGGTTGTCAATTATTAAGTGGGAGAGGGGCGCGCACTTTATCAGCGAGCGGGGGCCGGCATCTGGGTGGCCGGCTGCGCCGCGCGCAGGAAACCCACGATATGCTCGGTCAGCAGCTCGGGCTGTTCCAGGGGACCGAAATGCTCGCCACCCGGCAGCAGCACCGGCTTGCAGTTCGGCAGCGCCTTGCACAGGAAATCGTAAGAGCTGATGAAGTGCGAATCGCGGCCGTAGACCAGCAATGTCGGCGTTTGTATGGTGCGCACCGCATCGAGCGTCATGGCGCCGACCTCTTCGTAATCCTTCAGCAGCGTGGTATTGCGGATCAAATTCAACAGCGGTTCGCGATTGCGCGGCAATCCCCGCGCCGGACCGTAAAACTTGGGTGTCTCCAGGCTGAGCTGCAACAGATACTCGGCATCCGTGCGCTTGTCCTCGGGAACGTAGATGCCCACTTCCTCCAGTTTGGCCACCCACGCCGCCCAGCCGATCCAACCCTTGTCGTTGCGCAGGTGCACCAACGCCGCCAGGCCAGGCTCCAGCGCGACCAGCTTGGGCACCCGCTCGGGATAGAGCAGGCTGAAGTACATGGCGATGTCCGCGCCGAAACTGTGGCCCACCAGGATGGGCCGTTCAATCCCCTTGGCGTCGAGAAAACAGCGCAAATCCTCGGCCATGTCCGCGGCGGTATAACCGGTAGGCGTCACGTCGCTGTACCCGTGGCCGCGCAGATCGTAGGTGGTGACGCGGTACTCGCGGCGCAGGATGGGCGCCATGTAGAGGTGCCAGACGGCCAGGTTTCCGAGGAAGCCGTGCAGCATGACGACATCGGGACCCATGCCGACGGTGATGTAGTGCAGATCGATGCCGTTCGCCTTAACCTTTGGCACTCTGCAGCATTCCCTCCGAACCGTGTCTTACCCGGTGTAATGTGGACATCAACTGTTGATGGTAACACACCGTCGCGGTTAGTATAGTATTCCTATGGACTGTGCGTGTCAACCCGTGTCAATCTGTTTTTTTGGCGGAGGCGCGTCCGCCAGCGAGTATCATTGTAGGTTTCCATGCCCATCCGCTGGCTCCTCATCTGCTGGATCTTCGCCATCAGCGCCATCTCCTTTCTGGACCGCGTCAACATCTCCGTCGCCAGCCGCTTCATCCAGCAGGAGTTTCACATCTCGGACCTGCAACTTGGACCGGTTTTCAGCATTTTCCTGGTGGGATATGCGCTGTGCCAAGCGCCCGCCGGCCGCCTCGCCGACCGTTTCGGTCCGCGGCTCATCCTTACGCTCGGCACCGTCTGGTGGGGCATCTTCACCGCTCTCACCGCCATGCTGTCGGCAGGCATGGCCAGCTTGCTGCTTATCCTGCTGGCCGTGCGCTTCACGCTCGGCGCGGGCGAAGCGGTGCTGTTTCCCGCGTCCAACCGGTTGGTCGCCAACTGGATTCCATCCAAGGAGCGCGGCCTGGCGAACGGTGTCATCTTTGCCGGCGTGGGCGCGGGTTCCGGCATCACGCCGCCGCTGGTAACCTACATCGTTTTGCATTACGGATGGCGCGCCTCATTCTGGGTGAGCGCGGTCATCGGCATCGCCGCCGGCGCCGTCTGGTATTGGATCGCGCGCAACCGGCCCGAGGACCACCCCTGGATCACACCGCAAGAGACTGCGCTCATCGAACAGGGTTTGCCCGAGCCGCCCGACGAACTCGAAATCGGCAAGCCACTGCCCTGGCGCGTCATCTTTGGCAGCAAAGATGTACAGGCTATCGCGTTCAGCTATTTCACTTACGGCTACGCCGCCTGGATCTTCTTCGCCTGGTTCTTTAAATATCTGAGCGACGTGCGCGGCCTGGATCTCAAATCCAGCTCCTACTACGCCACGCTGCCCTTCATCGCCATGGCTACCGGCTCCACGGTGGGCGGACGCATCAGCGACATCCTCACGCGCCGCTACGGCAACCGCATCGGCCGCTGCGGCGTCGCGGTGGCCGGCATTGCGCTGGCGGCCATCTTCATCGCTTCGGGGACGCAGGTGGAGAGCGCGCGTCTGGCCAGCGTGGTCCTAGCCGGGGGCGCGGGCGCGCTGTATCTTTCGCAAAGCTCCTTCTGGTCCGTCACCGCCGATATGGCCGGCGCATCGGCCGGGTCGGTTTCCGGCGTGATGAACATGGGCGGACAGATCGGCGGCATCGTCACGGCTTCGTTAACCCCGCTGATCGCCCACCAATTCAGTTGGACGACGTCGTTCTTGGTGGCCGCCGTCCTGTGCGCGGCCGGGTCTTTGGCGTGGCTGGTGGTGGACCCGGATGTGGAGTTGGGGCGCTAGGGCGGCGACAGCCATTGTGAATCAACTGTGGCCCACGGGCCTCAAGGGCAAAATCAAGGTCCCAGGCGCGCTTGCGAAGGCGGTAAAACCGTGATGCCGATAGAATTTCTCCGCCTCTTCGTCCTTGGCATCCACGACGAGTGCATAAACGGCAACCTCGGACCGTGTGGCCCGGTCTACTGCGTCCCAGAGCAAGGCTCCCCCGAGCTTGAGGCCCCGGCAGGCAAGGGAGACGGCCAAGCGCCCGAGGCGCGCAACGGGTACGGAAGGATAGCGCGGCAGGCGTTTCGCAAGTGGGTCCGGCATTTCAGCGAGTGGAATGCCGCCGGCGGACAGCGTGTAGTATCCGGCAATCCTACCGTTTGTGGCATCCAACAGTACGAAACAGGCCGTGACGCGCCGGCGCTCATCCTGGCCAGCCTGGTTCCGAAAGTATCGATCGAGCGCAACGACTCCGCAGGTAAAGGAGGCGCGATCATGACCGGCGGCCAGTCGCTCCACGACGAACGGAGCCGTCATCGTAATGATGAGATCAAGCGGGAATGGGCCTTTTTGGCGCGCTTCATGGCAGGCGCAAGGACCGGTGGGTTCAGCAGCAGATCGACGAAGCGTTGCTGGTCCCGGTGCGATAACTGGATCACTTGAGCCTCATCAATGGCTTTGTGCGCGGCGTCCCGCGCGGCCGTAACCACGAAATCGCTGACACTGCGGCCCTGGAGGTGCGCGGCGCGCTTGACAATCACGAGCGCGTCGGGAGGTATGCGGGCTTCGATGCGCGCGGTGCGCGTTGACTGTTGGGGCATGCGTGAACCTCCAGACCGACTTTCATTGTACGGGATTCCGCCGGACTATTCAAGCCACGCGTTTCCCCGTCTGTCACGCGCTTCCCGTCATGCCGAAGGCAGGCAGAAGCACTGGCGGATTTGTCCCCGCGCCATTTCACTTCTGATCGCCTTCCACCGCCGGCGTTCCTATCGCCGGATTCACGCGTTGCGCCATGACGCGGATGTTGGACATCGCTGGGCTTTCATAAACGTTGTCATGCGGTGCAGCCTCAGCCGCCGACACCACTTCGACGTCAGGTCGCCGGGGCGTGCACACGTTCAAGCATCCTGGGAACTCACTGCTTAGTAGATGCCTCGTCATGCACTTGGTCAGCGGCAACCACGTTTCGACCGTCACGAGTTCGAAGCTCTGATCCGTCGACAGCGTCATCTCGCCTGAATCCAGGATGGCGTGGGCGATTCGGTTACGAAGCGGCCGCAGGCGAGTCCCAATGACCCAATTCATTCGCTTTCCGAACGTCTCGGGCGGAAAAACCCAGCTCACGCTATCTATATGCCTCTTGTAGGGAAAGAGAGCGTTCAGCCAGTCCTTCGCCATTTCGGGATCAGACGGTAACAGCTCGGGCGGTCGCTTGGGTATGCACCCTTTGTGAACGAGAGACCTGTCGAAACGGGCGCGCCTGGACAGTACACCCTCGATCACCTTAAACAGGCAGAGGAAGCGATAAATCGACGAATTGGTGTTGAGTGCTTCACGGTACAAACTAGCGTACAACTCCACTTCCGTTGAGTCCGCCGCCGCACGGATCCCAACGGCCGGAGCTTCCACCAAGGGCGCTATGACCTCGATGCTATGGTTGCCCGTGGCCAATTCTGTCACCTGAATATTGGAAACCTCAGCAGGCACGTCGAAGGTCAATGCAAGCTGGCTCAGCCAGTGCGCAACCGCATCCCGCACAAGCCGCTCAGCAGCCTCAAACGAATCAGCACGAGTACGATGGACAACGATCTTCCCTAAGCAGCCTTCTGGATTTATCGTCCCGGCGCACTCGATTCTTTGACCGCTGGCGGGTATGGAAAATTTCAGCGCGAACTGTTCTGATCCTGCCCCGTATTCGGGGATCAACGCGCGCACATACGACGCCCCGTGTTGAGCGTCGGCCGAGCTGAAGCTACCGCTCTGAAGTTCGGAGTGGCCAGGCTTGAGAAGCACACAGACAACCCTGTAAAACCCTTTGGATCCCGATGGCGGCGCAGCATTTCGTGCATCGGGACCATGCCACTGGCTCCTGACCATCATCCGCCAGCGGGCCCCGGGTAACAGGTTATTCATTATTGTCGTCTCGAATGAAACTTCCGGAGGCATACCCCATGATAGGCCATCGACATTCTTTGTGTCTGGCGCTGCGAGGAGATCCCGGTGTTGCTCGGGGCCGGACCAACGAAGCCGCCGCGTTTCCCCGTCAAATCTGTTACAGTCATCCTAATACAAACGTGATGAAGCCTCCCATCCCGCTCAACGAGCACGCCCGCCTGGAACTCTTGCGGCAATACGATGTCCTGGACACCGCCGCCGAGCCGGCCTTCGACGAGATCACCGCGCGCGCCGCTGAAATCTGCCAGACCCCCATCAGCCTGCTCACCTTCGTCGATCGCGACCGCGCCTGGTTCAAGTCGAACACCGGGCTGGATCTCCGCGAGGTACCCCGCGATAGGTCCTTCTGCGCGCACGCCATCTGCCAGGATCAGCCGTACGTGATCCCCGATTTGCTCGCCGACGAGCGCTTCTCGCATAACCCCTTGGTGAATCAGAAGCCGCATCTGCGGTCCTACGCCGGGATGCCGCTGATTTCGCCCGAGGGACTGGCGCTGGGCACTCTGTGCGTGATCGATCGCAAACCGCGCGAACTGACGGCGGAGCAAATGGACCAACTGAAAGAGCTAGCCAAAGGCGCGGTCCTGCTGCTCGAAATCCGCCGCGCCGGCGGCCGCCCTCCGCGCGCCTGAGGCACCCGCCATGTCCTTCGCTGGAATGCAGGTCCTATCCCTGGAGAGCCGCCGCTCCCTCGAAATCGCCGAACTGATTCGCAAACAGGGGGGCGAACCCGTCCTGGCGCCCTCCATGCGCGAAGCGCCCCTGGAGCGCAATGAGGCCGCTTTCGCATTCGCCGAGCGGCTCTTCGCCGGCGAGTTCGACATGATGATCCTGCTCACCGGCGTGGGTACGCGTCTGCTGCACCAGACGCTCTCGACGCGCTATGCGCCGGAGCGCTTTCCCGAGGCTTTGCGCCGCATCACGGTGGTCGCCCGCGGACCCAAGCCTGCCGCCGTGCTGCGCGGACTGGATGTCCCGGTCACTGTCGCGGTACCGGAGCCCAATACGTGGCGCGAGTTGCTGGCCGCCATCCGCGACCGTCCCGAGCGACGCATCGCCGTCCAGGAATATGGGCGGCCCAATACGGAGCTGCTCGCTGCCCTGCGCGCGCGCGGCGCTGAAGTGACTAGCGTGCGGGTCTACGGGTGGGACCTGCCTGAGGATACCGCACCCCTGCGCGCGGCCGCCCGCCGCTTGGCCGCCGGCGAGCTGCACGTGGCGCTGTTTACCACTTCCATCCAGATCGAGCACTTGCTGCGCGTGGCCGCCGAGGAGGGCATCGAAGCGGCCGTGCTGTCGGCCTTGCGGAAGGTCGTCGTCGCGTCGATCGGCCCGACCACCAGCGAAGCCCTGGAGGAAGCCGGCGTGCACGCCGACCTGGAACCTTCGCATCCCAAGATGGGGTTTCTGGTGCAGGAAACCGCGCAGCGCGCGGAAGAGATATTGCGCACCAAGAGCCCGTAAATTTGCCCCACATTTCTTGTCACTGCTTGGTAACATCCATCCAATTGTCATCCGCGTTGCGGTCGATCAGCTTGTTATACGGATCGATGCCCGCCCGCGTAGGCGGCTGGTCGACGATAATCTCGAACGTCTGGCTGGGCTTGGTGAGCCACTCCTTCTTCAGGTAGAGCGGCTTTTCTTCGTTCTTCTTGCCGCTAAAAACGCCGATGTCGATCAGGTCGTGCAGCGGCATGGGTGACTCGTTGCCGCTGCCATCCGACTGCACCTTCCGTACCTGTACGACGAGAGTGACTTTGTACTTGTGGCCCGGCGTGGGCGCGACGGTCGCGGAAATGGCCTTGTTGTCGTAGAGCACGATATTCTCGAAGGCGTCGGTGATAAAGTACTGCAGGTCGGCCGGAGTCTGCGCGCGCAACGCATCGACGAACTGGCGCGTATCGGGGTACGGGCCGGACTGGGAATCATTGGCGTTGGCGTAGCGGTACTGCATCAGAAAATTGTGCAGGGCCAGGTTGACTTTGTCCGCGCCGATGTAGTCGGCGAGCGCGTACATGACTTGGCCCCCCTTCTGATACCAGACGTACGGCTCGTTCTGGACCAGCACGAGGGCGCGCTCGCGGCGGATCTCGCCGGCGCGTCCGCGCAGGTACCGGTCCAGCTCGTTCTTCAGGAATCGGCGCATGTTTTCCGGGCCGTACTTCTGCTGCATCACCATGAGCGCGGAGTACTCGGCAAGCGTCTCGGCCATCATATTGGAGCCTTCCACGCGGGCGCCGATCAGTTGGTGCGCCCACCACTGATGGCCTAGCTCATGCGCGGTGACGAAGTAAGCGAAGTCGATGTCGGTGGGCTTCTCGACCCGGCCGATGAAGCCGATGGCTTCGGAAAAGGGGATGGTGTTGGGAAAGGATTGCGCGAAGGTGCGGTAGCGCGGAAACTCGAGAATGCGGTATTGGCGGAACTGGAAGGGACTGAAATTCTTCTCGTAGTAGGTCAGCCCCGCCTTGGATGCGTCGATCATGTCGTCTACGTCGTAGGTGTGGCCGGGACTGTAGTAGACCTCGATGGCGATGGGGCTGGCGGCGCCCGTGTACATTTCGCGCTTGACCTGGTAGCGGGCGGAGACAAACGAGAAAAAGTCGAGGGTCTTGACGTCGCCCATGTCGTAAGTGAAGTAATGCCGGCCGTTGGCATGCCATTCGCGCGTGAGATAGCCGGGGGAAAGCACGATCTGATCGTCGGAGGTGCTGACGGTTGTATGATAGCTAACCCAGTCGGAGTGCATGGTGAAGAGGTTGGTGATCTCTCCCTCGGGGTCGCCGCGGTGGGGCAGAAGTAGCTGTTCGGGAAGGTGTTCTTCACGACGGCGGCGGGGGTCGTCGAGCTCCAGCGTCGCATTGTAGCCGAGACCGGGAAAGTAGGTGGAATCGAAGAAAGTACCCGAATAAGCTAACTCCGGGCGCTCGTTGCCGTCCTTGAAGCCGCGGCTGGTGTAGCCCACATTGAAGGTCAGGTTTAGCGTATCGCTGGGAGCGAGTGGCGTTTCGAGCTGGTAGATGGTGTAGAGAGCGCGGGGGCTCGAAGAGACGATATGGAATGGCCGGTCGAATCGCACGTTGGAGACAGACTGCGATTGGTTAGTAAGGTGGATCTGGCTAATCGGCCGCGGAGTTTTGTTCTGCAACGCGAAGTGGCCGGTGCCGGAAAAAGAGCGCCGTTCGGGGAAGATGTCGATCTTGGCGTCCACCGCGACGACCTTGGGCTGGGGCAGATTCTCGTACTTCTTGAAATCGCGTTCGTAAGTCGCTTGGATATCGCGGCGGTCCTTGGCGGTAAGATACTCGTTGAGGACGTGGCCGTTGTAGTAATACCATGCGCCGCTGCCGATGGCGGCGAAGAGGAAGAAGACCGCGGCGGGGATCAGGCGCGGGCCGCGCTGCAGGGCCAGGCGAAAGCGGGCGGGCCAGGCGTCGTCGGCGCCGCGGCGGGCCAGCGCGATGGATACCGTGGCCAGCAGGCACGCGATGGCCAGCCAATACGCGATGGACCAGAACAGCGCGGGCACGAAATGGCCGTAGCCATTCATATCCGAGTAGGTGTAGGGCGGCGTGTTGCCAAAGAGGTAAAGAGTATTCTCCCATCCGAAGCTGAACAGGATAGGTGTGATGACAACGATCCCGATGACAATACCGTGGCCGATGAACTTGTTGGAGACTATGGTCTGGAGGAAGAGCGCGAGCAGGGCGAAGGTGAGCACCTGGGGGAAAGTGATTACGTAGAGCTCTTTGGCGTACTGCAACAGCTCATAGTTGTGGTATCCGGCGATGGTCTGCATCACGATGCCGCACAGGCCGGCCACGGCGAGCAGGATGAACTCCACAAAGCAGAGAGCCAGGAGTTTCGAGAACCAGTCGGTGGTTTCAGAAATGGGCAGCGCGTCGTGAATGCCGGAGAAGTGCGTGTCGCGCTCCCGCCAGATGAGCTCGGCGGCGTAAAGGGCGGCCACAATGAAGAAGAATAATTCGGCGCCGCCTTCGACGGCTTGCAGCATGAGGTAAGTGACCGGCCAGACGTTGCGATCCGCGACGCGGCCGGCGTAGTGGCCATTGTTCAGAGCGATACCGCTCATGAGGATGACGATACCCCAGAAGGGCACTTCGCGCACGATGTTGGAGATGCGCAGGCGGGTGAGCGAGGCGAGCTGCGCCAGATTTGTGCGGAAGCCGAAGACCTGGTGGACGGCGGCAAACTTGGCTGCCACCAGACTGCGCCGGGGCGCCACCTCCGCGATTTCCTGCACGCGCGCCAGCGCGGCGCGCTTGCCGCTGGAGCGGGCCGTCAGCGCCTCCACCGACATGGGGAAGAGCTTCCAGAGCACGATGAGCGAGAGCAGGCCGACGGAGCCCCAGAGCAACCTGTTATACAGGAACACACCGTCGGCGGAGTGCGGCGACCAGGAGTAAAGCAGCGTGTTGCGTTCGACTACGGTCCAGTAACGCGTGATGGCATCGTGGTAGAGGAAGCCGACCGGGTCGAGGATGCCGGACCAGAAGTGTTCCAGCGAGCGCGTGGCGTTGAAAATGGTGATGCCCAGGAGATAGAGCATGAAGATCGCCGCGCCTTGCAAATAGACAATGAATATCTTGCGCGACAGGGCGGCCACCAGGAAGAAGAGCGAGCCGAGGAAGAAGATCTGAAAGACCACGATGGAAAAGAACGGCTGCAGATACCAGACGAGGTGGTTGGGGCCGATGCGGGCGTGGTCGGCCCAGGGGGCGAAGGTGCCGAAGAACTCGCCGAAGAGCAGGCCGGAGAATGCGAAGACGGTGGCCACGAACGAACCGGCCCAGCGGCCGCCGAGATAGGCGAACTTCGAAATGGGCTTGGTAAAGAGGATCTGGATGGTATCGCGCTGGAAATCGCGCAGGATCGACGTGCCAAAGATCGCGGCGATCACGATGATGCCGAAGAAGCCGATGCCGATATCGTTATAAATGTTTGCGAACGGGCCGTTGAGCAGCAACTTGCCATTGGTGTTGCCGATGGGGCCGAAGTTCTCGCTGGCGACATTGAGGAAGTTGAAGGTGAACCAGACCAAGAAGTAGATGTAGGTCGAGAGGCTCTTGAAGCGGAACTTAAGCTCGAATGTGAAGAATTCCAGGAACTGTGCCATGTGGTCTCCTTTTCCGTATTAGTTCGCCGTCTGCCGGGCGAGGTTTACGAAGTAGACGTCTTCGAGGCTGGAGTCGACCGGGCGGAAGCCGTCGCCGGGACTGGAGTCGGCGAAGACGCGGACCTCATGCAAGCCGCCCACCAGATGCGTGGAGACTACGTTGAAGCTGGTTTCGAGCGCGCGCAGCTCGTCGTCGGAGGCCACCACCTTCGACCAGATCTTGCCGCGCAGCGAATCGAGCGCTTCGGCCGGCGCGCCTTCGAGCAGCAGTTCGCCGTTTGAAATAATGGCCATGCGGGGGCACAGCTCGCGCACGTCTTCCACGATGTGGGTGGAAAGGATCACGGTGACGTTGGAGCCGATGGAGCTGAGCAGGTTGAGGAAGCGGTTGCGCTCCGCGGGGTCGAGGCCGGCGGTAGGCTCGTCGACGATGATCAGCTTCGGGTTGGCCAGCAGAGCTTGCGCGATGCCAAAACGCTGCTTCATGCCGCCGGAGAAGGTGCTGAGGGTCTTCTTGCGCAAGTCCCACAGATTGGTCTGGTTCAGGATGCCGTCGACCATCTGCTTGCGCTCGGTCTTATTGGTGACGCCCTTCATCACCGCCAGGTGTTGCAGCAGGTCGATGGCGGAAATCTTTGGGTAGACGCCGAACTCCTGCGGCAGGTAGCCCAGGATCTTGCGGACCTCGTCCTTTTGGGTGAGCACGTTCAGCCCGTCGAGATCGATGGAGCCGGAATCCGGGTCCTGCAGGGTGGCGACCGTGCGCATGAGCGAACTCTTGCCGGCGCCGTTGGGTCCCAACAGGCCGAACATGAGGTTGCCGATAGTGAGCGAAAGGTTCTTCAGCGCCTTTACGCCGTTTGGATACGTTTTGGACAGACCGGTTATCGTAAGCGCCAACGAACTACCCTCCAGAATCGCGATTTCGACCAGCTCTTATTAAGCGACGTGCGGCGGGACGAAATGTTGCCGAATTTCCGATGATACTACCGTTTGGGCGGGCCGCGGGGCTGCGTGCTGCTGCAAAAGGCAAATTGGCCGCAGATGAACGCAGATGAACGCGGATAAGGCAGGCACGATCAAAGCCCAAGGGGTTGGATCTAAAGAAGGTGGGCAGCGGTGATGGTTTTTGAGGTGGATGGTGGTTAGTGACTGGTGGTTGGTGGCGGGGTTTTTGGGGCTGGAGGAGAGACACTAAGTGCGGATCGGCCGGGGTCTTTTAACCGGTTGTCAAAGAGCAGGGGGGCAGAATGCTAACGGCTATCGGTGGTGGCGGGTTCGGCGAAGCCCGACATTACGTAGTCGGGGGGTGGGGCGGGCGGCTCGGCTGGCTTCGAAGCCGGCGTTGACGCGGACGCGGGTGCGGGTTTGGCGGGCTGCTCTGGTTGCGGGGGCTGCGGCTGACGGGGCTGGCGCTCCTTCTGCGATTGCTTCATATCCGCGATGGCGGTGCGGAAGGAGCGCTCCAGTTGCGCGCGCTGTTTGTAGACATACGCAACATTTTGAACCGTTCTTCGCCGAATTTCATGGTCGTGTAGATGCGCTGTCGCTCTCGGCGATGCGGCGGAGCAACCATTGGGAGGTGACCATGGTTTCGAGGTAACACCGCTCGGTGCGGGTTTGCGGCTGCCAGTCGGCTTCCAGCTCGTCCCAGAGTTCGGAGTACTCGGCTGCATTTTCGCGTTCGAGGATGGTTTGGCGGGTGCGGAGGCCGTAGGTGAGGGCGTTGAAGCGGATGGCTTCTCGGCCCTCCGGGGTGGTGGGACCGGTTGACTTTTGTGCGTTTTCCAGGTTGGCTTGGTGCTGTTTATCGGAGATTAGCATGTTAATGTTCCTTTGTGGGATTTGGGGGAAGGCGGCGCATGGCGCCACCCCACTCGGCTACCCCACTTTCAGGTTAGAACGGGGGGGCAGAGGAAAGGCGGGGCGGGGAAGGCGGAGGTTTTGTAAGTGGTTTGGGTGGAGTTAGATGGAGGGGGGCGGATTATTTTTGAAACGTGTGACTGATAGCGGCCAATAGGGTATTCTGGGGAGGGCTGCTACAAGCAACCCACTGATTCTACGAGTGCGGGGCTGAAGGCCCCGCGCGGGATAAATCCCGCCCCCCGTGGCCCTGAGTTTCTGATTCTGGTGACGGCCTCCGGCCGCCCACGCTGAAAGCCGGCTTTAGGCGAGCTTCGCTCGCCCAACTCCGAGGGGCGGCGCCCCAACAAGGTGTCGATATTGTTCTTGAAGTTGGCATGACCGGCCCAGCCCGGACAAAGAGCGATACTATCTGTTGGCACACTATGTCTGAACCTTTGAAAGTTGCGGTGGCCGGCCTGGGCCGAATGGGAGTGGTGCATGCGCTGCATCTGTGCGAGCTCGCGAGGGACGGCGTGCCCTGTTCGCTGGCTGCGCTGGTGGATCTCGACGTCGAACGCACTGAACGTTTTGCCGCCGAGATGGATTTGAAGATTCCCGTGTTTTCCGGCGTGGAGGAGTTGGCCTCAGCCGAAATCTGCAATGCGACCGTGGTGGTCACGCCAACAGGGACCCATCGCGAAACCGCGTCTGTTTTGATATCCAAAGGGCACCGCCTGCTTCTCGAAAAGCCTTTGACTGGCGACGTGGAATCGGATCGCGAATTCGCCGCCGAACTCGACCGCGATGCGCCGCAAAGCCTCATGTTGGCGTTTCAGCGCCGGTTCGACGCACCGCTGCAATACGCCAAGGACTTGATCGATAGCGGAGTCGTCGGCCGCGTTTTCAAGATCTATTCATCGATGGAAGACTCCAATCCCGCTGCCGATGGATATCGGAGCGGAGGGCTCCTGGCGGATATGGCGATCCACAATGTAGATGAAATTCTGTGGCTGAGCGGGCAAATGCCGCGGACGGCTCTGGCGGTGGGATCCAGGCTGTACAGTCATCGCCTCACCACCTGCCACGAGGACTTCGACGATGCGCTTCTGTATCTTTGGTTCTCCGGCGAGATGGTGGCCCAGGTGCAGGTGGGCAGGAATCACGTTTCCGGGTATCGTGTCGAAACGCTGATTTTCGGCGAGGAGGGGCAAATCCATGTCGGCCACTTCGACCAGAAGCCCTTCGAGATTGTGGTGGAAGCATACGGCCGCCGCGGCCGGCTGGAACCGCTGGCATATCGCGCATTCCGCATGCGCGACTACGGACGCTCCCTGCCCGAATTTGTGGATCGGTTCGGGCCGGCATACAAGGCCGAACTCGCCGCCTTTATCGATTGTTGCAGGACCGGTTCGCCGTTCGCCGCCTGCCACCGTGACGGCTTGCGCGCGCAAGAAGTGATTTCGGCGGGGATGCGGGCTATGATCACCGAGGAGCGCGGATCGCCTGTACGGGCGGGATGAAGGGGGCCATGGTCGCAGCTCGGTAGGCCGCTGCAGGGCCGCGCACGTATGCAAGCGGTTTTGGCCTTTTTGCGCAAGCTGCTAGTGCTAGTGGATCACAAACTGCTGGCGGCCCCGTGGCGCAGGCACTCTTGCCTGCCGGGTCGAGACTCTTCTCGACCCTCGTCTTGGCGTGCCCGCCAAGCGCCGGCACGAGTGCCGGCGCGGCAGACTGAGAGCCTGCGCCACGACGTTCTAGCTTAAACGTTTCGTTCGGGCAGGTCGTAGCGATCCAGGTTCATCACCTTGTTCCACGCAGCCACGAAGTCCTTCACAAACGCCTCCCTCGCGTCGTCGCTTGCATAGACCTCGGCGATTGCCCGGAGCTGGGAATTGGAACCGAACACCAGGTCGGCGCGCGTGCCCGTCCACTTGACGTCGCCGGTCGCGCGATCGCAGCCCTCATACACGCATTCGGATGTAGATGTAGAGGATGTCTGCCAGTTCGTATGCATGTCGAGCAGGTTGACGAAGAAATCATTCGTGAGCGTCTCCGGCCGGCTGGTAAGGACACCGTGCTTGGACTGCCCGACGTTTGCATTCAGGGCGCGCATGCCGCCCACCAGCACCGTCATCTCGGGGGCGGTCAGCGTCAGCAACTGCGCCCGATCCACCAGCAGCTCCTCCGCCGCTCTTTGGCGTCCTTTCCGCTGGTAGTTCCGGAACCCGTCCGCGGCCGGCTCCAGTACGGCGAAGGCTTCGACGTCGGTTTGCTCCTGTGAGGCATCCGCCCGTCCCGGCGTGAAAGGAACCTTTACTTCGTGCCCGGCCCTTTTGGCCGCTTCCTCGACGGCCGCGCAGCCGCCCAGAACAATCAGGTCGGCGAGGGAAACCTTCTTCCCGCCGGACTGCGCGCCGTTGAACTTTTTCGCGATCGCCTCCAACGTGTCAAGAACCTTGGCCAGTTCGGCCGGCTGATTGACTTCCCAATATTTTTGCGGCGCGAGCCGAATGCGGCCCCCGTTAGCGCCGCCGCGTTTGTCGCCGCCGCGGAACGTGGCAGCCGACGCCCAAGCCGTCGCGACCAGTTGGGAGATGGAAAGTCCGGATGCAAGGATATTGGCCTTCAGCCCGGCAATGTCCGGCTCGCCGATCAGTTCGTGATCCACGGCCGGAACGGGGTCCTGCCACAGCAGCGTCTCTTTCGGAACCAGCGGGCCAAGGTACCGCGATAGGGGCCCCATGTCGCGATGCGTCAGCTTGAACCACGCTTTGGCGAACGCGTCGGCGAATTCTTGCGGGTTCTCATGGAAACGCTTGCAAATCTTCGCGTAGCTCGGGTCCACTCTCAGCGCCAGATCTGTGGTGAACATCATCGGGGCGTGCTTCTTCGACGGATCGTGGGCATCCGGCACAGTTTCCGCACCGGCGCCGTTCTTCGGAGTCCATTGGTGGGCGCCGGCCGGACTCTTGGTCAGTTGCCATTCATAGCCGAACAGATTGTCGAAGTAATTGTTGTCCCACTTCACCGGATTGGTGGTCCATGCGCCCTCCAACCCGCTGGTGACCGCGTGTGCGCCGATACCGCTGCCAAAGCTGTTCTTCCAGCCGAAGCCCTGCTCTTCGAGGCCGGCGCCTTCGGGCTCCTCACCGACATACTGCGCCGCTTCAGCCGCGCCATGGGCTTTGCCGAACGTGTGTCCGCCGGCGATGAGCGCCACGGTCTCCTCGTCGTTCATGGCCATGCGCCGGAACGTTTCGCGGATATCCCGCGCCGCGGCGACGGGGTCCGGATTGGCATTGGGACCTTCCGGATTCACGTAAATCAGCCCCATCTGCACGGCGGCCAGAGGATTCTCGAGCTCGCGGTCGCCGGTATAACGCTCGTCCCCGAGCCACTTGCCCTCGGGCCCCCAATAAATGTCTTCTTCCGGCTCCCAAATATCCGGACGCCCGCCGGCGAAACCGAAGGTCTTGAAGCCCATCGACTCCAGAGCCACGTTACCCGCCAGGATCATCAGGTCGGCCCACGAGATTTTCTTGCCATACTTCTGCTTGATCGGCCAGAGCAATCGACGCGCCTTGTCGAGGCTGACGTTGTCCGGCCAGCTATTGAGCGGAGCGAATCGCTGTGCGCCGGAACCCGCGCCGCCGCGGCCGTCGGCAATCCGGTACGTGCCGGCGCTATGCCACGCCATGCGGATGAAGAGCGGTCCATAATGGCCATAGTCGGCAGGCCACCAGGGCTGCGACGCGGTCATCAGCGCATGCAGGTCTGCGATCACGGCATCCAGGTCCAGAGTCTTGAATTCCTCGGCGTAATTAAACTCCTGGTCCATGGGATCGGACAGGGGGCAGCGCTGGTGCAGGATCTTCAGGTTCAGTTGATTCGGCCACCAGGCCGCATTCGCGGAGCCCCCGGCGGTGTGCCGGTGAGCGCCGCCCAGTACGGGGCACTTGCTTTCCGGACCCTCGGACGCCGGGCGCGGACTTTCCGTGGACACGCTTTGCGTCTTATGATCGGCGGTCGGCGGCGCCGACGCGGGAATAACTGGTTTATCCATAGGTGTATGTTCCTTCGTAGAACCTCATTCTATCTCCGCGCGCGCGCGAAACCCATACGGGACCGGCTATGATCGGAATAGGCATTGTCTATGGAGATCCATCAACTGAGGTACTTCTGCGCGGTGGCGCGCACCGGCAGCTTTACGCGGGCGGCGGTGGAAGAAGGCGTGGCGCAACCCTCGCTATCGCAGCAGATCTTGAAGCTGGAAAAGACGCTGGGAGCCAAGCTGTTCGACCGCCTCAGCCGTACGGTGCAGTTGACCGAATACGGGCGGATGCTGCTGCCCAAAGCGCAAGCGATTCTGCGCGAGGTGAACGATGCGCGTAGCGCCCTGCAGTCTCTGCGGCGCGGCGTAGGCGGGCACTTATCCGTGGGCTCGATCCCCACGCTGACGCCCTACTTTCTGGCCCCGCGGCTGAGCCGCTTCACCACCAACTTTCCCGAAGTGGAGTTGCGGCTGGTGGAGGAGACCACGCCGAACCTGGTGGAGTTACTGCAGGCCGGCGAACTCGATTTGGCGCTGGTAGGCTTGCCGGTAAAAAGCCCGGAGATGTTGTGCTCCGAACTCTTTCGCGAACCGATCCGGGTAGCGGTGGGGAAGACGCATCGGCTGGCCGATCGCAAGGAAGTGCACATACCGGATCTGCGGGGGGAGAAAATCCTGCTCCTGAAAGAAGGACACTGTTTCCGCGACGATGCCCTGAAAATCTGCGGCCGCGCGCGCACGCCGCTTTCCGCAATGTTCGAGACCGATCAATTCGCCAGCATCTTTCCGTTGGTGGCGGCGGGTTTGGGAATCGCCCTGGTGCCGGAGATGGCGGCGCGCGACGCCAAGGACTGCCTGATCGTGCCGCTGCAACCGAAGGCGTGGCGGCGCGTCGGGTATATCCGGGTGCGGCGGCATGAAGCGGGCGCGGCTCAAACGGCCTTTGTGAAGTGGGTGCGGGAAGAGAGCGGGAAGATCTAACTACGCAAGGCTGCGCCTGATCCGATGCGGATGGAAGTCAGGAGACAGAAGTCAGAAGTCAGAATGGCAGCGCCCGGAGACGCGGCTGTAGGGGTCCGGGCGCAGCCGGTCACCGCCATTTCGCCAGCAACGTCGCCGCGCTGCCGGCCACGCCGGTCCGGGCGGCCTGTTCGCGCACGGCCTGCAATTCTTTTCGAGTTCCGCAGTGGGTGTTCCGGCCGATCCAGGAGTCCGGCGGGTTGAATGCAAACGAATGGGTCAAGGTTCCTGAGAGAATTTCCTCCGAAGGCCGGCGATTTCTTCACTGGACGGAGGCCAGTCCGTATCGCATGTGTTACAGTGGAAGACCAACGCGCCGGACTTCAGCGCTTCTTCGAATTCTTCCCGACTGAACGTAACTGTCTGGTTGTGGTTGTTCGGACAGTCAATATCGAACTCCAATCGGTCGCTCACGATCCCTCCTGCCGCTTCGAGATTTGTCGAGTTTTTGCTTGCGCGATGCAATGCTCAGGCAATGCGCCCATCCGTTCGCGTTCGAGCAGTCTTGGTCAGCTCTTGATGGTAGCGCAACGCGTCCCCATCCGCCCGCTGGCCTATTTCCTTCGTGGCCCTCATCGACGAGCCAACCGCCTGCTACCTGACGCCGAAGGCCAGTGCGCCATGCGCGTTGACCCTCATCTTGCAACGGTTCCTGGAACGCATCTCCTTGCGGCAGCCGTGTGGGGCGGCCAAGTTGGCCGCGGCCGCCTTTTAGTTAGGCGGCCAGAGCCGGCTCTCCAGAAACTCACCCGCACCCCACTGATTCTACGAGTGCGGGGCTGAAGCCCCGCGCGGGATAAAATCCCGCCCCCCGTGGCCCTGAGTTTTTGATTCTGGTGACGGCCCCCGGCCGCCCACGCCGAAAGCCGCCCCCAGAGGGGACCCAGGGCAGAATTGCCCGCCCCACAAAACCGAGATTCAATGGGTGGCAATTTTGCCGCGAAGCACGATAATCGACGCCTTGGGAAGCGAGTAGAGGGTATCCGGGCCATCGGCTTGCACGCGCGACTTAGAAGGCGGGCCGTCCGGGGCCGCGTGACCGCCGACCCGGCGCATCGCCTCGCCGGCGGGAGCGGGATCGGCGTGCCACTCGTATTCCGCCGGGCCGAAGACCACCCGGTCCACCGCGCCGGAAAAGAAGCGATCGTGTCCGGCGGCAGGATCGGCGAACGTGATCTTGACGGATCGATCGTTGTCCCGGTCCTTGTTCACCAGCATGACGGACCATTGCCCATCGGGCCGCTCGACGGCGTAAGCCGTCACCAGCGTGTTCCCATCTTTGTCTTTCACGTCGCTCGAGACCTTGTAGAGTTTGTGTATGGCGTCCACAGGCTGTACCCATTCTTTGGTAATGACCTGCGTCGCCAAATACTGAGGGGGATAGGTTCTGACACGATTGTTTTCGTCTATCGGCAGGAAGCCGCCTCCGCCACCACCTCCGCCCCCTCCAGCGATGTAGTGGAAATAGTAGGTGCCGCCGGCGCCCGCGGTCATTACCGAACCTACATAGTCCGCCAGCCAGAGGGCGCTCTTGACAGTACCCGCTCCGCCCTCGCCGAGATCGTTGCCCTCGGTCATGAAAAACGGCACATTCGGCGGCAGGCCGTTGTCTTTCCACGCTTGGATCACGTGGTTTATCCAGGCTGGCTCATTGTAAAGCGAACTCCACTCGCCGCACAGCCGCGTACCCATGCAGGGGTAGTGCTCGAAAGAGAAGAACGTGAAGTCCTGCAGGTGGCCGCGCGCTTTGATGTAGTCCACGAACCGGCCCAGGAACGAGACCCTGCCATTGGCGTCCGCCCAGGAATCCACGTCGCCAGGTGTGCCTTCGAAAGCCGGCCCGCCGAGGGGCGCGTTCGGTGCCAGCTTGTGGATGGCCTTCGCGAACTGGATGTACAGCGTGGCATAATCTTCCGGGTGCACGCGCTGCCCGTCGGGTTCCTCGCCCATCTCGATCCATGAAATCGGATACTTCCGTTTGTAGAGGTACGCGATCTCATTGGCCGCATCCTCCGGTATCGCTTAAAGGATCGCGATGGGGATCATGGCGGGAAGACCGCGCGTCACCCCGCAATTGAAGAAGAAATCGAATCCGATTTGGTCCCCTCTTCCGTAATCCAGATCGGTGGCGGCGTGCCAGGGGTCCACCGAGGAAGGCCACGTGATGGTCTGCTGCCGGCTTGGAAGGTGCTTGACGATGTCCGTGAATTGGCCGTCCGCCGCCAAGGTCCCGATATAGAGTTCGTCGATCGCATATCCCACGCAATTGCGCTTATCCTATCGCAAGTGTTCGAAGATTCCGTCATCCAGATGCGCAGGTAGCGCACGGGAATATTCCAACTCATCAGCTTCAGCGTGGGGGTGCCACCCTTGCCGCCGGCGACCGTACCCATGGGGAAAGTCTGCCAGGCGCCCTTGTTGATGCCGTCGTAAAAAGGTTCCTGTTCTCCTGTCCAGAACTGCAGGTAATAGCGCTTGGCGTAAGGATTGGCCCACGATATCTTGATGGCATTGACGTCCAACTTGGCGCCCAGATCGATCATGACCCACTGGGGATGCAGTGAGTCGGCCTCGCCGGTGTAGGCTTGCGTCAGATAGGGATTGCTTTTCCAGTAGGATTTCGGATCGCCATCGGTCAGGCGGGACCAGCCGTTGCCATCGCCCAGAGTGGCGCCGCGGTGGGGGAGCGGGTACGCCCAGGAGTGCAGGATCTTCTCGCTGGTGGGCTCCGCGCTGCCCGTGAAATAGCCCTCCTGCTTGGCCGCATTGCTCCAAGTGCCGCGGGCGTTCCAGTGCCACGCTTCGATCATCAATTCCGTGTTCTGGCGATAGGTCACGGTTTGCCATCCGGCGCCCAAAAGTTCCTTGAGGACCGGGTCGGTCAGCAGTCGCTCGGTGTGCTTCTCGTTCTCCGCCTTGGTATTTCCGCCGCGCAGCCGGTCAATCGCTCCGCCCAGTGCCCGAAACGGACTGAACGAATTCACCGCGTGGGAGGGCGCGGCGTCCACGACGATATTCTGCGCGCCGGCAGCGCCGCCAGCCATAGAGACACGCTTAAGAGACGAGTGATTCCACGAATGCGCGATTGCAGGCCTGTTGACATTACTTTGAGATCCCGGACAGGCAAGTGTATCCCTATTGACGCGGCTTGGCACAAGCTGCGCGAGACGAGCTTCGCTCGCCGAAGGGCGGGTTCTGGAGAACCCGCGCACGGTCGAAAAAACCCCGGCAAAGCTTGCAGGTGCTGCTGCAAGCGGGGCTTAAGCCCCGCGCCGGCTAAAGCCCGCCCTCCAAAGCGGTTTTCATCGCTATTCGTGGGCCGCAGGCCCATCTTGACAGGCCCGGAGGCCCGCCCCACTGGCACAAGCTTCAACGGAGCGCCGCGCGCGGCCGGGTACACCAGAGCAGCCACCAGATCAGGAGTAACTGCAAGGGCAGACGTCCCCAGCGGAGCACAGGCGCGATGGAAGCCGCGCCTGCTTCGATTGGATTTGTGGCCATATAGATGTTGGCCGGAAAGACCGCGATCAAAAGCGCAATCAGCCCCCATGCGGCGTTCCTGCGCGCTAAAGGGACAAGCAACCCCACACCACCGAGGATTTCAAAAGTGCCGGTGATGAGTACCATCGGCAGATGCCACGGGATGTATGGGGGCATGATTTTCAGGTAGGGCTGGGGCTTGAGGAAGTGCAGTGTGCCCGCGGCAAAGTAGAACACAGCGGCGAAAATTAAGCCAACCGTCTGCGCGGTGGATAGACCTCTTAAAGCCACGACCGATCATAGCAGGCCGATTGGCAATCGGCCTCGCAGGTTGCCAACCTGCCCCACAATTTAGCTTGCGGTTTAAGTCTTAGAGGTTTGCGGTGGGTGCTTTTCGCGCCGGCCCAGGAACTGATGCAGGGCGAAGGGGACTTCGTCGGGATGCGATGCGCACCAAGCCACGATGCGCTCGAACTTGAGGGTATCGTCGGCGATGGCGCCGATTTCGATCAGCTCGGTTTCGATAATCTCCGGGTCTCGCATAGCAACTCCAGCATGACACATCCTGGCACCCCTTGCCGCCTCCAACTGACCTGCGCTATGGTTATGGGTTCCATGCGATTACTCAAATTCTTCATCGTCGCGCTCGCGACATCTTCCGTACGGGCTCAAAGTGGCACGGCATGTTCGAACGACGACAGTGAATTGAAGTTGCCCGCCGGTTTCTGCGCGACTGTATTCGCCGACGGCATCGGCCACGCCCGCCACATGGCAGTTTGGCCGAGCGGAGTGGTTTACGTCAACACCTGGTCGGGGGATTACTTCGGATCCGACAAGCCGCATGCAGGGGGCTTCTTGGTGGCTCTTCAAGACAAGTCGGGGACGGGGAAGGCGGACGTAATTGAGCGCTTCGGTGAAACGGTTCAATCCGGGGGCGCGGGCGGAACGGGCATCGGCATCTACAAGGGGTCGATTTACGCGGAGATCAACGACCGCATCGTGCGCTATAGGCTGCCGGCGGGCGCGCTGGTTCCGCGGGATCCACCGGAGACCGTCGTTTCCGGATTACCTCTGGGCGGCGACCATCCGATGCATCCATTCATCATCGGCGCGGATGGATCGATGTATGTCGACGTGGGCACCGCGACCAACTCTTGCCAGCCCAAAAACCGTCAGCCCAACATACCCGGCGCGAGCCCGTGTACCGAACTAGAGACGCGCGGCGGCATATGGCGTTACGATGCCAACAAAACGAATCAGACATTTTCGCCGGCCGGCCGCTTCGCCACGGGGATACGCAATGGCGAAGGGTTTGCCATCGACTCCGGGGGGCGCGTTTTTGTCACCCAGCATGGGCGGGATCAACTGCATGCGAATTGGCCCGATCTCTACAAACCCTTCGAGGAAGCCACTCTGCCGGCCGAAGAGTTAGTGCTTCTGAAGTCCGGAGGAGACTATGGCTGGCCCGAATGCTACTACGATGGCGTACAGAAAAAATTAGTGCTGGCCCCGGAATATGGCGGCGACGGAGGCAAGCAGGTGGGTATTTGCGCGAGCAAGACGGGTCCGGTCGCGGCTTTTCCAGCGCATTGGGGGCCGAACGGGATGGCGCGCTACGACCAGAAACAATTTCCGGCCCGCTATCGCGATGGCGTTTTCATCGCTTTCCACGGTTCATGGGATCGTGCGCCATACGCGCAAAGCGGGTACAACGTGGTCTTCCAGCCGCTCGCCGGCACACGCGCATCGGGAAATTGCGAAGTCTTCGCGGACGGTTTCGCCGGAGCGGTGAAAACTCCGGAGGGTGCGGCCCATCGCCCCTCAGGCGTTGCAGCCGGACCCGATGGGGCGCTCTATGTATCCGACGACATTCGCGGACGTATTTACCGGATCGTCTATCGGGGCGGCGCCACAGGCGACGCGAGGGGCACCCCTTGTCCGAGTGCCTCGGCTCCTGCCGGCGATATTGTCGAGGCCAAGGCAAATCCGCCCGAAGGAACGAATGCGGACGCGGGTGCGGCTGCGAGCGTCCCCGTTCCCGACGGAGCGACGCGGGAAATGGTGGCGCTTGGGGATCGTATTTACCACGGGAAAGTGGGCGGAGCGGCGTGCGCGGGTTGCCATGGCGCGAACGGTACGGGTTCACCTTTAGGCCCAAGCCTGGCGAGCGGCAAGTGGTTGTGGAGCGACGGCAGTCTTGCGGGAATCTTGAAAGCGATTACCGACGGTGTGCCGCAACCCAAGCAGTATCGCAGCCCGATGCCCCCCATGGGGGGAACGCAACTCAGTACCCAAGAGGCATCGGCAGTTGCCGCATATGTGTGGAGCATCGGTCATCGGACGTCTTCGAAGGGCAATTGATGACGCCGGCCGAGCTACTTCTACAGCCGGTGATAGCTCAATATTCTTTTCGAGTTCGCGGGTCGGCATCCGTTCGATCGCGACGATGAGGTCCACGACATTTTCCTTCGAAATTGGGTACGCCGGCGAGTCGCCGGTCGCTGGAGACTGCAACATTTTCGCCGAATTGATTTCAATCCGACGCTGGGCTGCGACCCAAAGAACGCTTTCATTCGTTCCGGTCGCTTGCGGTTCGCGAGTGCCTCGCCGGTCCAGTAATCCCCACCGAGCCCGCCGCTTCCCACGTCTTTTCAGGTCTTCGGCCCCGTCAGATTTCACTTCGCCCGTTGCGAGCGCGACCGTGATCACGGGACACGGGTCAAGGCACCGCCCATGAATAGACATCAACCAGACGGCGAGAGAAAACTCTCCTGCCAGACGGCCAGTGCGAAACCGCGCTGACAATCCGGTCCCCGGAGCAGCAATCCACGTCGCATCACGGCGGCACAATTAGCGACAGCAGATATTCGTCGGCCTCGCTGAGGCGCTCGATGTAATAGCGGTCGGTGGAGATATGTAGGACGGAGAACTGGGGCAGAGATTCCTCAATTCTTTGCTGGGCCTCTTGGGTCGGGCCACCAAGCTCAAAATGGATTTCGAGGAAACCTGCTAGCTGCGGCGAGCCCGAGCCGTAAGCTTCTCGGAGGAACCCGCACGTTCGATGGAACCAAGCCCGCCAGTGGTCGCCGCAAGCCGGTTCGCGTTTCAGTTCGTTGATCTCGGCCCTCAGGCCTCGAATCGCTTCTCGGATGTCGTGCGCGTCAGCCACCTTGTTCGCTTAGAATGCGCGGAACTCTTTGCCGACGCCCTTGAGTCGTTTCTGGGGCAGGTGCACGGCCCGCTCGGAATCGTCAATCACGTGTCCAATGACGGAAGCCGGCTTTCCGTGGCGGCTCACGACCGACAGTACGGCGTCAACGCCGGCCGGATCGACGATAACGCAGAAGCCAACGCCCATATTGTAGACGAGGAACATTTCATCATCGGTGATACCACCGCAATCCTGGATCAGATCGAAGATCGGCGGGATTGGAAGAAGGTTGTCGATGACGAAGCCCACGGCTTCCGCCTCGACACGGGGAATGTTTAGGAAACCGTCGCTCGTTATGTGCACAAACGCGCGGACGGGTACGCCTCGCGCCAGCAGTTCGACCGCTTCTCGCACATAGATGTGCGTGGGCTTCAGGAGTTCGTCGCCGAGCGAATGGTTGAAGTTACGGGGATCGGAATGGAGATCGAGCCCCGACGTCTCAAGCAGGACCTTCCTCGCCAGCGTCAGACCGTTGCTGTGAATGCCGTTGCTGGCAATCCCGACAATCGCGTCTCCGGGCCGGATATCCTGGCCCACCAGAATGCGGTCGAGCGGCACGGTTCCCACCGCCATGCCTGCCAAATCGAATGCGATTCCCGGTTTGTGTGATCGCAGCACGTCCGCGAGTTGAGCGATCTCGCCGCCAGGAATGGAAATGTTCGCCAGGAGCGCGCCGTCGCTCAGCCCCTTCGCGATTTCCGCGAGCACGTGGGGCTGCGCTTGTTCAATGGCAATGTAATCGACCATGGAAAGCGGCGTCGCTCCGACACAGAGAATATCATTGACATTCATTGCGATGCAGTCAATCCCTACTGTGCTGTAGTTCTGCATCATCTGGGCAATGATGACCTTTGAACCGACGCCGTCCGCCGATATCGCCAAGCCCATACCTGCACCGAGATCAATCACGTTGGCGAAGCGTCCGATATCCAACTTCACCGCGCCTAGGCCTTTGCTTGTCCACGTGCGTTTGATTTGATCCGTTAGCAGCCTAAGCCCTAGTTCTTCGTTGTGGGTGTCAACGCCCACTGAGCGATACGTGTCCGGTGTGGTTGCCATGGTATTTCTATGAGGATAAAACAAATCGATTCCCGAGGGGAGATCTTTGCAGATTTTAGGTGACGATATCCACAGGTTTTAAATTCCGTGTTCTCAACAGCATAGCACACATTACGTTCCGAAGCTCCTGTGGAGGATACGTGGAAAAACCGCATCGGGGCGAATCTGTTTTGATGGTTCCGCCGCGCATGTCGTAGCGTTCCTGAGGTGGCTTGTTTTCGGCTGATGACCTCCCTCCCGAACGCTTTTTCGCGAGCCAAGCGAGATGGGGCGGCTTTTTCCACTCCGGCCGCGTCGTTATCGAGGATCCTCGCCCAGCCGCTAAACCTGTGACGGCGCCGGCGGACTCTCAATCTGCTTTTCCGACTCCAGAAGCAGCTTGGGCGCCGTGATGGCAAGACCGCCCGCAATCCTGAGGGCCGTTTGGATTGTGAGGTTGTGCTCGCCGCGCTCGATCCCGTCATATAGGTCCGATGCAGCCCCCAATGGTCGCCGAACGACTCCTGTGAAGGCCTTCTTTTTTCGAAGCTCGCGGATTCGCCCAATGCCACCGGTAACGCTTGCACTTCCAACAGTTTGTGAGGAGTCATGCCATAATACATATGGCGCTATGCTGGTGCGTTCGCCCGGTTGGCGTTCCCGTGTGAAGCGTGACGGGGGGGCGAAAGGCGGCGGTGGCGCAGGGAAGCGGACAGCGGGCAAGGCACGCCCACCGGCATTTTGCCCCTTGAAAGGAGGCCTTCGTATGACGATGCAGTGCCGATTCGAGCTGCGTTCTTCAGCGCTACTGGTGCTCCTTTTGGGGAGGCCGGTAGTGCTAGCTGGCCAAGGTTGTATTGCCCAGCAGACCGCTGGCCAGGCTAGGCTTACGCCGCTGGCCGAGACGCCCAATCCCATTTGTGGAAAGTATGCCACGATGGGCAGCGGAGCGGATGGAGTCTGTGGTATGGTCAGCGATTTTCCCTGGTATGCCGCCGGAGCAGGCTTTACGTCCACCATAACGGTTGCGAACGTGGGAAAAGATAATGTAAGTGTAGGTTTCATCTACCAAGCGATGAGCGGAGTGGATGCGCCGAACAACGGGGATCTTTACGTCTACACCACCTTCATTAGTTTCGGCGAACAGTCGCCTGTCCCGGAGGAGGGGCCGGGTTTCACTGTCGTTCCCGGGGATCCCGTGGTTTTTTCCCTCGACTATCCGGCGGAGTATAACGGAACCTTCAATCCGCCACCGTTACCGAACCAACTTCAGACGGGGCCGATAGCCGTCTCGGTTTTCGGTCCGGATGAAGCCACGCTCGACGCGGTGGTGTTCACCTTGAACATCTCCGACGCCAACTCGAAACGGGTGGTCAATATTCCGCTTCTTCCCGAACTGAACGCAACCAACTCGGAGGAGTTGACCCTGATGGATTCTATGGATAATTTCGCCGTGGAGAACATCGGGGACAACTGTCAAGAGGTCCTCGTCTCGCTCACCCGCGATGGCGTCCTGATGGCAAGTTTCATGACGTCGCCATTGCCCCCAGACGGGGTCTACGAAGGCACGCTCGCTGGCTCGTTCCAACGAAAGGTCCCGGCTACCGATCGAGGCCTTTGGCACTTAATGTTCCAGGCACTTGGAGGAGATCCGATCCTCCCCGCAGTCTTCGAATCCCAATTCGACACTCGACCCTTGCCTCGACATCGCCAGTAACGCCCAACCCCGCTTTTCCGGTCTGTCCTGGAGTCGACTAACCAACCGAAATTCGCTTTGGCGTAGGACTCGTCGTCAGTCCGGTCGCAGCTTTTCCAGCGCATTGGGGACCGAACGGGATGGCGCGCTACGACCAGAAACAATTTCCGGCCCGCTATCGCGATGGCGTTTTCATCGCTTTCCACGGTTCATGGGATCGTGCGCCATACCCGCAAAGCGGGTACAACGTGGTCTTCCAGCCGCTGGCCGGCACACGCGCATCGGGGAATTGCGAAGTGTTCGCGGACGGTTTCGCCGGCGCAGTAAAGACTCCGGAGGGCGCCGCCCATCGTCCCTCAGGCGTTGCAACCGGACACGATGGAGCCCTCTATGTATCCGACGATATTCGCGGACGTATTTACCGGATCGTGTATCGGGGCGGTGACGCGGGCGACGCGAGGGGCGCGCCTTGTCCAAGTGCGTCGGCTCCGGCCGGCGATATTGTCGAGGCCAAGGCAAACCCGCCCGAAGGAACGAATGTGGACGCGGGTGCGGCTGCGAGCGTCCCGGTTCCCGATGGAGCGACGCGGGAAATGGTGGCGCTTGGAGATCGTGTTTACCACGGGAAAGTGGGCGGAGCGGCGTGCGCGGGTTGCCATGGCGCGAACGGTACGGGTTCACCTCTGGGACCAAGTCTGGCGAGCGGCAAATGGTTGTGGAGCGACGGCAGTCTTGCGGGAATCTTGAAAGCGATTACCGACGGGGTGTCGCAACCCAAGCAGTATCGCAGCCCGATGCCGCCCATGGGCGGGACGCAGCTCACCACGGAACAGGCAGCGGCAGTTGCCGCATACGTGTGGAGCATCGGTCATCGGACATCTTCAAGTGGCAATTGACGGGGCTGGCCGAGCTACTTCTTCAGTCGGCGATGGCTCAATATTCCCTTTTCGCTTTCGCGGGTCGGCATCCGTTTTGATCGCCAGGGCGAGGTCCGCGAGCGGCTGAAAACAATGTTGGCGTTTGCTCCCTTCGAGGTCGAGGCTTACCTAGGCGATCTACATGCGGTGATTCTGTCTCTCAGCGGCCACCTACAGATCTTCCGCTATGTGCCAATTGCTTCTGCCTTAAGCTCAGGTAATGGTGCGCGCCTTCTGATTCGCCAGCGTGCGCCCTCCCACAGGGAGAATATTAACGTGATACATAGTCCAGCCATAGAACCCAGTGATTCACCGGAAGCGCCACGGATGCCGAGAAGCGCCATGACTACCGTACAAAAGCCGAGTGCGGCCAATACACCAATCTTGTCATTCCGCGAAGGTCTCATCCCGCCACGGCGGATATACCGCCAATCTATTACCGCGCCCCACAGTGCCCAGAGCAGGAGAACGCCAGACATGTTTGGCTGTGGGGAATTCGCGCTAGTCGCTATTAACGCAAATGATGCAACAAAACGGCTGAACGGAAGCGGCTCGGTAGGGTCTGCGGAATAGGTGACGATTTCGTAGGTTTGCTTTCCTGGGACTACGTACAAGTAGGTGTACAACGTAGAGTTGTTCGGAAGCCGACACGTAGCTCTGAACTTCATCGAATTCTTCACAGGAATATCCGTTGGTTCGATCTGCGGATCTCGAAGTTGCCAGTCCTTCGGCAAGGACTCCTGAACACCTTCCATGAATTGTTTGGCCGTCGGGGAATGCATCTCGCCGCTTCGGTCCATAACCAGCAGCGCGTACCTTGTCTTCGGGTCTACATCAACAAAAAAGGCGGTGACAGCACTTCCGTCGACCCTCGGAAAATCATCCTTATAGGACCATCTCGAACCGAGGTTCGGGGAGTTGATCGAAAAGTTAAACTCGGGCACCACAAGCTGACCGTCACGCAGCCACTTGGTCGGTATCGGCGCGGCGGCGGTTTGACAAAATAGGCTGCATTGCACTACCAGCAACGTGGTAATGCCAAAGAAAGCCTTCATGCGTTCCTCCTTGGCCTCGCGCTACAAACAACGGTCCTTTAACTCCCAGCTTCAAAAAAGCCAGCCAAAGATGCGCGCAGGCTCGATGACAATTCCGCTATTCATCATAGCAGCCAGCAATTTCAACGTGCTTCGTTCTTGAGTGGTCTTGTGTATAACGTTATCGTTGGTTAATTTGGCGTCAAGCTCGGTTGGAAGGCGCATCGCCGGGGCAAGAAGTAGCGTCTCGCACGCCTTAGCGTCCTGAGAGCAGGGCCAACAGCCAGAAACACAGTGCCGCCCGATCACAGCGTGAGCGACGACCTTCATGGCTCCGCGTGTCACGCGCCCTCCGAAGAGCGTCCAGTACGATAGGCCGGTTCCGGGCACGCCCACCAAAAGGTATTTCCGCCCCTTTGCGTCAGCGGCAAGCCGCAAATCCGTGCGTCCAATGCACCCCCGATGCCTGATTTGCTGAGGTTCATCCGCGCTCCAGGCGCAATCCGAACTCGGCGTTGAGAGCGAAACCCCACTGTTCACCCAGCACCAGAGCAAAGCATAGGGCGCATTGTCCAGGAAAACGGGCCCGGTTCGCCAAAAAGCAACCCTCCGAGAGTTCCCCTGCGCCTCGGCGCCCGAACACGGCGGGTCGCTGCGCGATATAGTTTGGCGCGTTACGACCTAAAACACATGAAGTTTGCAAATATCGCGGAGATCGCCCAACTGTAGCGTCTGGCTGTGGTGTTCCTCGGGCTTTGGTGAGGGTCTGGTTTTGCGGTCAACAAGTTGATAAGTGCAGTTCTGAAAACCGAACGCGTCAGTCGTAGTGTACGCAAAGCGGTATTCATCCTGATAAGAAAAGCGCCTTAACTTGGTAGTGGCAATAAGGTCCGGCAACGCCCAAACATTGCCTGGAACATCCTCACTTCTGGAGTAACCAACCCTCCGAGAGACGTATTTAGCATTCCTTGGCAGCGCTCTGTGCCAGCGTTCAATGAAGCTGGCAGGATCGAGGATTTCTATGCACGCCTTGGCCTGGAATTCTCGCTCAAGTTCTTTGGTAAGCGATAAGCTTATGCAGAAGATGTAGATTTCATCTGCCTTTGTCAAATATTCCACCCATTTGAAGGGTACCGGATGTGCCCTGTGTCTGGTTGTTGATTTGGAGCCCGTCAGCCGGGCGATAGATGCGCGTGCCTTCATACTCGTCGCCGATGATCTGCCGCGCCGCCGCGTCTTCAAAGTCGCGGAAGTATGCCAATGTCCGACAATACATCTCGCCCCGGAGCAACATCTCGGCGTACTCGACCTCCGAACAGTATTTGTAGCGTTGCGCCCTCATACGCCCGGTCCCATTATTGTAACAGAGAAAAACAGCGAGCACCGCTCGACTCGCGCGGGTTGCGTGTGGTGGGTACGTGGTACCTGAGTTTGGCGGCAAACGCGGCGAATACATGGATTCGACGTATTCGTTGTACTCTCTGGGGCACCGACGCGGTAGAATCCGGCGGTGAGTGGGGAGGAAGCCCGGAGCGCCATCGTTTCGCCCTGGGCTTTCATTTTGTGGGCGGGCTATACGAATTCTTTCTGAAGCTCTTCCAAAGCCTGCTCAGCCGTGGAATACTTGCCCGTCCAGGCTTCTTGAACGCCGTCTTGGGTTCGCAGAAGTTTCCAGCGATGGTTCCGCTCCGCGATATCTGCGGATTGTCCAGGCGGCAGCCCGACAACTTCGTATCGGATAACGCGGTCTTGATCGGTCAGAAGGGTGGGGCCACTGCCGATTCTCGCGGTAGGGCGTAAACTGAGGGTCAATGTTGCGGTCATACGTTTTTGTACCTAGTCTTCATTATCCTCCTTCGTCCCAGAAAGCGCGTGTCCCCCGAAAGGATGACACCTGGGCGGTCGAGGCGATAGAGTTTGGGTGGCAGGCACTGAAACAGTTTCCGGCCCGCTATCGGGATGGCGTTTTCATCGCTTTCCACGGCTCATGGGATCGTGCGCCATACCCGCAAAGCGGGTACAACGTGGTCTTCCAGCCGCTGGCCGGCACACGCGCATCGGGGAATTGCGAAGTGTTCGCGGACGGTTTCGCCGGCGCAGTAAAGACTCCGGAGGGCGCCGCCCATCGTCCCTCAGGCGTTGCAGCCGGACCCGATGGGGCGCTCTATGTATCCGACGACATTCGCGGACGTATTTACCGGATCGTGTATCGGGGCGGTGACGCGGGCGACGCGAGGGTGCGCGCCTTGTCCAAGTGCGTCGGCTCCGGCCGGCGATATTGTCGAGGCCAAGGCAAACCCGCCCGAAGGAACGAATGTGGACGCGGGTGCGGCTGCGAGCGTCCCGGTTCCCGATGGAGCGACGCG